>Ga0115030_1000667_pt1 | contig 14472 bp, 15 predicted proteins | sample SidtaG_4_FD_87174 | JGI IMG/M metagenome (GOLD analysis project Ga0115030, IMG submission 87174) | Marine algal microbial communities from Sidmouth, United Kingdom - Sidmouth_Male1 metaG | ecosystem: Host-associated > Algae > Red algae > Unclassified | place: Sidmouth, United Kingdom | collected... | reverse complement strand
GATGAGCTCCGGGAGATTAGCGAGGTGCATGGTCGGGATTTTGAGGGGCGGTGAGCGTGTGTGCTCGTGGCCCGTGCGCCCTCCGCCCGCGGAGGTGCGTGGTGTGTGTATGCATGCTGGGAGAGGGGGTGTCTGCGGGTGCTGAGAGCGTGGGGGCGCCTGGGTCTTATCAGGCTGCCCCCTTACGGCTCGCGCCACCTCCATGATAGAACCTTAATGCACCAACCCATTGCACTGCCCGCTTCACAAGCGCCTCGTTCGTCCACGCCGTGGAAACGGACGACCGGGCCTACCCGGACGGCGCAGCCGACGACGACGGGAACTCTCCCGAGGAGTGGTCCGCCGGGGACGGTGACGGCGGGCACCCCGGCCACGCCCAGGAAATTGCGTAAGGGGCAGCCCCTAAAGTGGGCTGCCCACAAACGCTGTCCGCCTCAAGACACAACGACACTGTTACATCAAGGCGAGCAGCCTGCGCCAGGTTCGCAAGAGGCGGGCCGCAGCGGGTTTTCCGCCAGCGCCCGCCTTCTGCCCGCGGGTCTTGGCGTGGACGGGGGGGCCCCCCGCGCATCGTCCGAGGGCCCGTACCGGGCCCCTGTCCGGGCGCTTTCCACGGACGGTCCGGGCCCCTCCGCGATGCCACCGGTTGCCGCGTCAGTCCTGGCCCTGGGCCACTTCGCGCTCTGGCTGTCGTGCTGTGGGGATGGCTTTCCGGCCGATCTGCCCGCCACCTGGGCCCGCGTGGGCAGTGGGAGCCGGCACCGCCTCCGTAGCCGCGCCCCCCGGGAGCGTACCCGCTTCCGCTGCCATGCGGCCGCAGTGGCGGCTTTCCCGCGCCCGCCGGGTGCCCCGACGGGGGAGGGGGAGGTGCTGCTGTTCAGCCTGCGCAACTACCGCATCGTGGCCTCGTTGGGCCTGGACAAGCTGTCCCTGGTCGCAGGCGGGGTCGTCGTGGACACCGGGGCGAGGCCCTTCCTGGTCCGACGGAGTTCCCTTGCCCCTGACTGGCTCCGCCAGGTCGTCACTTCCAAAGCACAGGAGCGGGTCCGGCTTAGGGACGCCAACAACGCGCGGCTGCGTACCAGCGGTACCGTCACGCTGTGGCTCCAGACGGGTGCACGGATCGTCCCTGTGACCTTCCTCTTCGTCGACGACTTGTCAGTGCCGGTCCTCCTGGGGTGCACATTCATGGACGACAACGCGCATTCCATCCTGCGCCAGGACCGGTCCATCCGTTGGACGGACTGCTCCGTCGTCGCAATCTTGCGGGGGCCGCTGGAAGATGGCGACCGCTCGATGGGTGCCTCATGCGTGCTACGCTTCACCTGAAAGACGCGGTTACCACCGTCGGCGGCCTCAGTCGCCTGGGTGCGGACCATCTGGGGGGGCCTGGGCCAGGTGTTCGGCGCCTCGCGCCTGTTCACGACGCATGGTTTAACCATTGCCAATGGTGTCCACGACATTGTGCCAGGACTCTCCTTCCCGTTCATCGTGACCAACTTCGGTATTTGGGAGGTCGTCCTCCGGCAGCGAGCCAACGTCGGCTATGTCGAACTGCTCACAACGGGCGTTGTGCACGTGCCCCTGGCGAGGGACCCCGGGACGTTGGCCGTCCCGGCCGTCACCACGCCGGCCCCCGCGGAGGGCGTGGTGGGGGCGGTGTCCGCCATGCGGGGTCTTCCGAGACCGAGGCAGGGCCCGGAGTCGGCCGTTCTCGCAGGGGGAGGAGTAGCGACCCCAGCGCGGCCCCGGGACCTTGGCGAAGCGGGCCTCTCCCCGGGTGGCGCACCGCCCGTGGCCTCGGTCCACGTGGAGGACGTGGACCCCTTGGATGCCGACCCGGCACTGCAAACCCGGATCCGACACATGCTGGGCCAGCACCAAGCGATGTGGACGGGCCAGGCGCTGGGTGTCATCAAAGCCACCCAACATCGCATCGACCTCAACGCCGGAGCCCGGCCCGTCCGGTTCGCGCCTCGCCGTGCGGGGCTTACCACACGGGAGGCCGAGACGGCCGAGGTCAAGCGGCAGTTGGAAGGGGACGTCATCGAACCGACATCGTCGGAATGGGGCTTCCCGGTCGGGATCGTCCGCAGGAAGGACGGCACCCTCCGCTTCTGCGTCGATTTTCGACTGCTGAACGTCGTGCCCAAGAAGGACTCCTACCCGCTTCCCCGGATGGACGAATGCATTGACAGCCTCGGCGAGGCGACCATATTCTCGACACTGGATTGCAATGCCGGCTACTGGCAGGTCGCCATCGCACCCGAGGACCGGGAAGAGACGGCCTTCGTGTGTCACGAGGGCGCCTACCAGTACAAGCGGATGCCGTTCGGGCTCACCAACGCACCCGCGACGTTTCAGTGGGCACTGGACATCATCCCCTCCGGGGTAAAGTGGCAGAGCTGCCTCATCTATCTCGACGATGTCATCGTGTACTCCAAGAAGGAAGAAGAGCAAATCGGTCACGGCGACTATGTCCTGCGCCTGCTGCGCGAGGCGGGAGTTACACTCCGCATGCCCAAGTGCCGATTCTTCCGCACGACCGTGGAGTACCTCGGGCACGGGATTAAGCCGGGCCGGCTTGGCGTGATGGACGCCCACACGCGTGCGCTGCGCAAAGCACACTTCCCCACGACCCGCACGCAAGGACGGAGCTTCGTGGTGATGTGCAATGTCTTCCGCCGGTTCATGCCGAGCTTCGCCCGAATGGCAGCGCCATTGACGGACCTTATGGGGTCCACGGTCCCTGTCCTCGTGCCCCCCGCCACACCGCTGCAGCAGCAGGCGTTCGACCGGCTTAAAGAGGCCCTTGAAACCCCGCCGTTCCTTGCACTCCCGCGACGCGGGCGCAAGTACGTCCGCGACGTGGACGCGTGCGGAACGCAGGTGGTCACCGCCCTGATCCAGAAGCAGGACGACGGCAAGTTCCAACCCGTCGCGTACATCAGCCGACGGATGGCCACGAACGAGCTCCCCTACGGGGTCACGAAAAAGGAGTGGCTGGCGGTCGTCTGGGCGTCGCTCAAACTCCGCCCCTACCTCGAGGGTGAACGCTTCCTCGTGAGCACCGACCACGACTGCCTGCGGTGGATCCTCAACATTGAGGGTTCGGGGAACCTCCGGTTGGCGCGCTGGCGCCTGCGCCTGAGCGAGCTGGAGTTTGACGTCGCCTACGAACCGGGAATGACGCATTACCTGGCAGACAGCATCTCCCGCTGGAGGCCGGGGCCAGCGATGAGACGGCATTCGATGACGCCGTCCCGGAATTTGCCACTCGGGCCAATACGGTCCGGGGGCTCGACGCCGCGAACTACGTTGGCGGTCCCACGGTCCGTGGCATCAACCGGGACGAGGTGCTATCCGCCCAGGCCGCGGACTGTTACTGTCAGAAGGTCGTGACCGCCTTGAACGCTGGGCGGCACATCCTGTTCTTCGAGGACCCCGATGGGATCCTCCGCCGCCGCGCGGTCCCCGACGGCGCTCACCAGGTGGTGGTCCCGGCCTTCATGCAGAAGCACGTCTTCCACCTCGAGCACGACGCGACCCTCGCGGGAAACCCCGGGGAGTCCCGCATGTACGCGGCCATGCGGCGGTAATACTACTGTGTGGGCATGGCGGAGGACGTCGTCTGCTACGTTAGGAAGTGCGACAGCTGCGCGCGACAGCGGTTGCGCCCTCTGGCGCGGCGCTCGCCGCTCACCCTGTTCCCCGCCAACATGCCCTTCCAGGACATTGCTGTGGACCTCTACGGGCCCCTCGCTCGGTTTGCCGCTGGCCACCGATTCATCCTGGTGATAACCGACCGGTTTACCAAGCTGGTGCGTGCACTCCCTATGGATGGTACCACGGGAGTGGACTGCGCCTCGGCGGTCCTGGCCTACTGGGTCGCCGCCTATGGTCCGCTGGACCGGTTGCTGTCCGACGGGGGACCGCAGTTCACCAGCCACTTTTGGGGCCTGGTGTGCCACCTGCTCTCCATCGAGCCGAAGGTAACGTCTTCGTCCCACCTGCAGACGAACGGGCAGACGGAGTGGCTCAACCGCACCATGCACACCATCCTCAACCATTACGTGGCGGAAAATCCGCGGTCATGGGACCAGCTCCTTGGGGCGCTGACGCTGGCGTTCAACAGTCGCACGCACCAAAGCGCCGGAGTCGCCCCGCTGGAGCTGGTCAACCCCTTGGGGGTGTCGAGCTGGGCGTTCAAGGACGTCTCCAGAACAGGGTCGTACCCCCTCACGGCGCAACGCGGCACAGCCGCAGACAAGCGGGCCCAGGCTGACCTGCAGACCCGCCTGGTGCAGCTCGTCCCGCAGATGCGGGCAACGCTCAGGGCGACGCAAGGGCGCTACAAGCGCGACCACGACCGACGCCTCGCGCTGCGCGCGGAGAAGCTACCCTTCGGGGGCGTCGCGTGATTACGCGATCACACCAAGGACGAAGGCGCCGGCGGCAAGCTGACGCACGTGGCCCGCGGGCCCTATCGCGTAGTCTCCACGGATGGTCGCACGATCTTCCTCGACGTGGATGGGGAGCACCGACGGGAAAATGTGGCTCACGTTGTCCGTACCTCGGGCGCGGCCGTCCCGGGCCCCGCCCAGCGCCCCGCGTTGCGGACGGCCCGCTCCTTCAATGGGGCAGAGGCCGATGGCCAGCGGTACGCCATAGACCGGATCGCGGACCACGCCATGCTACCCGACGGAACCCTGCGGGCACAGGTTTACTGGACCGGGTACCCCCATCTTACCTGGATGGACGCCGCGGACGCCCCGCACGAGACGCTGCGCGTCTATCTGCGTCGCGCGGCGCGCCCGGGGTTACGCCGTACGTCCGCCGACCCCCCGCCGACGCCCTCGCGTGCCCCGGGCCCCTCCGTTGGGGCCGCCGCAGCCGTCGCTGACCCGTCACCCCCGACCATCCGCGCCTGACGCCTTGGGTCGGCGCGGCGGCCGGGTGCGGACGGAGGGGGCGGGGGGGGTGGGGTTTTTCGGGGGCCCTCGGGGGCTGTCGGGCCACTGGGTCGCCCGGACCAGCGGTCGCGGGGCGTCGACGCCACGCGGCAGCGCCACATCGACCCGCCTACACGCGAGGACACAAGGAGAAAGCCCGCGGCTGTACGACAAGGCAGCGACGGCCTAGCGCCGTCCAGACGATCGCGGCATCTACGGGGCTCGGGCGATGCCCTTAGTCGCGGCCGCGGTACTACCAAATGTGGACCGGGCGGCCCTCCCCATGGAGGACACGGCGCAAGGCGGCATGAAACCGCTTCGCCCGAGTCCGCGGCGTCTCTAGACAGGGCCTCACGACGCCGGCCAGCCCGGTGCGGGCGTACTCCACCAGGGCCGCGGTGAGCTCCGAAGGGCCCACCACGGCCCAGTTCACGGCCCCGTCGTGCCCAAAGAGGGCTACGATCATCCCGGACGTAAGCGAGTCCCGCCACGCCGTGGCTGGCATCGGGGCGGGAGGCTCCCACAGCGAGGACAGCCACCAGTCGTAGGCGACGTCCTGCTGCATCGAGACGGTGGTTGCGACGGGACCTACTATCCTAAGCTCCAGCAGCGCCGCCGCCGGGCCGTCGTTGTCGGGACCGGGGTCCCAGCGCGCGGAGCGCGGACCCCCGGTGCCCGTACCGGCGGCATCGGCGGGGTGCTCCCCGCCGTCCCGGCCGGGCTCCGATCCCCAATGGCGGCCGTCGCGGACGTCGCATTGGGACCGGCGGCCGCCCCGGCACCGGCGGTGGGGTATTCCCCGCCGTCACGCCGGGGCTCCGAGCCCCAATGGCGGCCGGCGTCGGCGTCGCGGTGCGACCCGGCGGCCGCCCCGGCGCCGCCTGTGGGGTATCCCCCGCCGTCGCGCTGGGGCTCTGCGTCCCAGTGGCGGCCGGCGTAGGCGTCGTGGTTTGACCCGGCGGCCGCCCCGGCGCCTCCGGTGGCGTATCCCCCATCGTCGCGCTGGGGCTCCGCGTCCCAGTGGCGGCCTGCGTGAACGTCGCGCCCACGGCCCTGGCCGCCATCGGTGCGCCTCATGTGGTCTTCGCGGCCGGCAGCAGCACGGCTGCGACCGTCGCCCTGATTGTCCGTCGGCCACGCGCGGTGATCCCAAACGGCGGCACCGCGGCCCACTCCTTCGTCCATACCGTCGCCGGGGTCGTGGCGGGCGCCTCCGGCGCCGCCGACGGCAGCGGCCGGCCACACGTCACCAAATTCGGCGCCGGCCATGCCGGGGTAGTCGTCATGCTGTTCCTCAGCCCAGCGACCGCCCGGCGCGGGGAAGGCGGCGGGCCCAACCGGGCCATCGGGCGCGGCGCCGACCGGAGACCCCGGATTGGCGCACCCGGGCTGCGCAGGGCCGCCGCGCTCCATGTCCGCGTGCGGCCGCTTCCGGGCGTGGTACGCTGCCGACGCGGCCGCCTCCTCCGTCGACGGCAGGACATCCCCCGGGTCGGACAAGGGGAAGCCGGAGGGCACCGCCCAGGCCTCCTCCGTCACAGGTAGTGACCGGGGGACGGCATCCGCGAGCCGCGGCTCCGCCAGCATGACCCCCCACGGGGTTTGCGGCCACCGCGGGACGCCCACGACACGGACGTAGTGGCGCCGGCGGTCCGCGACGGTACCCACCTGGTGGGGCAGCAGGGTGCTGTGCGCCTGACGGATGGGGTCGTGGTGGTAGGGTAGCCGTTCGTGGACAGCTGCCCAGGGCACCGCCCGTGCGATGGCGTCGTACACCGCCAAGGCATTCGCGGCAGAGCGATCGCGCGACGCCAGGTCGTCGACAGAGAACTCCTCCGTCAGGGTGTAGTAGCACGGCGACGGCTCGAGGACGCGGTGCGTCTCGCGGTACGCGCGAAGCAACCCCGACACGATAGCCGCCGTCATCATGACGTAGCCCGTCCCCTGGATAGGGTGACACGGGAACCCCTGGAGCAGGGACTGCTGTTGGTGAAGGACGGGCGGATGCTCGTACGTCAGCGGCCGGGGCGTCGCGCACCGCAAGGCCATTTCCGGTGGCAACGGAGCGCGCGCCGGGGCCAACCCGATGCCTGACCGCACGGGCAAGGAGATAGCCCCGTGCCCCGCCCGGCTGGTGCTCACGAGCTCACCGCGCCAACGGCGTGCGGCTTCCAACGCCAAATCCGCCGGCGCGGTCGGCGGGCCCACCGGGCTCAGGGCGACCAGGGTGCCCACACCGCTGAAGATGACGAGCGCCAAGGAGTGGCCGAATGGGACCGCGGGGCGGTGGTGCAGGCGCGAGTGCCAGTCCTAGAGGTAGGCGTACTCCTCGCCGCCGGCGACAAACGGTAGCTCGGCCGCAGGGTGCGGGACCAAAAGCACCCAACCCGGGGTGCAACGCAACATGCAACGCAACCACGCGGCGCTACTACCGACGGAGCGGATGAAGGACCCGAAATCGCGCTCGGCCGCCGGCCGCGCGTCGTAACCCACCGCCACGGCGAACTCCCGGAAGTACCGCCACACAGCCTGCGCCCCGCTGACATCCTGGGGATGGACGGACCGGAATACGTCACTCACGAGCGACCAGTCGTGCGCCGCCACGGCAGGCCCCAGCAGGGCGAGCCACGATCGGACGGCAGGCGCCGCCGGTCAGGATGGGAGGGCGAAGGCCGCCTGCCCCACCAGCGGGGGCCGATCCGCCGACGCGACCGCGGGAACCCCGCCTTGTGCTGGGGAGGTACCCGAGCTCCCGGCGGCGGCCGGGGACGCTGCGGATCCAACCCCGCCACTCGTCGCCGCCGCCGCTCTCGCTTGTCGGGGCGGCTTCCGCCACCCACGACCGTTGGGGTCGTACGGCAGCCGCAAGCCCGGCGGCAACGTCGGGCGCGCGGGGACAGGCGGCCGGGCCCTCGTCGGTCCTGGCGTCGCCGGTGTTGCCGGCGAGAGCATAGCCTCCGACGCGGCGTCAGCCGCAGACGGGCTCGCCAGGGGTACGACGGGCGGAACCTCGGCGCGGTCGGTGCCCGGTCGCATCGGGGACGCGGCGGACGGGGCCCCGCCGGGGCTATCGGGAAGCGTCGCCGGGGACGGCTCCATCTCAGCCGAAGGGGATATATTACTACGGGAGCCCGCCGGCGAGGGTGGCGCGGCCGGCGGAGCACCAACGGTGCGGCGGACGCGGAGGGGGGTCGGCGGCGCCGACGAGGTCGGGCTCGGGCGGAACGGGGACGGCGGGCCCGCCTATGAGCGCAGGTGTGAGCCCGCGATGGGGCGCGCCTGGCCCAGACGCCCGCCGCGAGCTCCGAGTGGCCGCTGCCGGAGGGCGCGGCAGGCGACAACCGACCGGGCGCCACGCGGCTGTTGCAGCGCGTTGCGCGCGGAACAGTCACTCCCCCTCATCTGTAATTATCGCTTCGGGGGACTCTGTATGCATGGAGAGAAGTATCTGCACTGGTTGGTGACGGCCCGGGTCAAGTCCCTATCAGGGAATTGGGCCCGGGCGACGGTTTCCGCCCTTTTAGGACGAACGGTGACGACGGTGGGAGGCACCGTCGTCGCCGGCAAGTGAACGGTGTCTTCCTGTCTTGCCGCTTCGATCGGCCCGACTTCCTGGACCTCGAGTCCCAAAGCGGGTGTCGCGCGAGCGACGTAGACGGCCGTTACTTCCCTCCTACTGACGTTGCCCCCCTGATCGTTATACTACAGGGCCGAGAGCCTCGCTACCTGGCCACCGGACGCCATGTCGGCGTGAGGGGCCGCACGAGGGGGTGCCCCTCGCTGTACCTTTCTGAAAAGGCCTCCTTGGCCACGTGGAGGGCGGGAAGCGCAGGCGGCCCCATGATCAGAGCTTCCTCATCGCGGGGGTGACAGCAGGGGCGCCAGCGGTGCGCGTCTCGTGGGCCCAGTATATACACCGCCGGCTCTCGCGGCCAGCGCGACGTGCACGGCACGACGCACGCGACGTCGCGTGGTCGACGACACGCTGCCTTCGTGGGCCCCGTCATCTTCCCGCTCTGCCTTCTTCGTCGTCTTCCCGCTCTGCTTTTTCGGCTTGTGCCAGGCCCGGGGAGCATGGACGACGATATAGCTGATGATGATCTTCAGATGGCCGTCGTTCTCGGGGCTCGATCCAGCTTTTCCACGCGCCGTGCGCTTCTCTCTGTATGTGAAGGACGCGTGCGCAAGCGCGTTGGAGGCTCTTGTCCAGGCCGTCGCCCTAACCGGCCTCGCGATTTTGACCGAGGTGCGCACGCCATTTTGAGAGATTACTTTGGTGTGGACGGGAAGCCGCCGGTCTACGGAGAAGACGCGTTTGAGGAGCGTTTCCACCTGCCACGGCCGGTGTTCAACCGGCTGTTCCGTTCTATCTGCAACGAGCCCGCGTGGAGGCGCACCGTCAACGCGACCGGTCGCCCGCAGGCCCATGCCATCCAGAACGTGGCTGCCGCATTGAGGGTTCTTGGGTATGGAGAGCCCTTTGACCGCGCTGACGAGTACTGTTGCCTGTCCGGCTCCACCATTGACATGTACACCCGCCGCCTGCCGCACCTCATCATTGACAAGTGGGCAAAGACGTACCTGCGGCGTCCCAATGCCGAGGGGCTCGAGCACATCCTCACGCGCAACGCTGCTCGCGGCCTGCCGGGCTGCATGGGCTTCATCGACTGTACCCACTGTACGTGGGCCAAGAGCCCAAAGGCCCTCGCCGGGCAGCATAAGGACCGCAACGGTAAGATCTCAATAGTGATTGAGACGGTGTGTGACGAGGACCTGTACATCAGGCACTTGTTTGTGAGGTGTCCATGCACCTACAACGACAAGAAGGTGCTAGCCGCGTCGCCACTGATGCTGGACGTCATAGATGAAGCGTAGCCGCCGAGGATGTACAAGTACACACTGAACGGCCGCTCTCGCTGATTGCTTTTCTACGCCGCCGACCAAGGCTACCCCCGATACGCTATCGTTGCTCATACCTTCTCTCATCCCGACACGCCTCGACGACTAGTGTACAACCGCCTGCAGGAGGCGGTGCGCAAGCATGCGGAGCGCCTGTACGCGGTGTGGTGGTCGCGATGGTTCATCACCAAGTACCCGGCACGCTACATGACGCTGCCGCGCCTCATCAACACGGCCACAGCCGTGGCTATCCTCCACAACATCGCCGTGGAGCACCGGCGTCACGGCTTTGTTGCATCGACGCGAATGGAGGCGGCGGCGGCGGTACACGGTGCGGGGAGCGGACGTCACGACGGTGACGACCAAGGCCCCAGTGGAGATGGGATGGCCTTTGTCAAGGACGATGGGCCAATCTGTGGCGGCGTGTGGGGCGCGTCTGCGCCTCTATCTGATCGGAAAGTCAATGACGGATGTGGCTGTGAAGGCGCGCCTGTTGGGACGGCGAGGTACATGCGTATGGCCGAGACCGAGACCAAGAACACGCACAAGCGCTTCTCCTTGCTCAATGACTTTACGGAGCACGTGTGGAAAGACCGTGGTAGGCTTCTAGCTCCCTACTTGAGATTTTCCGATGTACGTGAGATGAGTGAGAGGGCGAGTGGGGCTGAGGTTGTGCTTCGTTGAGCGGGGCGGGGGCATCGTGAATGAAAGATTTCTTTTCCCGCTCGGCAGGGTTTTTTTTTCCTTGAAAACACTCTTCCTTCGATACGTGAGTGTGCAGCAGTGTAGCACGACTATCAGGTGCCCATGGGGTGGTGTACAGCTCATGCATTTCCTCTTGGAGACTGCGCATTGCCTATTTGTGTGCGTGACAACCGTATTCGGCTAGGTAGCGTCCGACAGATAGCACCAGTCGTCTTGCCACCGCGCTCCTGGGGCTGCATGAGTGCTGCAACGTACGCCCTTCAGTACCTGGTGACTGTGCGCCACGCCGCCCAAAATGCGAGACTTGCTTTCACAACAGGCTCACAGGGGTCGTAGTCCGTCCGCGTCAAGGTCACGCCCACGCGTGTTGTAGGAGCCACCACTTGCGCGATGTGAAGGCGATTCAGGACTTTCGATAAATATTAAAGGTGGATTCCCGATGTGCCATCCTGTCCCGTACGTGTATTTGCTGCCTACACAGCGAGATCTGCACGCGTTGCAAGAGTGCATGGCATGCGAGCCTGCAACTGCAATGTTTTTCTCTATAATTCCAGCAAAGTTCCTAACACAAGTCATTAACTAACTAGGCACATTGGCGCAAGCAAGCTACATCGGACGCCAGCACACAGACCAAGGTGTTTTTCGTTGTCTTGGCCCAACAGCCCACGCAGGCGCTGCTCTCAAAGACCTGCGTGTCACATCTGCGGTGCGCGTGGCGGTGCGGCGATGTTGTTGCACACCATGTACTGCAAGCGTTCACGACAAGGCAAGGCAACCATCAATGACACTGCTGACAAGGAAAAAAAACCCGTGACGAGAAAAAAAAAACTTCTCCGTTGCAATCGTGCACGTGATGTAGCGTACAAGGCAACCACAGAGAAGAAAACGAAGCACAGCCACGCAGTCGATCATCCAGCTTGCCCATGTCTTTGGCCATCAAGGCAGAGGTCAAAAAAACAGAGCCACAGGCTGCGCACATACTCAAGCGGTCCATGATGCAAGTTTTTTGTCCGTGTCCTCGGCCGAGATACAAGCGGCCGTCCGGCTAGGGATCCTCCTCGTCGGCCTCTTCGCTGCTCGATGCACCGCCGTCGGTCCACTCGTCCCAGTCCATGCTGTCCAGGATGCGCGAGTCCACGTCGAAGTCGGCGGCGCCGGCCATCTCCTCAAAGCGGCGCCGCTTGGTCGCCTGCGAGGCACGGCCGCGCGTCAGGTCCTCACGACGCTGAGGCGGTAGCGGGGGGCGGGGAGCCGAGACGATGGCGCTGTCGCTCACACGCCGCCGGTTTTGGACGACAGATACCTCCCGACCTTGGTCTTTTTACTCTTCACAGCCGCTGCCTGGGGGTGCGTCCCCGTCCCCAGCGTCGATAGCGTCGCCAGTGCTCAAAACTTGCGAGGAAATCAGCTCCGCGGCCGCGCGTGCGGCCTCAATGGTGGTCGCCGGTGCTGGGTCTGTCGGTGAAGGCGGCCGGGATGTGGTGCTGCTCGCCGCGCGCGTAAGCTCCAGGAGAGCAGGGGACAGCGCGTCCGCCGAGTCGTCATCACTCTCGGGGACCGTCCCCTCCTCCTCGTCATCCGATGAGGCTCGTCCGCTGCTGCGTCCTCCACGGCCAAGTCTATCTCCACGGCCGCGACCGCGGGCACGATTTCGGCCGCCTCGGCCGCCACGAGCGACTACCGCAGCGCACCGACCGCCGCCGCGTCCAGCTCCGCGCTCGCCACCAACAAAGCCCCCGCACCCTCGGCCACGCCCACCGCGGTTGCTCCTTGGGGAAGCGGCATCAGCGGCTGCTGGGGTCGCATCAAGTCGGCCCTGCAATGCCGCCTCCTCTTTGGCGTCTGGAGAGTTGGAATTGGCCGCGGGATGGCCATCAGCATCTTGCAGCCGACGGCGCATCTCGCGGGCCCACCACTCCCGCCCGACCCCCGAAGGAGTTGGCCGCTGCCGGGGGAGACCAGAAGGCGCTTTCGGCGCGGTCTGCTGCCGACCTGGCCAAGGCGTTGAGCGCCACAGTGTTGGCAACCGCTTAACGCTGCAGGGTGGCCTCCATGAGGGAAGATGCCTTGGCGGCCTTGTTGCCGACAGGCCGTTGTTGAAGGACGCTCCTCTTGCGTTGTTGCCAGCCACGCGCGTACGCTGAGCTATTTGGGCACATGCTCACGTCCTCTCCCTCATCCGTCACGCCGTCGAGAGGATCCTCATCCCGCAGCTCCGCACCCACTGCACCGTGCGGGCTTGGAGGTCGGTGCGACGCACGCATAGCCGCCACAGTAGCGGCGCCGCTGCAGCGGTCCAGCCGCCGCAGGATCCTCTAGTAGGGCAGCCCAGGGCACTTGAGCGTTGCGACCACCTCGGCCTTGAAGCCCTCGTAGGGGCTCAGGCCGTTGTGCTTGGCAGCAGTGGCGTTGATCAGGTCCGACGGCGTCGGGTTGCCCGTGAGCTTGGCGTTGAGAACCGACATGTTCAAGTTCTTGAATCTCTCCACCAAGGGTAAGATGTTGTACTTGCGCTCCTTGTCAATGGCCATCATTGATCGCGCGCGGCGTCGCTCCACTTGCGGCAGGGAGTCAGGCAACCTAGCACGGAAACGGCCGCAGTAGTCGCTCTTGAACGTCTCCATCCGCTGGTCGGTTCCCACCTCGGAGTTGAGCGTCGCCTCGACGTGGACGGCGCAAAGCACCTCACGCTCTTCGCGAATCGACCCGACGCCACGAATTGGGTGCGAGCCTCCCGTCCCTGGGTCCCCAGCAAGGTTGGAAACAGGATCATACTGTACTGGATCCTCCTCTAGCTCCTGCTCCGACCCTGTCGCGTTGCCGTGCTCCGGTATCGCGCTTGATGGCGCTGCTGTTCAAGTTCGAGGCCATACCGCCGCCTCCGCCAGGAATTTCTAGCGAGGCGCCGTCCGAAAACGCCAGGTCGGCACTCGAAAGGCCGTCAAAAGCCTTGCACTTGCTCTCTGGTCCGGCCTTGTCGTCCGCCGCGCCGGTGCTGCTCACCGAGGGATTACCTGGCAAGTACAGGTAGACCTCCTCCGCCGTCGGCAATCAGTGGTTGCCCTTGATATCAGCAAGGCTCTCGGCTTTGTCGGAGGCCGGCGGGTCCGTCGTGCTGCTGCCGACCGACGCCTTGTACCGAACGTCATAGTCGGCCTCGTCCGAGGCCGCCGCCATTCCTGGTGCGTCCGTGGTACAGCTGCCGCCCGTCGCCTTGTTCCGCGCGTCGTAGTCGGCCTCGTCCGAGGCCGCCGCCATGCCCATACGAATCGCCTCCGCCAATCGGCGACGGTGCCGAGCCGCCTTGGCCTGCTGAGCCATAAAAGCAGGGAGACGACGGGCCCCGTCTCGTGCCGCGGCGCGAGCGTGCTCAAGCGCGGCCTTTCGGGCAGACGAGGCCGCTTCATCCATGGCAATCATAGAAGATCAGCAGCGTTGGTGAGAGGGATCCCCGACTAGGCAGACGACTCGCAGGGCGCGCTAGCGCGTCGTGCTTCGTTGCGCATGTGCAGCGCGAGACCGTTCTGAGCAGGGCTAGCTGCATGTGCGATTGCACGCAGCGATGCATGGCCCTGAAACGGCCGCAGCGATACATACACCCAGTGTCGCTCGTCTCGAGCTCCGACGCTCCGTCAGCATCCCTCAGGATGTGCTCGGTGAGTTCCAAGCGTCGGAGCGACCGCGGTTGCCGCAACCCCAGTGTGAGTGAATGCCATAAGCCGCCACGTTCGCTCAGTTCCAAGCGCCCGAGCGACGGCGGTTGCTGCCACCCCAGTGCGAGTGAATGCCACCAGCCCCCACGTTCGCTTTGGGCGGGGACGGACGTCACGGCCGTGGACCCGTTTCCAACTTCAACCAGCTCGGCTGTGGGGCCACCGACACCGTCATCGGCGCTCCACGTGCCCTGCCCTGAGTG
>Ga0115030_1000665_pt1 | contig 14500 bp, 16 predicted proteins | sample SidtaG_4_FD_87174 | JGI IMG/M metagenome (GOLD analysis project Ga0115030, IMG submission 87174) | Marine algal microbial communities from Sidmouth, United Kingdom - Sidmouth_Male1 metaG | ecosystem: Host-associated > Algae > Red algae > Unclassified | place: Sidmouth, United Kingdom | collected... | reverse complement strand
ATCAGTTGCACGACCATAAGCACCGTCTTTTGTCCAAGAAAATAAATTTCTATCGTATTTATAAGAAACCAAAGCATTACCACCAAATGTAGAATTCTCTGCGTTTCCTGTGTTTACTATCCCACTTAGGCCTGCGTTTGCAATCCACTCTTCTTCTTGCCCTTGAGCAGAAAAAGAAAAAGACATTGCAATTGCAACCGTAAGTATTTTTTGTGTTACTTTCATTTTTACCTCCAATAAAAAAGTCAGTTACTGCTACACCTGCCCTGAAAAAAATGCAAGCAATACAGTTTTTTTTTAAACTTCACTTCATAATCTCTCTCATTAAGATTACGGTGGCATTCTTATAAACTACAGATCCAAAAAAAACAATTTTCCAGTTGGGGTTGCCAGACAAGCCTTTTGTTACGCTAGATATAATGTCAAAAAACGGATACCAAATTCATTGACGTAAAAAAAAAATCATGAGATTTTTCAGGCATGAATCATTTAAAACTAAGAACATCTATAATCATTCTCTCAACCCTTTTCACATTGCAAAGTTGCGTGACTTTGCCCGAGACCGGCCAGAAAAAGCTTATGCTGACTTCACAGGCCCAAGAAATTCAGATGGGTGACCAGGGCTATCAAGAGGTCTTGCAAACAGCAAAAATCATAAAAACTGAGCCTGCATACTCCATCCTTCAAGATGTAGGATCACGCATCGCCTCACAGGCTAACCAACCTGATTTTCAATGGGAGTACAATCTTATAGATGAAAACCAAATGAATGCATGGTGCATGCCCGGTGGAAAAATTGCAGTTTACACAGGCATTCTTTCTTTCATGAAAAATGAGGCAGGCATGGCCGCAGTTATTGGCCATGAGGTGGCGCATGCAACACTTCGCCATGCAGGCCAAAGAATTTCACAACAGTTTGGGCTATCTGCGATTCTGGGCATTGTCAGTGGGGGTCTTCAAAACTCAAAGAATCATGATGCTGTTCTTTCAGCGATGGGGGTTGGGTCAAATCTTTTTGTCGCCATGCCTTTTAGCCGAAAACATGAAACCGAGTCTGATTTGGTGGGACTCAATTATATGGCCAAAGCTGGTTATGATCCACGTGAAGCCATTGCATTTTGGCAGCGGTTTGCTCAAGCTACAGCGGGGAGTGCTCCTCCAGAATTTATGTCGACGCACCCCGGCGCTGAAACACGTATTCAAGACTTAACTGATAATATGGCTGAAGCTATGAAACTGTACAACCAAGCGTCTGTCCGCTATGGTTTAGGTCGGGAGTTGCCTAAATTTGTTTTTGAGCAGCCAACCCAAAATAACCCAAAATAAATATGTATAAGGAGAGAGCAATGCAAGATTTTATACAAAAAGCTGTAGGTCAATTTGGACTATCTGAAACTGATGCGCAAGGAGCAACCGGTGGACTATTATCCCTTGTCAAAGAGAATATAGATCCCAGCACTTTCACTGAACTTTCAGGGTCTATTCCAGGCGCGGACGATCTTGTGACGAAATTCCAGGGTATGAATGTTGAAAAACCTTCAGGCTTGGGTTCCCTCTCCAACATGGCTGGATCTCTGCTTGGTGGAAAAGCAAAAATTGCTTCACAAGCCTTCGGAATGCTTCAGAACTTTAACCTTGATGCCGATAAAGGCAAAGGCTTTGCCTCGCTTTTTGGTAACTATGTGAAAGAAAAAGCAGGTGACTCTTTGTTTTCTAAAGTCACTAATAGCTTTCCTGGCATTAAAGGTTTTCTTTAATTTTTTCTTAAAGTCACATAAACTATAATAAAGTACTGGGCGTAGGCGTGCGCATGCGCCCTAAATTAGTGAAAGGAATACGTATGTCATACAATATTGAAGAAATTGAAGGCATTGGAGCTTCTTATGCTGAAAAGCTTGCTGTTGCAGGCATCAAAACAACTGAGGATCTGATTGAAAAGTGCGCCTCACCTACCGGCCGCAAAAGCATGGCCGAAGCAACGGGTGTGAATGAATCAACACTGTTGGTTTTCACCAACAAAGCTGATTTGATGCGTGTTAAGGGCATAGGATCTGAATTTTCCGACCTGCTCAAAGCTGCCGGTGTAGATACAGTAAAAGAACTTAGAAACCGCAATGCTGCTAATCTCACAACAAAACTAGCAGAAGTCAATGCTGAGAAAAAACTCACGCGCGCCCTTCCAAGCGAGTCAGTTGTTCAAGGCTGGGTTGAAACTGCAAAAACAATGGATACAACAATTACGTATTAGTACGCAACGCTGTATTACACAAAGGCCAAGCCCGATGGGTTTGGCCTTTTTTTATGCTGATGCCCTAAGGGCTAAAATATCTTCTTTTTCCTTGGGCACGTCCTTGGTCAGCACCTCATGCCCTTTGGCAGTCACCAGAATATCATCCTCGATGCGTATGCCGATCCCCCGATATGCCTCTGGAAATTGTGTATCATGGGGTTGAATGTATATACCTGGTTCAATCGTACAGACCATCCCTTTCTTAAATGCCACCGGCTTACCTGCATGGTCGTAGTATGCACCCACGTCGTGTACATCCATGCCTAGCCAATGGCCCAAGTTATGTGGGTAAAAGCTACGGTATTTTTTTTCCTTGATGTAGACGTCTTTATCTTCCGCAATCAGACCCAGATCAATCATCCCCTGTGTGAGAATATCTACAGCCAATGCTTGAAGCTCAACAAAAGTCGTCCCTGGGGCAACAGCGGCAATGCATTCTTTCTGAGCCAAAAGGACAATGTCATAAAGCGCTTCTTGTTCTTTCGAAAACCCATCTCCTACAGGAAAAGTTCGTGTAATGTCTGCCGTGTAATAGCCATACTCTCCCCCAGCATCAATCAAAAGCAAATCTCCTTCAGTGCAGCCCTGGTTATTATTGGTGTAATGCAAACAAGTTGCATTTTGACCCGACGCAACAATACTTGGGTAGCCATTACGGCTGCAGCCTTGTGATCTAAAGGCCGCATCAATCTGGCCTTGAACCTCACGCTCATTCATATTTATTTTCAGATCTTGTATGATTTTTTTGTGCGCGTGTGCAGATGCAGTGGATGCCTTGCGCATCAAATTAATTTCTTCTTCTGCTTTAATAAGTCTCATTGAACCTAAGACAGACTGAGGGTCTGCAACGGTCGGGTATGCTTTACCTGTTCTTCCACCCTTTCTAACGGCCTTGGCCAGAACACTGTGAAGGTGTTGGTCTTGATGCAGGCTTTGTCCCATTCGATAGAAAATATGTTTATGGTTTTGAAGCAGCTCCGGGGCTTTTTCAGCAAACGATATTAAGGGATAAGATTGATCAACACCAAAGACTTCTTTAACCCCTTCCAAACCATACATGGGGCCCTCCCAAAGTTCTTTTTCAGCATCTTTAGGATCTATAAACATATGCCATACTGGCGCAGATGTTTCTTGGTCATAAGTGATGATTGATATTGAATCAGGCGCATCAAAACCTGTGAGGTAATAGTAATTGCTGTTTTGTCGAAAAGGATGACTAACATCATCGTTTCGAGGCGCTATCTCTGGCGAGAAAAAAACCCACGCTGCTGAGGGTTCGCCCTGCGCAAATATGTTTTTTCGACGCTCTAAATAATAAGGTTCAATACGTTCTGTTCTCATGTTTTGAGGTATACCTGTAAGACAAAGAAATGAAAAGCTGATCAATCTTTGTAAAGGCTCACAAGTCCAAACTCTGTTAAAAACTCAAATAGCTATGAGATTTACTTTTCTTCGTGCAAAAATCTAGTCAGGTCCGACATAACTTGATTTATATCTTTGTCTAATGGGCCACACATTAATACATGACCCATTTTCCTGCCAGGTTTTGGGGGAGTTTTGTCGTACAGGTGGAGTGTCGCATTTGGGAGCATCATCACTTTTTTTATTAATGATGTATCAATCTTGTCCCCTACCAAATTCAACATGCCACAAGGCTTGATCAAAGAGGGATCTGCCAAGGGTTGTCCTGTAATCGCGCGAATGTGCTGTTCAAACTGAGAGGTTACACACCCACCATAAGTAAAGTGGCCACTGTTATGCGGACGTGGCGCAATTTCATTGATCAAAACATCTCCAGACCTTGTTACAAACATTTCTACCGCCAGCATGCCTGCATCATCAAGTGCGTGAGAGACCTGGGTTGCGATTTCAAAACACATCTCTTCAATAGCCTTTGGGAAACCTGAAGGCACAAAGGTTTGGTGCAGAATATGATCTTGGTGCTCATTTCTGGCAAGGGGATACGTTTTAGTATTGATCTGATCGTCTTGCTTTGATCTCGCAAGCAACACGGACACCTCTGCTTGAAAATCAACAAAAGCTTCGACGACACAAGGCTGATCTTGCATGCTCCTCCAGGCTTGCGCAATGGCCGCCTCATGTTTAATCATAATCTGGCCTTTGCCATCATAACCATCGGTCCGTGTTTTCAAGACCAGTGGGAATCCCCACGCAAGGTGGGCAGCGTTGATGTCATCAACAGATGTGACATCACGGTACTTGGTTTGAGGTAAGCCGTGCTTCTCTAAAAACTGACGCTGCACAAGCCGGTCCTGAATGCATTTCATCGTCTGCGCGTTGGGATGCGTCTTGGTAAACGGCGTCACCCTATCAATCAAAGCCCAGGGGACATGCTCGGTATCTACCGTGACAACTTCAGATGCTTTTGCCAAGGTCATCAACGCTTCCTGATCAGACCAAGAACCAATGATATGATGGTCCGATACACATGCCGCGCAGCAATTGGGATCTGGGTCAACGATCCAAAATCGATAGCCCATTTTTCGACCTTCTAAAATCATCATGCGGGCCAATTGCCCACCGCCGACAATACCAATGGTCGCTGGGGGTAAGATCATTTGGGCTTGGTGTTAGACAGAATCGATTGCGTTTGCTTCTCGCGAAAAGCCGTCCATTTTTCAGAAAGGTCTGCTTGGTTTAAAGCCAGGATTGATATGGCCAAAAGGGCTGCATTTTTAGCACCTGCTTTGCCTATGGCCAACGTTCCTACTGGAACGCCGCCAGGCATTTGAACAATAGAGAGCAAAGAGTCCATGCCGCTCAACGCTTTGGACGCAACAGGAACGCCCAATACTGGCAAAAGTGTTTGGGAAGCTGTCATCCCGGGCAAATGGGCCGCACCCCCAGCGCCAGCAATGATGACCTGGATCCCCTGTGCTTTTGCGCTTTTGGCAAATGAAAAAAGTGCATCTGGTGTTCGATGTGCCGATATGATTTTGGTTTCAACTGCAAGACCAAATGCTTCTAGCGTATCTACCGCTACTTTCATGGTATCCCAATCGGTTTGGCTTCCCATGATCACAGCAACTTGTGGTGATCGCTTCATGGATCAGGTTTATCCTAAAATAAATTGCTAGACAAGCTTGGCCTCAAACATGCCCAATGGCATACAACCAGGCTTGTGTTGGCGGGACCAACCGACGCTTTTGCATGTCAAACAAGCCAAATGTAAATACCGCCTTGGCTGATAATGTATCCGGCTCAATAAAAATATTTTGCTCAAATGTAGAAATTTTATGTTGATAGGAAAGTGTTTTAGAGACAATTCGGATGGACGCTCTTAAACGGAGTTCTTTTTTGTATTGAATATGAACGTCTAAAATTACAGGACCCAATTGGGACGCCTGAATTTTTTCCATGCCAAAGCCGCGCGATGTGATTAAATCCCATCGGGCTTCTTCCATCAAGTTCAAATAAACCGCATGGTTCACATGACCAAAAGAATCCAGGTGTGCTTCTCGAATATGCGTTTGGTATTCATGTACAAAGTCACTCATACAAACCTCCGCAAAACACCAGGTCCTGAAGGGATAGCTCTCATAAGCTTTACATATCACGAAATGAAATTTTCATGTAAGTTCTCAACATGGCGCAATCCATCAAACACCGAAAAAAAACATTGAGTGACGCTAAGTCACAACACTGGGATATTATTATTATTGGGGGTGGCATTACAGCGGCAGGAATTTTTCGTCAAGCCAGCCTTGATGGTTACAAAACACTCTTGATTGAAAAAGAAGACTTTGCATCTGGTACATCATGGTGCTCTTCAAAACTTATTCATGGTGGTCTACGCTATCTTGAACAATTCAATATCAAACTAGTTGCAGAATCGATTCGAGAAAAAAATCACCTTCTTGCCCATGCTCCAGATCTTGTCAAACCCCTTCCCTTCCTTTTTCCGGTGTATGAGAACGATCGCCGACCTCTGTGGATGATTCATCTGGGAACATGGCTGTATGCGCTCCTTTCCAAACTTAGAACCAAACCCAAAAAATTCACTGCTGCGGATTTAAAAATATCTTACCCGCAATTAAAAAAAGAAAACCTTATTGGAGGCATCTTGTATCAAGATGCGCAAACCATTGATACATCCCTTACCCTCTCGTGTATTCTCTCAGGTCTAGAGAAACATGCACTGGCCTTGAACCATGTATGCTGCCAAGATATTTTGATGGAGGGTGACCGCGTTTCTGGCGTGCTGATTAAAGATGAAATCTCGCACACGTCTCATCAAATGTTTGGATCATGGATCATCGATGCAACGGGTCCTTGGAAAGAACTCAACTATAAAAAAAATGTACCCATGGTCTATTCTAAAGGATCTCACTTGGTCCTAAAACATAACCCTTTTAAACTTTCTTCTGCGGTCACCATGTTTTCCCCCGATGATGGTCGCGTGATGTTTTGCATCCCTTGGCTTGAGCATACATTAGTCGGCACAACCGACGCGCCCACTCAGGATCAACCTGACCATGTTGCCATTACCCAAAAAGAAATTGAATACATGCAACGCACCTTGCAACACTATTTTCCAGACCAACCTTACAAAGTTGTTTCACATTTTTCTGGTCTTAGAACATTGATTGGTACAGCCAACCGTTTAAGTGACATAAAGCGAGACCATCACATCAAAATCCCCAAGCCCGGCTTACTTCATGTCTATGGTGGAAAATTAACAGCGTTTACAAAAATTGCGTTGGATGTCATGCACAAAATCCAAAGTGTAGATCATGCGCCCAAATCAAAAAGACATTTGAAAAATTTTAAGACACCCCATCAGCCTGATATTAACCATCTGACAATGAGTGACTTAAAGCATTTCATTGAACATGAAATGGCATTTACAGTATCGGACATACTCATTCGCAGAACACTAGCCAATATTCGTTTAGAGGATCATGGCCAACGCTACCTCAAGCTTGTCAAAGAAGCGCTTCAACAGCATTTTGGCTATGATGATGTGCAGATCCAACAACAAATTCAGGACTATAACATTCAATCTCAGCAATTTGATATCGGGGAATCTTAAAAACACGCACGCCACTTCCATATCATGCATGACTATATTTTAGCTATCGATCAGGGAACCACAGGCTCCACCGCTCTGCTTGTTGATCCCAAAGGAATCATTAAGGCCAAGTCCAATGTTGAGTTTCCTCAGATTTTTCCAAAACCCCTTTGGGTTGAACATGATCTCAATGCTATTTGGAACTCGGTCTGTCAAGCCATCCAAAATGTTCTCACTGCCGCCAAAACGCCTTTGAGTTCCATCAAAGCCATTGGCATCACCAACCAAAGAGAGACCATAGGCTGCTGGGAGAGAACATCCGGGAAACCCATTGGCCATGCCATTGTGTGGCAGTGCAGACGTACTGCAGACTTTTGTAAAAAACTTCAACCTCATGCCAAACAGATCTATGAAACAACAGGCTTGGTCTTAGACGCCTATTTTTCTGCATCTAAAATACAGTGGTTGATTGAACATCATGCTTTGGACGGCCGCCAGGATATTTGCTTTGGTACCATAGACAGCTACCTGGTCTACCGCTTAACAAACTGCGCCTCTTTTGTCACCGAACCCAGCAATGCATCTCGAACCATGCTCATGAATATCCGGACACTCAACTGGGATCAAGACCTATTGGACCTCTTTGCAATTGATTCCAAAACGCTTCCCAAGATTTGCCGTTCATCTGACAGGTTTGGTGTCACAAAAGGCTTGGGAATACTGCCTGATGGCATACCCATCACAGGCATTTTAGGTGATCAACAAGCAGCGCTCTTTGGCCAAGCGTGTTTTGAAAAAGGACAAACCAAATGTACCTATGGCACCGGAGCCTTTTTATTGTCCAATACTGGAAGCACTATAGTTCGATCAAAACATCGCCTGCTTTCAACAGTTGCTTGGCACATTGACGATCAAGTCACATACGCGCTTGAAGGATCAGTCTTCATGGCAGGCGCATGCATTCAGTGGCTTCGAGATGGATTAAAGATCATAGATGATGCTTCTGATGTTGAAGCATTGGCGCAGCAATGTGACAACAGTGACGGCGTGATTTTGATTCCATCATTTACGGGTATGGGCGCCCCTTATTGGGACCCAGATGCGAAAGCAGCATTGATGGGCCTAACACGAGGAAGCAAGCCTTCACATATTGCAAGAGCCACATTGGAAGCCATTGCACTTCAGGTTTGGGAAGTGTTGTCATGCATGGAACAAGACATGGGGATAGAACTTAAAGCGCTCAATGTAGATGGCGGCGCAAGCCAAAATCAATTACTCATGCAATTGCAAGCAGATATTCTAAATTGTGCGTTGTTGCGCCCAAGACAAATTGAAAGTACCGGCCTGGGCGCGGCTTATCTGGCAGGCCTAGGGGCAGGCATGTGGCAATCGCTTGACGAGATTAAAACAAACTTAAATCCACTGAAAACATTTACGCCCGAAGATCCGGCTGGCCCATACCACCAGGCATTAAAACATCATTGGAAGAAAAAAGTCCACAAGTACTTAAAGTCATAGAGCTGTGGTCATGTTTGTTGAAAGCTTCCGAAAAACCCTCATGCGCGAGGTTAACTCGCATGCAGCATGCATAATAGAAGTTTAAGAAGCCATTAGCAAAAAATAAGCCCCCTGGCCTTTGTTTTAAGCAAAGACCAGGGGGGCTATGATTTGATTGATGTCGGTGAAATTTATTTGGTGATGGTAATAAAGCTCTCTCCACCATCATGGGATATCGAAAGACCATTAGCAGTACCAACATAGATCACGCCTTCAGATACATACACGCTCCTGACGTGGTTGTCTCCCAGACCATTAGCCTCTGTATACGTTTTGACGCTGCCATCCCTCTGAATCACCGACACTCCACCACCACTAGTACCAGCATAAATAACGCCATCAGATACATGCACTCTAAAAACCATCATGCCTGGTAGGCCATTAGCCTCTGTATACGTTTTGATACTGCCATTCTCCTGTATCACTGCCAATCCACCCCACGTAGCAGCATAAATAACGCCGTCAGATACATACACGCTCGCGACGTAGTTGCTTCCTAGGCCATCAGCCTCTGTATACGTTTTGATACTGCCATTCTCCTGTATCACTGCCAATCCATCACGAGTACCAGCATAAATAACGCCGTCAGATACATAAAGGCCATGACCTATATCTAGTTTATACGTTTTGATGCTCTCATCCTTCTGAATCACTGACACTCCACCATCCCCACCAACATAGATAACACCGTCAGAGACATACACGCTTTCAACCCATTCTCCTGCTAGACCATCAGCCTTTGTATACCTTTTGATGCTGCCATCCCTCTGAATCACTGACACTCCACCATCACGAGTACCAGCATAAATAACGCCATCAGATACATACAAGCCTGGGACTCTATTGTCTCCTAGGCCATCAGCCTTTGTATACCTTTTGATGCTGCCATCCCTCTGAACCACCGACACTCCACCACCACTAGTACCAGCATAAATAACGCCATCAGATACATACACCCTAGTAATATTTTCATGTCCAAGGCCATGGGTTGGGTAATTAGGCATTTCAGGCGTGGTCACCACAGTTTTTGTCCAAGTTCCAGTACAGACCTCCTCAACACCACTGTCACTGAGAGTAGTCGTGTACTCCCAAACGATTGAAGCATTGTCATTTGACAATACACCTTTTGCAATGGTCAAGAGACCCTGAACATCTACTGAAGGAATTAAAATAGTATTACTTGATATTTCTGCATCCCAAGAAAGCAACTGGCCAAAACCCCCAAAATTAGAAATCGTGACTTTATTCTGTTCGTTCTCTATTGGATTAATAGTGGCAGTGTAAGAATACTCCTGAGCCAAACCATCTTTTTGACAAGTGTCTGTGCCATTCCAATCGCCCATAAATTGTTCAGTCGCTACTCCAGGAACTTCAGCATTAACTCCAACAGAAGCAGGTACTTTCTCTGTATCTGTGCTTTTAGCATAATACCAGGTTCTGTCATAGAGAATAACAGCTGTTTGATCGTACGTGTACGTCCCATCATCTAAATTTTCATCAACATACTTTACAGACTGGTCTAAATTGACATGGTCAACTGTTGCAATATGCTTGCGACCCTCTTTGTTTGGCCCAGTTTTTTCCCGATACAGATAATACATGACTCTGCTGGGAGCTGGATGATCGTCTCCAAGCTCTTGACCTGGGTTTGGCTTCCCTTGACCCACATGCTTGTCCATAAACGTCGATGTCATAAAGGGAGAGAGCATCAATGTGATATTGCTTCCATCAACGATGGCACTCTCAATCTTGGCTATCGGATTACTTTGATCTATCGTATCTAGCGCACTCATTTTGGCAAAATTAGGTTCGCCGTTAGCTAAGAACGCGCCACCTTGATCGCCATTGTTAAAATTGATGCCATTTTGAGATCCACAGTTTGAATACGTGGTGATGCCTAAGAGCATGACAAACGTAAGCGCTACAAATATACCTTTGGGTTGTTTCATTTTTTTTCTCCTTTTGGGTCCCTATCAAGTTGTACAAAAAACACGACAAGTGCATCAACTCTAGCAGGACGTAACCTGTGGCAGTCTAAAAACCTGCCTTTGTTCGATCTGAGTGTAACCTTAAGTTGTCATTTTAAGAGACTTAGGCACAGCAGGCACGAACACCTATACATAAGCAAGCTTTGTGCCAGGCACGCATACCTCTTAAGCATCTGAAAACATTGATTTTTTATACGCCTGGCCAACGTATATGCTTAAAACAAGCACAGAAACGCTTTTGCGCCTGGTACAGGCTTGTCCCATTGCGCTATTTTTGAGCAAGCTTGGCACCAAAGCACCACTCTTTTCCACAAGGCCTGCATTAAGCATGTCCTTTGATCTGCAACCCTATGAAAACGAATCTTTCTTTTGGCGTAAATCTGTAAAAGCATCTAAAGTTGGGGCTTTCAAAAAAGGATTCAAAACAATATTTTCCTTCAAAGAAAAGGGCACGGTGGGTTGATTTTTTTCTCGAAGGTTTGCGCATTTTTTTTGATACGTGCTTAGCGCATCAGATGGCTGGGCAGATTTTGCAAATGCAATATTGTGTAGCGTATATTCATGCGCGCAGTAGACTTGCGTTTCGCTGGGCAGCTCTTTGATTTTTTGAAGACTCTCATAGAGGCTCTCCATGGACCCATCAAAAACACGCCCACAACCCATGTTAAATAATGTGTCCCCTGAAAACAAAACATTCATACAAGGCACATGATAAGAAATATGATCATAGGTATGACCAGGGGTTTCAAGCACATTGATGCTTTGGTCATGAAATAAAATGTGATCCCCCTCTTTGAGCATATGGCTTGAAACTTTGTAGCGGTCACCTTCAAAGTGCGGCGTATAGACATCACAAGCATAGCGTTGGTGAAGTTTTTGCGTTCCCCCCACATGATCCCAATGATGGTGGGTCTGCAAAACAGCTTTAAGGTTCAAATGATTTTGCTTTAAAAAATCTATTACAGGTTGCGCGTCACCTGGATCAACCACCATGGCCTCGCCCAAATGTTCTAAAAGGAATATATAATTATCTTCAAACGCCGGCAGCAGTGTAACCTTCATGCTGAACTAAAATACCTTGGTAACATCATAGAAAGGCTCGATGGTTTTAAATCCCAGGTTTGTATAAAGTTTTGAAGCGTCAGAATTTTTTTCAGAAACCAAAACAAAAACGTCAACGTCCCAATGCTTCTTGGCATAATCCCACGCCTCAAATAAAATTCGACTGGCCAAACCTTGCTTTCGGTATTCTGGATCCACCATAAGCGCATGAAACCGAGCAATGTTTTTAAAAGCATACAGACCAACATCAGCAACAATGGTTTTGTTTTTTTTGACAACCCATCTCCTTCCGGGAAATACCTCTTCCATCATTTTGAGCTTGGGCCACTTCATCGTCCAGTATCTATTTTGAAAATCGATGCTTGCACGCTCCCAAGTTGGATCTAGATGCAGTGCTTGCAAACCTGGGATGTCCTTATTCCAATTGACTGGATGAACGTCAACACCTTGATTCATATATTCAGGCCTGTCCATGGTCTCAAGTTGCATGGTTTGGCCTTCAAACAAGTGATAGCCATGGTCCTTAATCAGAGATTTTGGGATATCAGATGTATGTTGGTCCCAGGTAAAGTGAATAAATTTCTGAGCCGCAACATTAAAATGCTTATGATAAATTTCAATACATGATTCTAGATCATGCATTGAATGTGGGGCATGCTCAAAAATAATTTTATTACCACCATAGTAGTCTGGGACCAGGTCATTTTTGATGACGATATAATCATGTGTAGATTCAATCTTGGATTCCAAGCTATCCATACAAACTTCAGTGCGCTGTCCTTTAGAGATAAGATCCATAATTACCTTAGAGCAGCTTGCCAATATTTTCTGTAGGACGGCCTATGACAGCTTTTTTGCCATTACTTATGATGGGTCGCTCAATCAAAATGGGATGCGCGACAAGAGCAGATTGAATTTTGGACTCCGATGACAGATCAATCTCTTGAGTTTGAATAATTTTTTCTTTGGATCTTAAAACCTCTGAAGGTCTAAGGTTTAGCAAACCCAGGAGCTCAATCAACTCAATCTTTGATAGCGGGTCCTTTAGATAAAGTCTTATGACCGGTTCAATACCCTGCTCGTTAAGCTGTGTTAGAGCCTGTCGGCTTTTAGAACACTTTGGATTATGGAAAAGGGTCCATTTCATTTTCCCAAATTACACATACCTACCAAGAGCGTCTACTTTTTTTACAGCTTCCTCAAAAGACATTTTTATTGATGGTGTTTAAAATTTACAAATCATATAATCTCTGTATAATTCGCGCAATTTTGCTGCTATAAATAAGACTTACAAGGGAGGGAGACATCATGGCCAAACCACATTTTACTGAAAAAGAAATTAAAGCTTTTAAAGAACTTGTTGAGGAGAAAAAAGAAGACCTCCTCAAAATCATGAAACGCTTTGAGGAAACTGAACGCGCCAAAGGCGACCATAAGGCTCCTGCAGATATATCAGATGCTGCATCTGAAGAGATTGCCAGCACCCTGCACTATCGAATCCACGACAAAAACCGAAAACTTCTCAGTGAGGTCAACCATGCCCTCAAAAAATTTGATACTGGGGACTATGGCGTTTGCGAGGGAACGGGTGACTACGTCAGTAAAGCTCGTTTAAAAATCCGACCTTGGACACGTTATTCCATCGAATACAAAGAACATTTGGACGAAGAAAAACGACGATCAAAGATTTAAGTGCTTTTGTCTAAACTGGACGTAAGGTTCTTTTTGCTTGAACGTGGCACTTTCTGTCTGGCACATTAATTCAGCCAACTTTGTAGCCAAATCCATTGAGGCTTTGATGCTCTTTCCTTCTAGGTAACTCAGTATAAACCCTGCACAAAAGGCATCACCTGCCCCCACAGTATTCTTAATACAAATCCCACCTGAAGGTTTTTGAAAAAATATATCATCCTTTGTTATCAGTACGGAGCCCCTAGCACCTTGGGTATACAGTATATGATCAACCTGCCTTGACCCCATCACGGCCTGCAAATGCTTTATTTTTTCTGTATCGCTTTGGCTGGCGCGTGTCGGAAACCAAAGATTAAATTCTTGGTCGCTAAGTTTTAAAAAAGCAAGTCCTCTAACACATTCATCAAGCACACTCTGGGACCAATAATTTTCCCTGAGATTCAAATCTAAAAATATTGGAAAACCCAAAGATTTAAGTTGTCGCAAGGTTTCTCTTGTTTGATTCTGTCTGAGCATGTAGGTGCCATGATACAAGAGTCCATCTCGAGGCAAGTCCTCCCAAAGCTGATCATAGGTAATAAAGTCCAAAGCATGAAATGGTGGACTTGGGTATTGGTGGCCATGAATTTCATCCAAAATGACATCCAAGTAGGCCGTAGGTTGCGCGCTGTCTATTTGAATCCACTGATCACTGATGCCCCAAGCCGAAATAGATGCGATCAATTGCTTGCCATTGTCATCCTGGCCAATACGGCTAAGAAAATGACACGTTCTATCAAACCCACAAAGGTGCCATACAATATTTAATCCTGACCCACCCAAGGATTTGGAACCATCCTCAAAGAGATCCCAGATGCTCTCGCCAAAAACAATGAGGTT
>Ga0115030_1000659_pt1 | contig 14543 bp, 13 predicted proteins | sample SidtaG_4_FD_87174 | JGI IMG/M metagenome (GOLD analysis project Ga0115030, IMG submission 87174) | Marine algal microbial communities from Sidmouth, United Kingdom - Sidmouth_Male1 metaG | ecosystem: Host-associated > Algae > Red algae > Unclassified | place: Sidmouth, United Kingdom | collected... | reverse complement strand
GGGGCTTGTGGGGCCGGGGGGGAGGGCGGCGGCGGTTCGCAGTGTACATACAAAGGAAAAAAAACGTGCATGTCCAAGACGGGGAGCCGTCAACAAGACTTTGAGTAACCTCCGCTCTGATACTGGGCACGGGGACCGATACTGGGCACGGGGACCGACGTCGCTGTCTTGGCGTGTCCCTGCTTCCGGCTGGCTGGCTAAAGTCCTATTGCTCCGCTCGCACCGCTCGGAGTGTTGGGTCCTTCCGTTGTGATCTTCCGCACACTTACAGTAACATGTCAATTATCCCGCGACTCGTGTGGAATTTGAACGTCACCTCGACCGCCCTCGAGAGCCGCTTCTTCTGTGGTGTACGTGGTGTCGCCTCAGGAGTGGTTGCTGCCAGGACGCTACCCGCCGTCACTGTGTGCTGCCGGCTCCCCAAGATCGTCAGAGTTGCCTCGAACGCCCATTACGACATCTTTCTGATGGCCATCTGATGGGGCTCAAATCCTCCATCAAGGCGGGTTTCTGATGGATTGCTGATGGCGTTTTCGGTGGAGCCCCATCGGACGGGGACTGATGGGGATTCCCCATCAGGAAAAAGTCTTGCATATCGGCGCCTCACACGAGAGAGTTTAACGGCCGGCAGCGAGATGAGCCCACACGCCAATGAGATTGCAGTTATATCCCCAGACGGTTGACCAATAAGGTGAGCAGATGAGTCAACCGAACCATGCTGACAGCTCGTAGCCACACCTGGAGCCGACGGCTGTGTTTTTGTTCTTTCACCCGCACCACGCTCCTCGATACCTGCAGGTACATCACCTCTGCAAAACCTCAATGCTCTTTTTTTCGCGCATCTAGTACATCCACACACTGACCATGTTGGGAAAGGGAAGCGCGCAGAAGAGAATGGCGGTCCAGCCTCGTATGCCGTACGAGCGTCCGCCCACCGACGTGCGGTATGCGCGCGCACCAGCAATAAATCAGTCGAAGACAAGTGCAGTGGACTGAGTAGAAGCATAAGAAGACAAGCAAGAGGCGACGTGACGACAGATGAGCGACAGCATATCAAAACAAAGACTTCCACAAGCAGCAACGAGCGGATCGGTCGCGTCCGATACGCCGGGAAAGAAACCAGGAGGTCACTCGTAGCGACGCTGGGCACCCGGCACGCCACTCCCATCTTCGTCCTCACCGTACTCGTCGTCCCCTTCCTCTTCCTCATCCTCTTCCCACTCCCCGTCCCTCGCTCCTTCCCCCATGCTCTCATCCTCACCCCCACCCAGCCCAGGCAGCGTCTTACGGCCGAGGTGCGTGCCAGCGGCAGTTGGACCGACCAGCATTTCCGTGCCGGCCGTGGCCGCGGGGAGGAGATCTGCGTCACCGAAGGCGTCGCCATCACCCCCGCAGTCCCCATCGCCGCCGTCGGTGCCGCGCCCCGCAGCCGCGGAGGGGTCACAACCCCGGGAGTTGTTGGCAGCCGCCGTGCTCTGCGCGCGCCAAGAGTCGGTTCCACCACTGACGTTGCTCGTAGAGCCGCAACCTCCAGAGCCTGCCCCCGGAGCGGGCGCCGCGTCGGTCATGGTGGCTCGGCTACCCGAGCTGGACCCGGACCCAGCGCTCTTCAACGCCGCCGCCTGGATCCCGGAAATGTCCGGCGTGTCTGCCGGGGGAAGAGTGGCTGCAATCTGGTAGAAAAAGTCGCGCGACGCTGCACCGTCGACAAGGCTCATGCCGTTAGTCACTGCGGCGTCGTTTCGCAGCCAGTCCTTGACGGGGTTGACCTCGACAACCCAATGCTTGAACGCTCCCTCCGACTTGCCGTGGCGCTGACGTGAACGGAGCCCGGCCGCAATCATCAACTCGTGCCGCACAAAGCTCCCAATGAGCATATAGTGTCCCACGGTCATCGAAACGTGCTCCCCGCCACCGGCACCCCGACTCTTGACGATACGGGAAGCGGCACCACCGCGCCGGAAAAGGGCTTTGGCCGCGGCAATGATGGCGGCCTGGCCCTTTTCGGACGTTAGGAACTCGTCGTCTTCCAGCCACATCTCCGCAAAGTCCTTGGCCAGCTCCGAGGGCCAATCGACACCGAGAGCCTCAAAGTACGCGGCGAGCGTCCACTTCTTAAGGTCCGCTACCAGGTAGCCGGCGGTGGCGCCTAGCGGCACCGACAGGTTCTTGACCTTCGTCTTGGTGCCGTTCTTGTCGTTGACAATGCGCGTCGGCAGCAACTGGCCACCGGCCGCCCACTCGGCCGCCTCCTCGGCGCTGATGTTTCGCAGACGCGCAATAGTAGAGTGTAGCGTGGCCTTGTAGCGGCCCGAGTCCGCCAGGACGAGATTGCTCGTCTCCGTCATGACCGCGAGCGTCTCGAGCACCTGCCTCACCTCATTGCGCACAACCTCCACCTCTCGGTTGTTCTTGGCGGCGAGCGCGACAAGATCTCCCTCAGACGCGGCTTTGATGTCGGCCGCTGTCTTGTTGGACCCCTCCGTGGAGCCCGCGCCTCGAGGAGACTCTGTCTTCCTTGAGTCGCGGAGGTCAATGACGGCCTTGGCCGTACGCTCGTGGCCAACGCCCTGGGTGTCAACCTTCTGGGCCAAGCGGCTCAGGTCCGCCCGCATGCGCTCCATCTGCTGGGCGCACTCGATTACCTCGACACACAGAGGCTCGAGGCTGTCGATGAGCATCTGCGCCATGGCGGCGCTCGCCTTCTTGACCGCAGCGGCAGCCTTGGCGGCGTCACCGACCCTCCCCGCGGCCGTCCCTGAGCTCCCCGTCGTGTACTCGGGCGACAAGAGAATCTCTGCCGCCGTCTTGGCTGAGCGCATCGAAGCCGACGTCACGGCCTTGGAAATGGAGCTCAGCGTCAACATTTTGATGCGTTTGGCCGGCGGCGGCTTGGCCCGCCGGGTCAGCGGCGTCTTGTTTTTGTTACCACCGGCTGCTGCGGTACCCGGTGCAGCAGAGGGCACCGGCGGCCGAGCCGCAGTTGAGCAGGAGGCACTCGGTGTCGTGCTTGACGTTGGAGTTGGTGCACGGCGGCGCGGGGGCGGCTGTAACGGCCCGGCCATGGTTGCTAGGGGCGACGACAGTGGCGACGCGGCCGCTGCAGAGGGAGCCGCAGACTGCCACGATGGTGCTCGAGATGCCACCGGCCTCTGCCCCAATGGTAGTGCCGACGATAGCGTCGGATTCGACAGCTCGCACGGCTGTCCACCGTCTCCAATTGGTCCCGCGAGTGTGGAGCCAGGAGTTTGATTCTGGCTGAGGGTGACCCCCCCCGCGTCGGCGGCAAAGGTGCTCTGTGGATGGTAGTCGTCGTTGTGAGTCGTCTGGGAGCGTGGGAGAGCGCCACGCCCCGCCGTCGTCGCCGCCTCCACCACACCAATCGTGTCGACACGGTGAGCAGCATCCGATGCCTCCGTGCCGCTGGCCTCCCACGCCGCGCCAAGAAGCGGCGGTGCCGGAGAGGCACCAGGTGGCGTCATGTCCAGCATCGCCGCCCCAGCCGCGGCGTACTGGGCCGCCGACTCTCGTGCAGCGGCATCGGCCCGACGTGCCGCCTCCTGCCGCGCGTCAGGCTCCCCGCCCACCTGCATCACGGCAGCGCGGCGCGGGAACGGCCACCCCCCGGGTTGGGTGGTGCGACGTCCGCCAGCCATGGTAGTAAGGGAAGTGGGGAAGATGGGTGGTGGGGGGATGGAGGGAGGGGGGAGGGTGAGGAGGCTAGTGGAGCCGCCACGCTGTCGTGGACGCGGCAGTGGTGGTGGCAACGCGTCATCCGCACCGCATCTACGACCATCCTCCCATGGTGGGGGGGACTGGTCGCACTTAAGTGCACCCGGCCGGGGCGCCGTCGCACCGCGCGGCGCCGCAAGCAAACCGCCCGACGTGGACCCACCCCGCGCAGGGACGGGGCAGCGCTGGTATAGAAACGGCGGGATGCATCCAGGCCGCCATGTGAGGGCGGGAAAGATGAGAACAGAGGAGGGAGGCGCTCCAGTGCGGTGCGTTGGAGGCGGAAGGGGGGTTGTCCACGGCAGTAAGGGCGGGGAAAAGCGCGCGCATCGGTCAGACGCCTAGATTGAGCAAGTCTGCAGGGACCTATTCTGGCTGGCTGCCGCCTATCGCCCGTCGCCAGCGGCACCCACCTCCACGTCGCGCACAGGGGCTGCACGCGTCCCGCGCGCATCTCCCGCGCGCGCCAGTAGGGCGCGGGTGGGCGGATCCATGTCATTCGAAAGCGCACACACGGTTGGCACACCCTCGAGAAACGGAAGAATGCTCGCTCAAGCGTTGTCGGTGGCGGGTGCACCCGCAAACGGTCGGCGGTGCGCCCGACGGAATGTCAATTCGCCGCGCCAAGGTAGCGCGTGAACACGTACCAAAGACCGCAGCATCGGAGAGTGCAAGTCTCATCGGGAAGCACGGACCCGGGTGCCCCGAAGCCCCGGGAGAGGGCGAAGGAAAGGGGCGCAAACAGCAGCAGCGCACAGGCGGCAACGGTTTTGACCGTGAGTGGTGCCGATCGCCCGTCGCCCAAGGCAGGGGTGGAGAGCGGCGCCTGGGCAGCCAGCCGAGTTCCCCTCCCAGATCTGGAAGAAATGGCCGTACTTGCAGTCTTTCAATTTGCCTGGACACCCATCACGTCATACGACTGACAGCTTACAGCAGCGATACGGCGTCTAACTGGAGGAAATCCGGAAGCTCACAGTCGTCGTGCATAAAATTTCCGAGATCAAGCACCTGAATTCCGTCCACACACTCACTACTTGAATATTTGATGCGCTTGTGTTGGTTCCAAGTTGCATGCCCTTGGAGCGCCCATCAGGTGATGGGGCTTGAGCGGACTGACCGTCGTCGCACCCGGACTGCTGCCCCTGCGCTAGTTTGCTTGCACCAGCTGCTCGGCGCTGCCCGTCCCCCAGTCACTGCACCTATTGAGAGGGCGCGCTGCAGTGGTTTCGTTGGACCTGTGCTTGAGCCCGCCCCGCGTTGCCGCAATGGCCGCGCCTCCCGCTGTCATTTGGAGCAACGCCCAACTCCTTCCCCTCCACGAAGGCCCTTCTCCCCGCTACCGTCCCGCTCCACCCCCTACCGCTGTCTCGAGTCTATCACCGGGAGGGCTTGCACGAGCGCCGGGTGTGCACGGGCCGCACGCTCCGCGATGCCCAACGCGATGCTGCAACCCTGGCGGGAGGTGCGTTTCGATGGTCCGCCAAGGGGGTGCGTCGGCGGATTGACTGGAAGGGAGCGAGGCGTGCGGCGTTCCCACCGATGATTGTGCGGTTGTCGGTGGCCAGCACCGAATGAATGCCTAGTACCTTGGCGCAGCCCACGGCCCTTAGTGTGGCTGTCTTACCATGGCAGCAGACACCGTCCGGATGCAGTTATCTGACGCATCGGAACCCCCTCTTTTTGCGTGTCCCCTTCGTGTGGTATAAGGGCACATTCCGCTCTGCCTGTTGCGTACTCGGCATTGGTAACAAGCAGAAGCGCCAGACCAACTTCTTTCGTCCCGCCCGACCCTGTTCGCACTCACTTCTATCCCGCCGTTTTCGCCTGTTGCGACGCCTCTTCAACTATCTGGTGGTACGTGTTTCCTCTTTGTGCTTTGGGCGTGGTCGCTGGGAGACGGTATGCTTTGAGGGGCTGTTGACTCGATGCGCTACAGACTGGACCACTGTGCGATTTTGGAGCCTATCTGACACTGTATGCCCCTTCGTCCTTCGCCCATTCCCTCGCTGACTGTTGCCTCTGTTCTTTCTCCGAACCAACAGGCCTCCACCATGTCTTACGTGGCACCCCCCGCCCGCAAGGCGGTCGAGTGCCATTGCGGCTTCAGAACTTTCGTGCTTGCCGGACTGCGGGTGCACCAGCGGAGCGCCCACCGAGGAGCCGGCGGCGACGGCCTGCCTGTCGGGTTGAAGCGGCCTCGCGCGGAGTCGGGTGATGGCGGGCTTGCTGATGACCGCAGAGGTCCCCATCAACCCCTCGGCACAGCAGCTACTACGCCTACCGGGGGCGACACGTCGGGCGAGTCGCCCCCCCCGGTGGACGGTGGCGAGCAGTCAGACGCATCAGATTTCTCGACGGGGTCGGCCGCCATGGAGGCAGAGCTCCGCGCGCTGTACGAGATGACGCGCACGGCGATCCCGACGGGAGCCGCCGATGTCGCCAGCATGGGCGCCCACGCCGCGACGATGGCTCCTGAGTACTCTTACTCGTCGGTCGCCACGCACATCAGGGCTCTCTATGAGGAGATGCAGGACGTGCAGCGGTCCACGCCGCTCGCTGATTTCCGTCGCAAGCGCCCCCATACTGGGAGGTTTAACTCGTTTCGGTTGCGCGCGCTGCAAAACTTTGTCCTCAGCGTCGGCGGCGCGGGGCTGTCGCTGCAGGAGCAGGAGCGCCTCTTCAACTTCCTGGATGTGTGGGACCGCACCCAACCGGGGATGCCGACAGACGATGGCCATAACAAGACCCTGCGGGACGCGTTTGACAACGTCAACGAGTTCCGTAATGCCATCGCGGACGATCTCGACGCGGCCGTGAACGTTGCGGGGTGGAGGAAGGTGGTGCTTGAGGAGGACGGTGCACACTACGAGGCGTACTTTCGGTCGGTAATGGGGGTCGTGCGAGACCTGGTGGCCTCGACAGAGACGCACCTCATGCACTGGTGGAGCGGTGGCTCCGCGCCGGCACCGGCGAGCGACCGGAGGGAAACCCCCATGGATGGGGAAGTCTTTCGTGAGTACGAGTCGGAGGTGATGAGTGGGGGGCGCGTCAATAATGCGGTGCTGGGCATCCACATCTACAGTGACAGTAGCCAGCTCTCGTGGTCCGGCGGTAAGTTCCGTGTGGTGTGGAGGAGCGCGGGGACCGCCGAGTGGCCGTCGAGGCTGCTCTGCCGAGAATGTAACTCAGCACTGGTGTCGTCTTTATACAACGGTTCATATACTTAACATTTTCTGCTGTGTTCATCGCTTTTTACCAGTGCCCCTTTCTCCCTGCAGCTCATAAGTTATACCCTGTCCGGATCCGAGTGGTCAACATCCAGGGGGATGTGGTGTGGGTGACAGTGGCCTACGTTCCTCTCGTGCGTAAGCTACAGGAGCCGGCCGCCGATGACCGGGCCCGCTTGAGGCGGTGCGGGGTGCTGCAGCGAACACTGTATGCCGCCTTCAGAGAGTTCATTGGCTTTAGTCACTCGGGAATCAGAGTGCGGATGGGGAGACGCATCCTGAGCGTCTTTCCGCGCGTGTTGCTGTACCTTGCAGATCGCCCGGAGGAGCGTGCGGTGCTCTGCCTTAAGGCTGGGCAGTGCGAGCAGCCCTGCAGCACGTGCACGGTGTCGCAGGCCGACCTCGGGACCGCGCTGACGGCCGACGACCGCATTGTCGTGGACTCGCTCGACAACCAAGTCGAGGCGGTTGAGCACCACCGCCGGCAGCGGCTTAAGAAGCGGCGAGTGGCGCTTGAGGCGGTGGGGAGCACGTCGAGCTCTGTTCCGGCACTGGCGGGGACTGCGGGACTCGGCACCCCACCGCGTTTCTTGTACCGGATGATCGGCTTTGATATCCTGCATGTATGTTCATACGCACTTCTTTCGCTTATTTTGTTCTACGTAACTCACCCGATTTTGACCCGGGTTTCCTCTGGTTCGATTGGGTAGGCGTTTTCCTGACCTTCTCGGCACTTGTGTTGCTCTCTGATCCTTGGCCGGTAGTGGTACCGAACACGTGCAGGTGTTGGACTTGGGTGTAACTAGGATGATGATACACCGCCTCATAGCCGTATTTCCCTACATGTGCGAGCCGCACAAGCCGCTGGCACGCTCCGATACCGCAACACGGCGCTCAGGAAACAACCGTTTCAAGCACATGCATCGCCGCAGCAGGGCGAGTAAGATTGCACCAGGGTACGTAGTGGCGTCTTCCCCTCCTAGATTCCAGTGGGCTTGTGTGGGTGTACTGCCTTTCAGCCTTGTGCGTGGAACCGTGATACTGACCGTACGCGCTTTCTGTCACATCCTCTTACCACTGTGTTGGCTCCTACGCACCTCTAACTTCGTTCTCCTCAGATACTTTGTCCCAGCGAAGGATAAGCAGGCCACGTTTACGGGGAGGGAGCAGCGCAACGCGGTGGCTGACTTCCCCTTTGCGGCAGTGAAGCTCTTCGGGCCCGAGCTGGCCGCCCTAGAGGCCTCAGCAGGTGGAGACACGGACGACGACGGCGTGCTCACCGGCGCTGACGGCGCCGCCGCCGGCGCGGCTGCCGAGGTTGAAGACGCAGATGGGTACCAAGCGGACGGGGAGGAAGACGTCGGCAGGGTCCGAAAGGGCTACCGCTTCGACTGGCTTAGGTACCGTGCCCAGTGGAACGACACGCCCATCCATGTCGCGGTGACGGCCATGCTTGCGGAGTACGCCGAGCTGTACGCGATGATTTCTGGGCAGACCACCACCGTCCTCCGGCCGGACATGACTCTGTCGGAGGGCACCTCCATTGGCAACAAGGCGACGGAGTTTGTGAGGGACTACCTGACTCCCATCCTCGGAAAGATGTTGAGCACCAAAGTGCACAAGCTACTCTGCCACGTGACGGACGCGATCAAAGCGCACGGAAACATACAGAACGGGAACACGGCGGCAAACGAGAGTAGCCACAAGGACGACAAGCCGTACTACACCCGCACCAACAAGGTGATTGACACCTTTACGCGGCAGCTGGTGCGGCACGCGCACGGGGCGCGAGCTGTCCTGAAGCAGAATGCCGTTGATGACGACGAGTGCCGGGCCGCCCACGCTAAGCGGCTGGAGGACGAGCGCACCAGGGCCGCGGCCAGCCGGTTGGTAACAACCGAGACGGTGACCGTTGGCCACACAGCCACGGCCGGCGGCGGCTCGGCCGCGGCGACGGCACGCAGCTGGGGCGCTCGAAGCGCTGCGGCGGGAGTCACGGCCGAGGGGAGTGGGGGGGGCGCCGGCAAGACTCCGTACCACCGCTCTAATATGCGTGTGGGCGACCTGGCCAAGCAGCCGGGACTGCGAAACGTCGGCGCCATTCTCGGCCTGACCGATGACGACAAGGTGCGCGTCACTAAGCGGATAGACATTACCGCACGATTTGAGTGCGGCGGAGTACGCAAGCAGCGTATTCACGCAACGGAGAATGACCGCGGTTCCCCGTGGTACGACCATGTGTTCTTCCACCCTACGGGCCATCCGAATGGTCGAAGGCTCGGGCAGGTGCGCGCCATCGTACGGCGCGAAGACGGGGACCACGCCATTGTCTGCATGCTGCGGCCTCTTCCCAAAGACCCGCAGTGCCCGCTGCAGGCCCGCGGCTGCACGCACCTGCAATGGCACGTGCAGGAGGGGGCATCGGAAGTGTCTCTGTGCTCTGTTCCGTTATCGGCGGTGCGCCGGCTAGCCCAAGTGGTCCCTGACTTTGGGGACCTGGCGACGCGCCGCGGATACGACGCCGAGCCAGCCGGTCTGGGGGCCCCCCTCGAGGAGCGCATGGCAATGCGCTTTCACCTCAATGCCTTTTACCCATGGGACGTCTGATGAGTGTGTGACGGCAATGCCGTCGCATAATAAACGAGTTGCAATTTGTTCTTGTCTTGTGCCCCCACGCTTCTGTTTGTGTGGGATAGGTTCCGCGCGGCGGATTGTCTCGGTGGGCTCCCGGTTGATATGCGGCGGTCGGATAGCAACAGCAGCGGGGATGGTCGACGTAGATGCACTGACAGCGGAGGACGTGCACAACCGCGGTACAGAGCGGACAAGGGCACGCCATCGGGAAACAGTGGTGCCACGCCCCCTCCCTTCCTGAGATTGTCGCATGCTGTTTCAGAGACGGTCTGATGTCCCGGGACTCCATTGCGTGCAGCGCCGATACGGGGGAAGAGAAAACGAGTAGGGATGGGGTTGGGGGGGGGTAGAGGGGGGGTGCGAAGCCACCAAAACCCTACGGGAGAGGCGGCGGGGCCGACGGAAAGCAGAAAAGAACAAGCAGTGCCGCAGTGGCGGCACCGGAGTAAAGGCCGCACCGTCGGCACTGAGGCAGCAGTTGAAGGAACTCCCACAGTAAGCAAAGGTCAGGGCCACAGCGCGCTCACAAGAGCAAGTGATCGACGAATCGGCCAATCACTAGGCTGCACAGCGCAGCTTTGCCTCGAGGCCGCGAGACTGAAACGGGCGCGCATGAATACCTGGCAGGAGTCCCCATCAAGGCCCGAGGTGGGATGTCCATCAGTTGGTGGTGGTTGATGGAATCTAAAAGCTGTTCAGAAACGCCCATCATCTGAGCAATCTGATGGGTGATGGGGCCGTGATGGACCTCTGATGGGATTCGACCCAAAGCTGACGATGTTTCTTTTTGTTTGCACGCCTTGCCTCAGATGTCATGTCATACAGTACGGCTTTCCAAACAAAAGGCGACCGTGTCGTATAGCGAGTAGCATCGAGTGCACAACCCCATGCAGGCCACGGACATTGGCCAGCATCCATCATCAGAGCGCATGTGATCGAATGTGCTGTCCACTTGGGCCGCCGCCCTCGCTCGAGACACTAGCACCGTACCCTCCACACGAGCGCCATCACCAGACGCTGCCGACGTCGCCGAGAACCGTAACGGTCTGGCGTGATCCGGCGGACAGTGACGGACCACGTCGCCGGCTACAGCATCTGGTGACAAGCTGTGTGAGGGGCCGGCGCGAAGGATTGACAGGTTCTCCCTCAATCCCGCAGACGGCTAGTCCCAGTTATCTCGTCCTAGGACCCCTGGACGCCGGCGGTGAGCGTGGATCTCTTGCCACGAATGCGGGCTGCTGCACCAATGCCCGTTGGCAAGCGCGAATAGCCATTGGGATGCATGGGAGCTCCAAGGGTCATTCGAGAGGCCCGAGAACGCCGCTTCTCCGTACGCTTCGGCTTGTGGCCCAAAGAAAGGTCCTTGCAACCAGCGTCGCCCGCCACTGACGGGCACCTCAACGGCGGTTGAGACGCGAGAGCGCGTCAGCCCCACGGGCACCTCTTTGCAGTCTGAAGAAACCTCGGCGATGGGTCCCCAACTGTTGGGTGAGGGGATGACCCTGAGTTGCCTGCACACCGACGCTGGCATTGAGGCTGCACGCAGGCGTGAATCGGGCTCGGTGGCCGCCGAGATGGTAGGTGTGGGTTTGTGTGTATCCCTCGGCAGCGTCGGCGGCAGTGCCGACCCATGCCTACCCGTCGACGGCCGATCTCGCGCCGATGCCGGCGGCGGCGGGTCGCCTCGAGGCGGCTGGCCGACCCACCGACCGGCAATGGCCGCTTCAACCCAACGACGAGGCGCGGCGTGGATCCTGCACCAGACGGACGGCACGGCTCCCCTCGAGGCCGACCGACCACGCCATCCACAATCGGCCGGGGACGGCACGGTGGCCCGTGCCGTCCGTGGCAGGTCTGACCGGCCTCGAGGCTGCTGCTTGCCGCTTGTTCGCCGCAGAGATGCCAGGTGCCGACTGCGGGTAGGTGATTGTTACGTAATTGGCCTTCTCACAACGACGACGTTCAACCCAAACGAGGCGTGGCGTCGTCCGAAGGACGCAATCAAGTCCGCTGCGACCATTTTTGGGGCAGCTGGAATTGAGCCGCGGCAGCCCCATTGTGTCTCGCCAGCCACGGTTGGCGTCGACCGACGATTCGCGCCGCCAGGAAGTGGGGCGGGCCCTAGCGCGGATGTGTATTGGTCGGGGGAGCGCTCGCCTGCCCCACGCAAGCCACCGGCCCTTTTGTCGACAAGCCAAGCGGCGGAGTCTGATCGAGGCCGTCCGACACCCACTCCTGTGATGGGCGGGAAGGCAGTCAAGGCCTCTCGTCCTCGAGGATGTTTGTAAGTGAGAACAGGTGGTGCGTTGCGCGACCGGTGGGATCCCGCCGAGTGGTCTTGATGGCAGATGAGCACACGTCTATCGGAATATCAAACAGTTGTCAGAGAAAATCTTCGATTTCGCGCGCATCTATTGGTGAACCAAACTTCCGATGCGTAAGATGAAACAACCATCGCTCACGCTACCATACGAGTTGAGCGCTGTCAACGACAGCCATCCTGCACCAATCAGAAGTTGTCAGACCGCAGAAACGACGAGATTGACAGCTACACGCGGACCTCGCGAGAGTCAAACTTTATCGTGTCGACCATACACTGTTTTTGGGATGGTAAAGTGAGACTGGACTTCCGATCTCGATACTCAATTGTGAAATTGGCTTCATAGCATGTTGAGATTTGTTCCCCAGCGGTGGCCCATCGACGAGGTGTCCTCGGCAGGGAGACGAGGAAACGGACGATACGGTCTGCCCACCCCGTCCCTTCCACGACCACCCCCCACCGGTGGTGCACCCACTTCCTTCTCCCGTTCGCGCTTGCGATTCTCTTAGGGTGCAGTAGCACTTCAGTCCGCCCACGTGGAGGCACGACCTGCGATTGCAAGCTGTCTGGTTCAGCGACTCACAAACAACCAAACAGCACTTCTGTCGATGGGCCTTTCGTCTCGGACCTTGACCGACATATTTTGGCATTCGCCTTTTCTTGTAAACACTATTAGATGGGTATCGTAAAGACTTGTAACTGCAGTCCTGAACAAGACACAAGGTGGCGCCAGAGAGGCTACGTGCATCTCGGCAGTTCAGCTTGAAGTTGTCTTTCTTGACAGGAGCGTGTTCAAGCTGTGCGCTGGAATGTGCGAGTTGGTTGTACGCCGACTGAGCCCGTCTATTTGGTCTTAGTTGTTGAACGTGAGAGCGGGCTCTACGGTCGCAAGTAAATTCTGCCTTGCCCAGAGTGATGCTACATGACCCTCATCTTTTGCTATTGGGCTCATACCTCACTAACGAATGTGCGAGGCAACCCAAGCCGTAACGTACAGGTTTAAGGCTTCCCAGGTCATGTCAATGGTCTGTAAGCTGCTCTGCCGGCCATGCTGAGCACGCGTGGGGGATTGCAATGACCTCCAGGACGTCTACTTGGGGGCTAGGACACCTCTGCGCGCTCTGAGGCCGAGGGAAGTGGGACAGGAAATTGGGAATGCTCTTCGCACCCACCCAGCACACTGCGAACCCCTCGTGAGTCGTCGTCCGAGTCCCCTCCGGTCTCGAGTTCTGACGTGTCACTACGCTATTTTGTGCGGGAGTCTGCCAGTGGTTGCGTGGGGGGCCAGACAACCGACCGAGATCGCCTTCGCGGATCGTCATTTGCCGCGTCTCTGGATCGCCCGAGATCCTGGTCGGCCAGGCTGGTTGGGTGGTCACGTCTGGCCGCAGGCGCCCGGGCAGGTTCAAGGGCCTCCACGGTACCGCTCGATTCTGCTGCTTCCTGCCTATTGCCGCGACCTGCGTCTGCCGTCGCCCCACTCCAATTGAGTTCTTGCATGACCGCTACTCTAGGGGGCGATGCCTTGTTGTAGCGATCCGAGTGCAAGCTTCAGCCCTCACTGAAACCCTCTGCAACCCGACGCGGTGGACCATGCTCATACTGTCGTGCGGAAGAAATGAGTTGGGTCTTTGTCATCCGCATCGTGGATGGTTCAACTGCCACTCATGCCACGACACAGTCTCTGAATGCATGGCCACGTACGTCACTACGCGAAACTGATGATAGCGACGCTGCGAGTCGTACTCTTGTTCGCTTTCGCTACCGTTCAACAAGCGGACAACTCTCTGGGTCATTCCCTTTGTTTCAAACACTCCCGACTAGCGCACCGGAGCTCCGTTCATGCTGCCTCCTCACCTACCGACCGCGCATCGTCCGCCACTCCCGCGTGGCGCGTCGATCCAGCCCCCCCACTGGTGGCCAATTGTCCATCGCCACCTCGCGCACCACCCGAGTTGCCGACGGCTGGCTCGGCCTGGTCTTGCAGCGCCTGGCGCTCGGCACCCCCGCTTCGAGCCGTGCGGCCCCCCCCACGCGCCGACTGGATCTAATGGAGCATCGCAGCGCGGGTCACGCGGTCGGCCGGCGCCCCCGCCCTCTCCCCACCCCAGAGCCCGAAGGCGATCGGTTGGACGCCACGGACCGGGAGCGTGTCGCTGAGGCCATACCGCGCGCGTGTTTTCGGCCGCCCACCAGGGCCGATCGTGCAAGCGGGGCTGTGGCGGCGAGTAGCGCCCGCCGGCGAGCCATCTTGGCCTGTGCACGTCCGCCTGGCGATCGCGCGTGGGGCCGTCTCCCTCCCCCCCCCAGCTTACGCCATCCTGACAGCGGGCGGCGGCTGTGCCCAACAGCTCCCGCCAGTGGCCCGGTCGGGCCGACCGGGTGGCGCCGCCCTATTTGCCGCCGGGCACCGGCCGCGCGGCGACGGTGCCTGCCACTGGCGGCACCGCGGTCGTCGGCCGCGAGGCCGCTGCGCCGCCGCCCGTCGACGGGCCGCCCGCCACCGCCGCCGCCGCGCCGTCGGCGCGTTGGCAGGGGCCCGCCGCCCCCAGCGCCGCTGCTGGGGCCGGCGCCGGACCTCGGTGGCGTCCCCCCCCCCCCCCCCCCCCGGGGGGGGGGGGGGGGGGGGG
>Ga0115030_1000658_pt1 | contig 14544 bp, 18 predicted proteins | sample SidtaG_4_FD_87174 | JGI IMG/M metagenome (GOLD analysis project Ga0115030, IMG submission 87174) | Marine algal microbial communities from Sidmouth, United Kingdom - Sidmouth_Male1 metaG | ecosystem: Host-associated > Algae > Red algae > Unclassified | place: Sidmouth, United Kingdom | collected... | reverse complement strand
GGGGCGGCGGCAGCCGCGCCGAGCGTGGCAGGGGCGGCGGCCGGGCCGGGTTGCCCTCCCCGACGGCGGGCGTCGTCGTTGCCGGGTGGCCCCGCCCGGGGGGGGGAGCGGCCGCCGAGTCGGCGACCGGGCGGGGGCGCTGCCGCTGCCGCCGCCGCCGCCGCCGCCGCCGCTGCTGCCGCTGCCGCCGCCGCCGCCGCCGTTGGCGCCGCCGGCGGCGCCCCCGGCGGGCGGCGCCGGGGGGTCCCCCCCGGTCGCGCGTCGCCCGCCCCGCGCCGGCCCCGCGGGCCCGCCGCCGGCGGGCGCGCCCGCGGGGGGGCGCTGCCACCCGCCGCGGCCCCCCCCCCCGGTCGGGCGGGGCGGCGCCGGCGCGGCCGCCCGCCACCCCCCCGGCCACCCGCCAATGCCGGCACCCGGCTGTGGGGGGCGGCGGCGGCGGCGGCGGCGGCGGCGGCCCCGCCGCCGGCGGCGCGGCGGCCGCGTGCCCCCGGCGCCGGCGCCGGCGCCGGCGCCGCCCCGCCGCGCCGCGGGCGCGCGGCTGTGGCGGCCGGCGGTCTGGCGTTGGGGCCCCGCCCCCGCCCGGGGGGTGGGGGGAGGGGCGGGCGGGGGCGGGGCGGGCGGGGGGCCGGTGCCGGGGCCCCGGCACGCACCCGCGGCGGCGGCGGCGGCGGCCGGCGGGCGCCCCCGCGGGGGCGGCCCCGCGCGGCGGCGCGCGCGCCCCGGGACGGGGCGCGCGCGGCGCGCGCCCGACTGGCCACGCGCGCTGCCGCGGGCGGGCGCCGCCGCGGCCGCGCGCGCGGCGCTGCCCGGCCGGGGCGGCGCCGACCGGCCGCCCCCCCGCCGGCGGCGGCGCCCATGTACGGGGTGCCGGCGGGGGCGGCGGCGGCCGCGCCGCCGCCGCCGCCAGTGGTGGCGGCGGCGGCGGCGGCGGCGGCGGCGGCGGTGGCGGCGGCGGCAACGGCGGCGGCGGCCTGGCCGCCGCCCTTTGCGCTGCCGGGGACGCTGCCGCCGGCAGTGCCGCTGCCGCCCCTGGCGACGGCGCCGCGCGCGGTGCCGTCGCTCTCGCCGCTGGCAGCTGCACGGGCCGCCGTGTCACGGGCGGCGCGTCGGGCTTGGGCGCCGGCGGCCGCGTCGCCGCCGCCGCGCGCGAGCCGCCCCACCCCGCCGCCGTCGGCGTCGCCGCCGCAGTCGCCAATGCAGACGCGGTCGCCACTGGTGCCGCTGTTGCCACCAGGGGTCGTCACGGATATATCTTGAGAGAATACATCCCCGGATATAATCCGATTATACTCATATTCTGGAGAGAATGGCACATCTGTACCGTACTCTGCTGCATCGCGACGGGATACACTCGGAGCCGGCCGGACTGTAGAACCTGATTATGTATATGGATTCTAAAAAGAATATCCTTGTGCATTTCAATGTATTTACATTACGAACTAGAGCCTAGACAAATACATACATGCAGGAACTCCATTTTCATGTCATCGAGCTTCGCGCCGGCTTGCGAAAAACAATCTCTCTCATGCCACACGCGTGTGGGACTCCTCTGAGGCGTAGAACAGGTCGAAGATTTTCTCTACAGCAAAACAAGGTTCCAACAGCAAAAGTGCACTGTGGAAAACAGCGGCAAACCCACATCTGTTCCCACAAAAAAACAGTTGCCAGCACGTTTGACTTGAGCGTTCGCACAAGAAAAAAACAGCCAAAAACAGCCTTGTTCGAGCTGACGGTTTAGACCCCACTGCGCGGCATCCACGCTTGAGCTCCTCTTAGAGCACTGCGATGGGAGCTCAATTACTTGTGCTGATGGGGCCGCTGCAGCTGAGGTGGATACTCCGCGACGTTTATCAGTCGGACGAGCTCTTCATGGTTAGTCCCTCATGCGGTCTCACAAAGTGACGCGGGCAGCCATGCAGCGGGGATGGCCTGCATTCTCCACTGCTGATCCTTGGTTGCTACGACGCGCAAGCCAGACGCTCTCGAGGACTAAGCAGCACTATATTAGGGTCTGCTGTCCCAGGTAGACGGTATGTGCCGCAGTGCTGCATGGGGAGGGGGCTGCGTTGGGGGAGGGGCGTGCGCACCCCTCCCCCCCTCGCCCCCGCCCCTCTCGGCGGGCACGGTGTTGTCGGCCGCAAAGCGGCGCTTACCCCAGAGGCACAGGGAAGTCGCCTTCATGAAAGCGTCGAGGGCAACAATCATCACGTCCCGACTGTAAAAGAGGTAGGTGGCGGTACCCGACTTCATCTCAGTCTTGCGCCACTTCTGCTCGTGGAGGCAGCGATTGGCCTTGCCATCGAGCGCGGACATGAACATAGCTCCCAGGCGACCATTCGACAGCGTCCTGTCGTTGCCACCATCGCCAGCTCGTCCACCGTCGTCCTCGCTGTACGACGCACCAACGGCGTCGACGGCATGTGCAGCGCCCACGTCACCGCCACGCATGCGATTCCCGTCATCAACCGGTTTTTCTCTAATCCGCCCGGCCGCATATTCTCCCGTTGATGCTGGGGTCCCATGACGGGCCTCCATGGCCGCTTGAGGAGGGCGACCGCCAACATTATAGCCAGAAGCAGCGCGATGGCTTCCGACGTGCTCGGTATGGTAGCGCAGCCGGTGCTGGATAAGATTCGCACTGAACCGTACAGGCTGCAAACAAATCTCACACGTCAAGGTGTCCACAGCTGCGGTCGCGCCGGGTTCGCCCGCAGCCCCAGACGCGTCAGCAGCGAACGCCGAAGCGGCGCCGGCCGCCGCCGCCGCACTGGCCGCTTCGGAAAAGACCGCCGCGTTAGTGGCTGCGGCGACTGCCGCCTCGGCGGCGTCTGCGGCGTCCGCCGCCGCCGTGACAGCCGCCTCTCCATCCTCGGCGTGCGGCATTCGTAAGTTGAGGAGCGCTTAGCGGTCAGGAAGAAGCCCGCGGTGTGCGGAGCCATGAACACGCCACCGCTCGCCGACGCGGCGGCCGTAACATGCCCGTCGAGGGAGACAGCCGCCGAAAATTCAGCTAGCGCACGCGCGCCAGTCCCGCAGACGTCAATGAAGCGGTCCCCTCGGTGCACGTGTGTGATAACAGCCGCCCTTTCGGACACCGTGTCCGCGTGCCTGACACCCGCCGCCCCCAGACGCCAACGAGCTCCGCACGTCAGCGGCGCCCGAGACGGCCGCATACCCGCACGTGGCAATGCACGAGCGCCTCCGCCGCGGCAGACGCGCGAACGAGCGGTAAGCCCGCAACCGACAAGGCCCATCCGCCTACGCTGCGGCGGCCACGAGCGTGTGCATGATGCGCCGCAAACATTTGGCAAGGCGGCGTCACCCACCGCCTCCCCCCCCCCCGGTCCTCCACTGCACGCCGGCAGCCAGTGCGGTCGACGCACAGAGCCGACGCGCTGTCAAGCCGCCGTTCCCGAACCCCACAGACCTTGCTACTGCAGTGGCTCACGGCCGGGTGGCGGGATCGTGGCCAGCGCCCCACAGACGCCGTGTCCATGCGAGCTGTGCGAGCCACCAGCCCGCGTGTCGAGCGCTCCCCTGGGGCGTCGTTGATCCATCGCCCGCAGTCCCCGCCGAGGATGGTTCTCACGCCGCTCACACGAAGGTCGCGCGCGCTTGGTCAACGCACCACGGACGTCGCAGCGGTGCCAGCCGTGCGCGAAATGGCCAGCATGGCGGACGCTTCTCCGACGGGCCGTCGACGTTCCCGCAGTGGACCACTGGACTCGAAGCGCCAGCGGCACCCGCCCCACTCGCGCGCGCGCAGCCGACACGCCACAGCCGCGTCCGCCATAAGCCCCCCAGGCGCCACAGAGGCAGCTGCCGCGCCAAAAGAGTGCACTTCCAAGCACGATCGTGCGTGCTCGGACGGCAGTGGGCCCCAGAAAACCCGCAGAAGCAACGGCCGACGGCCGTCTCTCCGCGGGCGACACGCCAAGAAGCGACGAGCGCGAGCGGCGAAGCGTCCGGGCTGCTCGTGCGACACCGTCCGGCAGTACGAGGGTGTGCCACCACCTGCTGGAAGGTGTGGGACGGGGCGACGGACGTGCCAGAAGTTCAGCTCTTGCCAAATCTCGTTGCTCACGGCGACACACCTCAGCTCTAGCCGGGGCTGCTCGCTGTCCACCCGCGCCTGTCGTCCCGGTCACGAGTGGTCGTTGCGGAGAGAGCAAGGAACGGCCATCGGCGGCCCTTGGCCGCGGGACAGCCCGAGGGGACCTCTATTTGGCTCGTCGCGTGGAACGCGTTGGCTGGCTGCCGCACGACGCCACGCGTGCAGTCGTGAAGGACGCCCGTTCCGGCTGTGATCGACTTTAAATTAAGGACGATACACTGAGGCTGTCTAATTGGCTTGCAATGCAACACGAACTTGACGCGTGGGCCAACCCGCTTCGCTGCCGACTACCTTCGAAGACCAGCCCGCCTCTGACCAGGACGCCCGTAGGCGGTTTGCGCGGCTGTCTTTCATGCCCGGCGACGCGCCGCGTCCCCCACGTCCGGTAAGTTGCCGCGGCAGCTGGCGCATGACGTCGAGCGGCACTCGAGACAGCCACAGGGCTAGTGTGGCCTTATCGAGTGTAGACATAAACACTGCGGCTGCTCCCGGCCACTGCAATGATGCTCTTGGCTGCCTCGCATTGGAACCTACGTCTCAGGGCGGGGGACGGACCAGCTGCCCTCATAAACGTTTCTCGATTGGTCCTGCTCCGTAGTGACGGTCGACATCAGTCGCAGGTCACATCAAGCAAGCACGCCGCCGCCCCCCATTTCCCTCGCATCGCCGTCACGCCCACCAACGTCACACTTCCCGATGGCGCGCGAAGGCAAGAGGCCCGCTCGTTTGGGTGCCCCTGCCCCTTCTCCCGGATCTGCGCTGCGGTCTTATCGTGGTCCGAGCGGGGCTGTTGCCGGGGAGCCTACGACGGGCTCTGCGCGTGACGCGATGGCGGCGCGCAAGGGCAATAAGTCCGCTTGCTTCGGTGCGCCTGCCCCTTCTCCCAGAGCTGCGCTGCGATCTTCTCGTGGCTCGGGAGGGGCTGTCGTTAGGGAGCCTACGACGGTCTCTGCGCGTGAGTCGATGGCGCGCATCCGGGACCAGTCCACGAAAGCAAGTTCGCCGGAGCAAGCGAATTTGGTAATCATGCCTGCCGGCTCGGTCACCCGTACTTCAACTCGTCGTCGTGCCACTGTGGGCCTGGTACAAGACGCCATCAACAATGCCGCGGCTGCTACAGCAATGCCGACACCTCGAAATGTAGTCTGTGTCATCACACGTGCCGCTGCAGCCCGCCTCCGTCGGGCGCTGGCAACGCGCACTAAGCCGAGCGTCACCGAGAGCGGTACGGACGACGAGACGGCCACGACCAACGGCGACGCCGCCACTGCCGCGCCGTCGTCGCCCGGTGCACCAGTCAACACGAAATCGTGGTCGAGACGCAACCCTCGCGCGCTGTCTTCGAGCCAAGTTGGCCACGTACCAACCACGGGCGGTGGAAGCGTTTCTACGACTCATGGCGGCTGCAGCTCGGCCGGTCGCGGCAATGGCGGAGGGATTCGCGCCATGGCTCAGTTGCCGTCTAAATTGCAACCCGCGCCTGGTGACACTGGACCCAGTGACTCGAGCTGTAGTCACGACAAGCCGTCTCCACGATCTCTTCCCAACCGCTCGCAAGAAGAGCTCCCGCCGGTCGCCAGACCGGTGCTCCCTCCTGACGCTGCTGCGCGCTTGTTGGTAGTGGTGGCTGCACACGAGCGCGCGGTGGCTGCCGCCGCCGCCACCAAAACCGAGTGCCGGACGGCAGGCCTTGGCCCAGGAGCCTCATCCTCCGCACGTGGCAGTATCCCTGTGAATGTCGTCGGTGGGATGCCGTCCGGCGCCGTCGTCAAGGTCGAGGCGCAGCTGGCAACCCCTTTGCTAAGAAACAGAGCGCGTCGGTCGCAGCCGAGACATCTACGCAGCGGACCGCGCCTGCGCAACGGTCCGCCGCCATCGGGGCACTAGCGGCCGAGGCTGATGAGGGCATTCCCAACAATGCCGAGCCAACGGGTTAAACGTTAAATGAGAATATGCTACGTGGGCGCCTGCGAATGGTCAGATGCCTCCGAGCCAACGGACGAGCTAACAGTGAATGTACTGATCGGATCACGTAGGATACTAACAGGACATATGAGGTGCCGTTGGCAGTGCTGGCACCTGACAGCGTGCCACCACTCGGCCTGGCCGACTGCGGACCGTGCTCCACGCCGCGTGGCCCTCCTGGGGAACGGTGGGGACGTCAACGGCGGGGCCAAACCGGCCGTGGCACGCCGTGGCGACTCGCAGCGACGGCCGGCGCCGTGCCAAGGCGCCCCGAGCACCAGGTGTGACAGACTGTTTGCTGTGCCAGACAGGGCACAGCGCGCCATCATTCGAAGAGTGACTCATTGCCAGGTGGGCGGAAGCCGTACCCTCGCGTAAGCACCGTCTGCACAGTCTGACGACCAGCACGCACGGAGACGTGGCAGGAGATGTGGGCGTTTCCCACCACACAGCATAGTTGCGCTCGTGTCCCGTGTGAGCGCGGGTGCTTCGGGCGGCAAAGCGCAGGCCTGGATCTGGGCCCAGATCACTGCGTGACACAGAGGGGGGGCCCCCGTGCTGGCCGGCCCGTCGCGCAGTGCTCTCGTGCCACTCTCGCACCGCCCTCGTACTGCAGGTGCCAACAACGCTGGGCTGGTGTGCGCCTGTCGACGGATAGGCGAGAGAGGGCGCGGTGTGCAGAAGGGCTGGACTGAGTGTGCCTCCGTCCCTTGGCGTGCCACAGCTCGCGTTTGCACTGCCTGCGCGTGTGGCGCGCTCTGCCAGGCACGAGCGTTTTTTTTGAAAAGTCCCGTGGGACGACGCTTTCCTGTTTCTCGGCGGACCGCAACCAACAATGCCGGCGGTTGACCTTGCGCTTGGAGACGACACCGGTAAGCCCCCCGCAGCCATGGCGGGCCGCCCTTCTGCTTCGACGGCGCCTACCATGCCCCTCCCTTCTACTTTAAAGGCGAGAGCGCAGGGATCCGACGCGCCAGTGACGGACGTGCCCCTGCCTACCAACCCTCCTGTGCACGCCACATTCCCTACCCCCACGACGTCGCCCCCCCCGTGGGCTGAGGCGCCTGCGGCGCCTGCGGCGCCTGCAGCACCTGCAGCGCCTGCGGCGCCTACGGCACTTGGCGACGGCCAAAGCGACGCACCCGCATCTCGCTCGCCGTCAGTGGAGCTTGTCTGCGACGTCAGAAGCCCGGTCGTGACGCCGCCGGGTCCGAAGAGGCGCCGCGCACTGAGCCGCTATGTGTGCTGCCTCGAGGCCGTCCAGCGCGCCCGCGACGGCGGTGTCACCGACTTCCTTCGGCAGCTTCACGCCGCACGCGTCGTGGACGCCGAGCTGCAAGGTCGTCTCCTGCCGCCCATGCCACAGCTGTCGGACAAGCTCATTAAGGAAGGGCAGCCCACGCCACTCTGCGTCACGAGTGTGCAGCCAAACGGCAACAGCAAGTCGAAGGGTAAGGGAAAGGCGAACGTTAAAGCCAGCGCGGCCATCAACGCCGAGACCTTGCCCGCTCCCACTCAAGTCGAAAAAGGTGCGCCCGCCTCGGAGGGGCAGCCAACAATTCCAGGGCCAAGTGAGGCGACACCGTCGACGGCATCGGCCGGCATGCCGCCGCGCACTCGCGCGGCTGCGGCTGCGGCGCGACCAACAATGCCGACGCGGCCTGTTGCCGCAGGACCGCCTGGTCCGTCTTCTCCTAGCAGCGGCAGCGCATGGGACGCGGCGGACAAGGGAACCCTCTCGGAAGAGATTCCTGCCCCTGCTCCTTCGCCTACGCGGCGTGGCGCGCGCGCGGCAGCTGGCACTGGTCGTGGGCGAGGGCGCGGCGGAGGCAGCCGTAAGGGCGGGGCGGCGGCCACAGGCGGAACGGCCCGGGCAATGGAAAGGGGCTTTCGTGGACGCCGGAGAAGAACGTGCAGCTCTGCAAGTGTGCGGTAATCGTGATGCAGCTGCCGGACAGAGCGACGGACTGGAGCAAGGAGGAGATGTGGAGTGAAATTCACTCGGACTTTTCCAAGCCTGCGCCCAAGAAGAGCGAGCCGAAGGACCTGGCTGGTCGATGGGGCAGTCTCACGGCCCAGGCGCAGCAGATGGAGCTTGAGCGGGACATTGCGCCCGCGTGCCAGCGGCTCGCGCAATTCTTCTACGTCGCGTCGCACATGGGGCTGACCGGGGGCTTGACCGAGGACAATTTCATCGAAGCGGCGGCGGGGCTTTTCTCGGGGACGAGTACGTACGCGGCCATTCATGCCGACGCAGAGCCGGACTCCGAGGCGGCAGCTCCTGGCGAAGCTTTGCCCAGCCACACGGGTCACAACATCCGCTGCGAGTGTGTGCCATGGTGGAAGGAGCTCCGCATGCTGGTCAAGTACAGCGGGGCCAGCGCCAACCAGCAAGCCGTGACGGCCCGGTGTGCCAGTATTGATGGTCAGGACGAGTCTTGCGACAACGATGACCCCGAGACTCCCGTGCGGGGAAAGCGCCCCGCACTACAACAGCGACCTATTGGCATTAACGCGGCGAGAAAGGCGTGCAACGACCAGGACTTCATGAAGGAAGAGCTGGTGCGCTCGCGAGAGACGATGAACCACATCTCCTAGTCGGTGGCGAAGCGCACGGCAACCGGCCAGGCGTTCGTCGACATTGAGAAGCAGCGCGCGGCCATTGAGATGCTCCAGCGGCTGGAGAACAGGGACACTGAGGAGGCCAAGGCGTTCATTGCGCGCTATCGCGCGCAAGTGCAGCAGTCCGCCATGGCAGTCTTTGACAAGAACAGTGCGGGGACGGCATCGACGGCCGCAGCGGCGGGCTCACCGCCATCGTTGCGCACCGTTGAAACGCGCTCTGCGGGCGCAAACAAGAGCTCATCCACTCGACCGGCCACTAAAGCCAACTCCAAAAGCCGTCGCATGAGCGCGGCACACAACGACCGCAACGTACGGCTGGCGCGCGTGCAGAGCGCGATGGCGATCAATCTGAAGCGCGGAAATGCAACCGTGGATGTGCAAGTGGCGGTCATTGACCTTCCTCCGTCGCGGCACAAGAACACGACCACGACGGCGGGCGCTGCGTCTGACGACGACGATGAAGAGGGCCAGTCTAATGAGTGACACACCGTAGGACGCTGATGTAGGTCGCATTGCCTATGTTGCATGAGAGAGTGGGTACTGTGAGACATGATGATGCCGTCGCCAACATGCACTTTATCCCCGGCTTCGTCGCGGGTTTTTCTCCAATTTGGTCACTTTTTGCCATCCAGTTGCGGCCTTGCGTCGTCGCTGCCGAGTCAAAGCAGTATACAAACGAGCGCAGGTCCGCGTGGCACGGTACTACCGCGCTCTTGGGAGTACGCCGAGGACGAACGGCACTGAGACAGAAACAGGGGCGCGCGCATGCACGCGTGTCGGTGTGCACCAAAACACCGCCGCCGCAATCGGTGTGAGACAGCGGAGCATGGGAGAGGCTATCCGCTGCCGTTGTCATCTTTTTGTACTGTGCAGCGTCTTGTTTGCACTCGCGGCCGACACGCGGTAGCGCGGCATCAACCAACGATGTCAAGCCCCGAGCTCGCACTGCGCGCCCTGGACCACATTCTTTTCCACACTGGCTGGGCACGACACAGCAGTGCAGAAGCACGAGCCTTAGCTTTTTTTTTACAGAGACAGAGACATACAAGGCGAAAATATTGTAAACACACACGACGCAAAAGCCCTCAAGGTACTCGCGGCCACCACCTGCCCTTCTACTCCTCATGGCGTCGCTCCCAAATGTGCGTGGTCAAGTCTCGTCGCAGCTTGAGATTGGCGGACGGGTTCGTCGCCCGTGCCCTCGTATAGAAAAGGCGGTACAGAGACCCCTCTGACGGCAGCATGCCCGGTTGCAAAGCAAAAGGAGGTCAACTGTCATCGACGGCAGCAGGACCGGCCGGTGCCCCGGTAGCTCCGCCAGCGTTGGCACTGCGGCCACCACGTGCCCGGCCTCCACGTCCGCTCGGCCCAACAAAAATGCAACTTTCACCGGCGTGGCCCCCGCCCGCGTTGCTTGGCCCACCGAAGCTGCCAACAGCCCGCCGCTCTTCCGCCGCACTACTGGTCGCCGCCGCCTTCCTGCCGCCCGCACCGCCAGGTGCTAAGTCCGGTCCACCGCCAGCTCCACCGCCAGACTGACCACCAATTCCAGGCTGCCCGTCTGCCCCGCCGTCAGCCGCACCGCCACTGCCACCAGCTCCACCAGGCGGTAGTCCCCGCCCCCCTCCCCTGCCACTTCCACCAGCTCCACCGGGCGGTATTCCCCGCCCCCCTCCCCCCTCACTCCCGTTCCCAACCCGAGGCAGGTCTTCCCGCTCCTCCACCACCATGTTGTGGACGATGGAGATGACCTTGGCCGTCATGATGAGATGGGCAACAGAGTGGTAGCCGGTCGGGTGCAGAGCCACGCGCCACTTCTGGAAGAGGGCCGCGTATAGCCGCTCGACCTCCTTCCGCGCGCCCTCCTGGATCTTGTCGAAGTGCTTGTCCTCCGGCGACGTCGGCTTGTGGTGCGGCCCCACGAAAAAGGAGTATCGCGGGTACACCCCGTCGACGAGGTAGTACAGCGTGTCTTACGTGCTGGCATTGATGGTGAAGGGCAAGTCGCGGGGCAGCCACTCGCCGGCTACAACCTTACGGAAGAGAGGGCTGTGCTGCAGCACGTTCACGACGTTGCTGCTCCCAAAGCTGCCCGCGTGCACGCGCCACACCAAGAGGTTGTGGTCACAGATCGTCTCCATGACGATGCTGCGCTTGCCAGCGCGGTTCTGGTACTGGCCCGACGTGCCCTTGGGACACTCAAACCACTGCAAGTGGGAACAGTCCAAACTGCCGATGCAGCCAGGCAGGCCGCGCTCCTCGTTGTACTGCAGGATGCGGTTGAGGTCGTCGGCCGTCGGCGGGCGCAGGTACATAGGCCCAAAGTGCAGGATGAGAAACTCGATGAGCAGCTTGGTGGTGGCATTGATTGTTGAGTCCGCCAGGCGCACGTTCTCGTCCGGCCGGCCCGTCGACTCGCCGTAGCTCAGGACGCGGGGCGCGGCGACGAGCTTCTGCAGTGGGTGGGCCTGGGGCCGGCCATTGGCGTTCACGCGCTGCTGGAAGCCGGGCTCGTTCTTGATGGCGTCATAGAGCTTCATGAACACCACCCGCGGCATGCGGAAACGACGTTTGAAGTCCTTCTAGATGTAAACCGGTGGCTGCCCGTCCAACCCCCAGTAGTCCCTCAAGATGCTCTTCAAGAATGATTCAAAGTCTCAGTTCATGTTGGAACTCCACCCAGGGAGCGACCCGACTGGACCGCCCCCTACTCGACCATCGTCAGACAGTATGCGCTGCCATAGTTGCAGCAGCGTCATGTGGCGGCTCACGGCAACGGCCAGCGGCACGTCCTCGTCGTCGTCGTCGCGTACCCACGCGCGCGCTCCCCATCCCGCACGTTCTCCGTCCATGATCGGCTGCACATCCAAGCACACCGACACCAACCAACAATGTCACAGAGCGCATAAAAGAAAGGGGGTCGTAAGCATTAGAAGCGGCACGCTCTTGCACAGAAACAGCACCAAGCATGCAGGCCATACATATTGATGCTTTACTGTTACGGGGGCACATGCGGGCCATGCACATTGATGCTTCACAATCACGGGCACACCCGCAAAAGAACGACCAGACAACGCACGAGTGCCACACGCCATAACGTACGCTACCAAACTACACAGACGTGGAGCCCGCGCTACAGACCAAAACCGCCTGCGGATTTGACTGGATTGGCAGTGTCTGAATTGTCGAACAAACTGTCGGGGGGCGGGCAGCGGCGGCGCTGCCGCCGCTCCGACGGCGGCGCAGTGGCGGGCTTGACGCAAGGCGGGCGGCAAGGCAACAGCAGCGTCGCTGCGGCGGCGCTAACAGCGGCGCCGGCGCCGCAGCGGCGACGGCTAGCTTTGTGCGGCCCGGTCGGCGCCGGCGGTGACCTTGGCGCGGCGGCGGCAGCTGCGATCTTGGCGCAGCCGTGCGACTTCAGCGGCGCCTCCGACGGGGCGGCGGTAGCGGCGTTTTCGACGGGGGCGCCGCGGTGGCGGCGACCTTGGCGGACCCGGGGCGGCAACGGCGGCAACGTTGGCGGGGCGGCGGCGGCGACGGTCTCGGCGGGGTAGTGGTAAGGCGGCGGCGCCTCCGATCGGGCGGCGTCGGCGGGCTCGCGGGCGGCGGGGCGGGGCGGACGCGGCGACGCCGCCGATCGGGCGGCGTCGGCGGTGGCGGGGGTTGCCGGGCGAGGCCTGGCGGGCACGGCGGCGCCGCCAATCGGACGGCGTCGGCGGTGGCGGGGGTGGCGTGACGGGGCGGGCGCGGGCGTTGGCTTCGAGGCGCCGCGGGCGGCGGCGCCGCCGACGGGGCGTCGGCGACGGCAATTTTGGTAGGGCGGGGCTACGGCGGCGGCGCCGCCGATCGGGCGGCGGCGGCGGCGACCTCGGTCGCGGCGGCGGCGGGGCGGTGGCGCCACCCACGCGGCAACGGCGACCGGCGACCTCGGCGGCGAGGGGCGGGGGCGGCACCGATCTCGGTTGGGGCGGCAGCGGGGCGGTAGTGCCGCCCACGCGGCGACGGCGGCGGCGACCTCTGCAGCGCGCGGTTGGGGCGGCACCGACCTCAGTCGGAGCGGCAGTGGGGCGGAGGCGCCTCCCACTCGGCGACGGCGGCGGAGACCTCACGGCGCGTCGTGGGGGCGGCAGCGACCTCAACGGGGTGGCGGCGCGGTGGCGGTTCCGCCGACGCGGCGGCGGCGGCTGCGACCTTAGCTGGGCGGGGCGGGGGCGGCAGCGACCTTGGCCAGGCGGCGGCGGCTGAAACCTCGGCGGGGCGGGGCGGCGGCGGCGGCGACCTCGGCGGGGCGGCGGCGCCGCCGACGCGGCAGCGGCGGCGGCGACCTTGGCGGGCCGGGACGGGGGCAGCAGCGACCGCGGCCGTGCGGCGGCGGTGACGGCGGCGCCGCCTACGGGGCTGTGGCGGTGGAGATGTTGGCGGGGCGGTGCGAGAGCGCGCCTGGTGGGAGGGGGATTGGTGGGGGCGGTGAGCGGGGTCGGCGGGGGCGGTGGGCGTAATCGGCGGAGGCGGTGGGCGGGATCGGCGCTGGCGGTGGAACGGTGGGGGAGCCCTGCGGCGGCGTGTGCAGGGGAGGGGGTGGGGCGGTGGGGCGGTGGGGCGGTGGGGGCGCCCTGCGGCGGCGTGGGCGGGGGGGGGGGTGGGGCGGAGGGGCGGTGGGGGAGCCTGGGGTCCCCTGTGGCCCCGGCCGGCACGACTACCTGGCACTGTGTGGCGAATCATGTCGATGCTCAACCTCTTCGCGTTCCAGGCTAGGTCGAAGATGAGTACATAAATCCTGTCCGACCCACTTCCTGGGAGACGTCCATATCCTTGGCGGCTGTGCGTGCTGCAGTTCCCGAAATGATCCCCCAGAGGTCTCGAGCAAAGAGTCGAGCCAGATCCTATCGGAGACCGTGGCGGAGTATGGGTCGGGGTCGCCTCAGTCCCGGTGAGCATGGGTGCAACACATGTGGTGCGGCCTCTGGAAGGTATCCTGACGAGCTGCCTGCTCATGTAGTCAGACACAATGCCAGCCCATCTCGGGTGACGTCATCAATGCATCCCTGGCCAGTATGGGGGATATTTCAAACTGGTTTTAAACACATGATTGCTTTATTGACGCTCGGCGCGCGCTTGGCCACAATGGACGCGGTACACCGCTCGCCGCAGTCGCATACACTCCCGTGACTCCTCCGCCGACGGTTGCTCCGGGCCGCGCGGCAGGCACCGCCGGCAGCAGCGCGACCCCGCCGGAAAATGGACGCGGTCGGCAGGTGGACGTGTTGTGCGCTCCTGCACATCTGTTTACAAAGCAAGAGAAAGCCGAGCACAACGTTGCCAGCAGACACAAAGTCGACAAAAGCCACGGTGTGCAACAGTCACGGAGACGCGCAACTGAAACACAGTCAAAGCTTCGAGCAACGAGCCAGAAGCAATATCACCCTGTCAACAAGTCGAGCGTATGGCACGACACAGAGCACCGGGCTTGATGACATCAACACCCCATTCACGCATACAGAAGCAGGAGCGACAAACATACACAGCTTGCGCATACATGCACGATCAGGAAGGAGAGGACGTGCCAGTGAACACAGACAAGCTGGTGACCAGCATGCTGTACCCACCACCCACCATCCATCTTCCGCGCGTATCAAGCAGGCCACCCGTCGCCAGTGTGGCGCACCGCCTGCCCACCACCACCTCCAGTCTGGCAGTGGCAAGAGACTAGACGGCCTCCAGGAGGGCGACTCAACCCCAGCCCCCGTGTGAGGCGTAGAAAATGCGGAGGGACAGTGTTAAGTACGACCGCGACGCGGTGTAGGGGGGGTGGGGGGGGTGGGGGAGGTGGGGGGTGGGGG
>Ga0115030_1000655_pt1 | contig 14554 bp, 19 predicted proteins | sample SidtaG_4_FD_87174 | JGI IMG/M metagenome (GOLD analysis project Ga0115030, IMG submission 87174) | Marine algal microbial communities from Sidmouth, United Kingdom - Sidmouth_Male1 metaG | ecosystem: Host-associated > Algae > Red algae > Unclassified | place: Sidmouth, United Kingdom | collected... | reverse complement strand
GGCGGGGGGGGGCCGGGGGTGGGGGCGGGGTGGGCTGTGGGATAAAAAGCCCCCGGAGGGGCACACGGGCTTGCTGGGCGGGCGGAGGCCGGGAAGGGGGGGGGGGGGCGCCGCGTCGACGGCACAGCGCGGGCTGGCGCCAGTGAACAAACAACAGCGCTTTGCGGCCTCTGTCAACAGCGCCAGTCCCGACACTCAGGCCCCTCCGCCTCCGCCAGCCAACCAGGCGACGGCTGCCGTCGTCCCAGACGGTTGGTTTCGAACGCATCGGCCGCGCACGGCCGAGGCAAACAGAAGGCCCGCCGCCACCGACGCCTACGTAGCCCGCGGTGGATGCCTGAGCGCGTCGATGGCTCGCGGCCGTCAGCGTCCGCGGCGGCCCGAGAGAGGTGTGCTGGGTCACCCCCACCCCCGTCGGTGCCCCGCCAGGCAATTAGCGGACAAGAGGCGTGGCGACAGCCACAACGGGCACGCCCGGCGCGTTGCGTGGGTAGCCGCCGCCACCTCCCCCCCACCCACACCGTGCGGCGGCGACAACCGGAAAGCGCGAGGGCACGCCCAACTTCGCAAGGCCCAACCACCACCCGTGGAAGGGACTGGCCCGACTCAGCCACTCCTCGCCTCGCCCTGCCGCAGTCCGCGCGCCAAAGACCACGGTGCCCCATTGGTGGAACAGAGTGGGCAAAACACCGCCTCTGCCCAGTGTCGCCGACGCGCACCCGGCTCAGTGTGCAGCCTCGTAGCCCTGATCGGCGGCTTTCCCAGTCGCTGCCAAAAAGCAAGTCAGCGGTCCTCCTGGCGGGAAATCCAACCAGAGGGGGGGGTGGAAAACACCCACATCAGCGTGGCGGCACACCCCAAAGTGGACGGCGCGTGGTGGCGTGTCAAACGGCGTGGCCGGGGCGGCCGCCCTCAGCCCCACACCTCAGGCCCATCTCCTCCGTGAGGGTGGCCAGGCGGTTCACGTGGCTGGATTTCGGCAGCCGCGGCGGTGCCTACGATGAGGCCGGCCACATGCGCAACGTACCGAGCGAAAAGATGCTCAGGCCGCACATGGCGCCGTCACGGTCGCTGCGACGACGTTTGGCCACGGCCGAGAAGGGTGACCGCGGCCGTGCCACGCAGACAGAGTCAGCGGACGCAAGCAATTGTCCCAATTGAAGCGCGTGCGTCTCATTGGACGTCAATACGGAAATGAGCTGAAAGCGCGTTCGCGAAAACACCCTGGACTTGGCAGCTTGTCAAACTTTGATTGAACGAAGCTCGACTGGCGGCCACAGCGCTCCGCAAGAAATAGACAGAGGACACAAGTCAATGGTGACACCGCACATCATCAACAAAGCGGTTCCACATGTCACCTCTTGCGATACAAGCGCAAGATGACACCCTACATCGTGTAGAACAGGGCACTGCATCTACATGTGATCGCCCACGCCCGCGCCCACGCCCGCGCGCCCGCCCGCACCGGCGCCCGGGCCCGTACCCGCACCCTCGCCCGCGCCCGCGCCTGCATCTCACCACCCCGCCACCCCCTCTCTTTCTGCCGACAAGCACCGCTGCGCTCCTCACGCACCTGTGTACGATCGAACAAACACCCGAGCGTCGGCCGCACGCGTACCCCGCGCAGCGCGTGGCACCTCGGCGCGATATTGGGAGTCGCAAAGCATCGCGCGGCGGAGTTCTGAGACCGCGGCCCGCACCGCGCTGCGCCGGTCGACCAAGCGCAACGGGAACGGCCGCGATCGCTCGAGCAGCCCCGCATTCAGAACCGACACGACCCTCTGTTTGAAAACTCAAAACCGACACCTCCCACAGGGCCCCCTGAGCCCGATTCTGGCCAACTACCGCGGAATTGCGACATCATGGCCGTTCGTGGCCGCGTCCACCTGCCCCCACGACCCCGTAAACACCGCACCTGCCCTCACGTACCTTTTTAACCACGATTATGCTTCTGCAGACCGTACGGACGATGAAGACGTCGCCACCTCTAGCAACTTCATAGAAAGATGCGGGCAGCCTCGGCGCATGATACCATAGTCAAGAAAGCGCAGGGGGACGCCCTCCAACGGCGTAGGGAGCCGCCAAGAACGTTGTTTTCAGTACTCCCGCAACGTGCACTCGAAGAACGGACTTTTTTTTCGACGTGTGGGTATGGAAAGCACCCTAGACTTAAAAAGTCCAGGGAAATGTGTTTTCAGCCCAGACACTTTTGTCGAGCTCAAAAGTCCGACGCGCCCACCCGGGTGGGACGGGCCGAGCCACGGAGCCAGAGCCCGCGGTCGAGACGCCAACGAGTGGCTCAACCGCGCCCAGCAACACGTGCAGGCGCCGGCGCGCCACCGCCAGCTCGACGTTGCTTGGCCGCCTGCAGGCCGCCTGGTTGCCCTTGGCGCCGCCGGCGTCTCGCTCTCCCTCCGCCCCTCCATGTTCATGCATGGCCCCGGTCGCCCCCCACGTCACGGACGGCGGCGGCGACGTGGCCAGGCGGTCCGTGGCGGGCGCCCCTGACGGTGACGTGTCTGGCACCGGGACTGCCGCCGGCGGTAATCGGGGAGGGTGCGCGGCCGCCCTGGTGACGGCGATGGACCGGCGGCGGGGGGGGTGCAGGCCGCCGCACGCCAGCCGCCCCCGGCTTGTGCGGATGGTGGTTGGCCCGCCGGGGTGCAGCGGTGCAGGCCCGGCGGTCACGGGTGGTCGCCGCTGGGGGAGCGCAAGACATGCAGCCGTAGGTCTTGAAAGGCGGTGGCCTCGCCTCTGCTGGTTTTCCGTGACGGGCCCCGGTCGTTGACGTGAGCAACGTTCCCCAGAACAAACCGTCCCCAACGCCACCCGCTCCGTCCTCCCCACTGCCGCCGTCTCCTACCCCACCCTGCTGCCCGTTCAACATCTACCGGGCCAGACAACTCAAGCGCCCGGCCACCCCCCCCGTCCTGGGCAGCACCATGGACACAATGGCGTGGACGATTCCCGCCGATGTGGCCGCCCCCCCGCCCCCGCCGCTCGGGTTGCTCGAGGCCTTGACCCGAGCCGAGGCGGCGGCGACCGCCGCCGCCCGCGCCGCCACCCCCACCGCCGCCGCCGGTTGTGACGAGGATGACGGTCCCGGGTCGCCCTGCTCCGCCCAGGCCGTGCCGTCGACTGGCGCCCTCTGGGGAAACGACCCCCGCGCCGCCGTGGAGCCGGCCTGCCGTCGCTGTCGTCTGACGACCAAGGCGCAGGCGCGGCGGGCGGTGGCACCCCGCACGAGCCCCGCCTCCCCCACGGCCGCCGCTGGCCTCGGCTGCGCGCCCGGCGCCGCGGGCAACGCGTTGACAGACGGCCCCCTGGCGCTCCCGCCGTCGGTGGCGCCGCCGACGACGCCAGCCGCCCCCGCGGCACGCCCGCGGCTGCGCCGTCGCCAGCGGGTGGCGGGGTCGGTGGTCCGCCCGAGCGGCGGCGGCCGCGTGGGGCGTGCCGCGGAGCGACCCGTCGACGGCGGGGAGTCGTGAGCGCGCGCCGTCACGCGCGGCCGACGGCGGCCGCGGCGGCGGCGTATGCCCGCGAGGCGCCCGCCCTCGCCGCGGCGGCGCCCCGTCGTGTCGGCAACCGCGACGGTTGCTTTGGCGAAGCGTTGCCCCGTCGGCACGGCGTCGGCCGTGGGCGCCAACGCAGCGTCGGTGTCAAGCCATTGTGCAGTCACCTTTGTGATGCGTGCCTTCACGGCTGGGGGCGAAACGCTGCGGACGGGCCCCGGTTGCCCGCGGGGCGTTGCGTCGGCCGGTCCGGCTGCCGCCTCTACTGCCGCGCCGTCGGCTGCCGCGCTGGCCGTTACCAACGCTGTTGTCGACATGCGGCGGCGGGGAGGCGGTGTGCAGGCTCGCTGGTCGGCCGCTTGGCGATGGGCGTCCGCGCCTGTGGTGCGCGCTCCGCCGGTGACGTGTCGCGGCGGTTGCCCGTGTCCCGCGCGGTGGGCGGCCGTTCCCAGTGGGAGGTGGCACCAGCGTCGCATGTGACCGATTGGTGGGGATGCCAACGTCCTCCAGCCGTGGCGTGCGTTGTGGCACTGCTGCTGCCGCTGTCGCTGATAGCACCAAGTTGGTGCGTCGGCTTGCACCTCCCCCTGTTGCTGCCATTCCCGCGGTGCATCGGCTTGACCTTTTCCTTGCACGGCTACTCCACGCCCTCCCCTGTCGTTAACCGTCAGGTCTGCCGGTATGGGCGGCCACTTGGGAGAGGAGGCTCGAGTCGAGCAACCAGCCGGCCGCGCGGCGGCAGCGGCGCCGTCGCTGGGCAGGGGGTGGAAGTGTGTAAACCAGTGAGGTGGAGGGGCTCCGATGAGTGTACGGGTCGGACGTGGCACAAGAGAGCGTCACAGACGATGAGCTGCAACGCGGGTGGTGTGGGTGCCTCCACGAGGGCAGAAGACAGGGTGTCACACAGGTCGTGTGGCGGGAACAGAAGCAAGACAGTTCAAGTCGCGCAACTGGTTGGATGGCTTTGGACGTAGTCAGTGACAGCCAGCCTTGGGGCTGCTGTTGGGATGAGGACGAAAAGAGTGTTCGTCGACCACGGCGCGGGCCAGCTCGCGAAGTCATCCATGGCGCCTGTTCGGCGAACACGATGCGCTGCCCGAGGCGTGCATCTGCAAGGGTTGGTCACCAACATAGATGCTCTCACTGGTGGCAATGACGGAAAACGCATCTCCGTTATCCCCCAAGAGGTAGTTCCATCCCTCCTACTGGCGCTGTCTTAGTGTGTCGTTCCGTGTCCGTGTCGAGGCCGACGTGCTCGTGGTCACCGTTACAGCAACCGACTCAGTCGCGTAACGTACAGTTCGGTTTATCTCTTTGCTCTCGCAAGAGAGCACATCTAGGAGGAACACAAGCTCACCAGAGGACACCGCTCCAAAACCAATAGAAACCACCTCGCAGTCGACAACCAAACGCAAAAAGAAGAGAACTCGGTCTACGCGGCCCACCGCAGCCAGTCGTCGGCATGCGGGTGCCTGCACGGAAGCAGATGGACCGCCTGCCTTAGTCGCGACGTCGTAGGGTAGCACAAGAGAATAGGCGGCCCCTGCCACCAACAGCGACTGCTCACTTCTTTCCCTTGCTGCTCAGGCCCGCCTCCCTCCTGAGTTGGTAGTAGCGCACCAACTCAGCACACCGCGCCTCGCACTCGACAGACGTCTTGCCCGGAACCCCATTGGCAATCGACAACCACCGCTGGGGTCCCTTCTGGTTGCTAAACTTCTTCATCGCCGACTCGAGCGCCGACTGCTGCTTCTTGGAGAAGTTGTACGCGTTGGGCGGTGTAGTCAGGTCCGTCGGCGTGGCAGTGGCAGCCGCCGCTAGCGGCGCGCCCTTCTTCTTCTCCGCAAACCGCGCGAAGTCGCCGGGAGCGCCGGCGCTGCCGTTGGTGGCAGTCGAGGCAGACGCCTGCTTGGCTCCAGACGAGACGCGGCGCATCAGGTCCACCTTGGCCAACACCTCGTGCGCAGTCCGAGTCTGCATGTACTCAGCCAGCTTCTCCCACCGATCCCGCGTGCCGCCGGGGTACTTGGCCATGGCCTTGGCCAGGGTCGACTCCTCATCGGCGGTCCACTCCTTGGCCGCAGGGGCCTGTGCAGCCGCCGCGTCCCCATTCGGCACCGACCCGTTGGCTGCAGCGGCGTGGCCATTGGTCAGTACCGGCTCTTTCGGCTCGCGGTCGGGGTGGAGATGGTTGTCGTAGCTGGTGGTAAAGAAGACGACCAGGTCCGCCGACCGTCCTGCCGCGGCAAGGCCCTCTACCGTAGTCGCGAGGGCGCTCAACTTCTCCGTCGGCAAGTCTTGAATAAGGGTCTCAGCGGCCAACGTCACCTCAGGGGCAATGTCGGCGGGCAGGGTGCCGCGTACGCGGGAGCGCAGCTTGCGAAGAGCGCGCTTGTCATTGTCGCGCGCCTTCTTAGCCGCAAGCCGCGTCGCCTTCTCGTCCGCCTCGACCTTGTCGGCAGCGGCCTTCTCGGCAGCGGCCTTGTCCGACGCGGCCTTCTCGACGGCGGCCTTGGCCGCGGCCTTCTCCGCACGAATCGCCTCCTTGGCGGCCACGGACGCTGCCTTCTCGTTGGACACCCGCGGGTCAAACTTAAACGCCCGGTCGACGAGCAGGCGGATGCGGCTGGCTTCAGCCGCCCGCCGCTTCTTAACGTGTTTGGAGTTTTGCCGGTCCATCCACCGCCGCTCCTCACGCGAGTCGGCCTGCTCGGGGTCAAACTCCAGGTCCGCCGAAAAGTCGCGCCACGACTTGAAGCGGTACCAGAAGTCGTAAAAGGCATGCACTTCCACCATGGGCGTCTTCTCATCGCCCAGCTTTGGGACCTTCTTGGCGGTCGACCAGCGCTGGTTGAGGTCAAACGCCTTGGTCATGACCTCAAAGAAGGCGCGAGCAACCTCCTTTTCAGACGGGACGCTGTCGTCTACCTCGTCAATCGAGTCGTACGCTGCCCGCTTCCTCCGGTCCGAGAGCGTGTCAAACGCCTTGCGCATAGCCTTGAAGTGCTCACCAGCGTCCTCCATGGCCTCTTCCCCCTGGTGCGCAATCTTGTCCGGGTGGTACTTGAGGCTGAGCCGGCGGAACGACTTCTTGATGTCGTCCTCCGTCGCGTGCCACCGCTTGTCCCCCAACTCCAGCAGCTCATACAAATCGTCCGAGTTGCGGGCGGTCAGTTTCTTCAGCTGCCACGCGGGGGTCTCCTCATCCCCGTCCGCCGTCGCGTCGTCGCCATCATCAGTGGAAGAGGCCGACGAGTCCTCAGGCCCACGCCCGTTTCCGTTCGTATGGTACACACCGCTGCGCTGCCGGGCCAGAGCCTCCTACAAGGGGCGGGAAGCGCACGAAGTGTGGATGCACAGAAGAGAGTGAATACACACAAAGAGACCGACAACATTCGTCCAACAGACCAATACGAACACCAGTCCAACAGCAGAACAAACTAGGTCAGACATATGCCGAGGAGCAGGCCCAGCCGCCGCCGAGAAACCAACAACCACCTGTATCAGACGAGGGCCACCCCCTAGATAACGACCAGACAGGCCACAACGTTGTTGGGCCCCACAATCAAGCAGTACCCAGGGCCGGCACCCTCGCCCGCCAAAGTCCCACAACCGTACCTGGTACGGCTTGCCCGCATGCTCGATTGGCCGCCGATAGGGCTGCGTGAAGGCAGCCACGACCACCCCCTCAACGGGGACCACCTCGGTCGAGGCCATCAGCAGCAGTCGTCCTCCCACGGTAGCCTTCATGGTGGCGACGGCACCAGCAAGACCGCCCACCTACACGCCGGCCTCCCCACAAACCCGTCAGGCGCAGCCACACAAACGGGGCGCGGAGGACGCCGTCGTCGTTTGGAACGTTGCCACGTTCGCCAGCGGCCAAGCAGACAAGCCAGGTGGTGCGGGAGGTTGGCGAACCTGGTGACACCGCACAGGGGCCCGCTGAGCAAGGCGACTGCGGCGCTGCCGGAAACCCATACACCTCGCCGCCGCCGCCGCCGCCGCCGCCGCCGCCCGCCGCCGGCTCGCACGCCACCGCCGCCGAGCCCGCTCGACGGCGCTGGGTGTGCACGGCTGGCGGTCCCTCCAGAGCTGCAGGCGGGGACCCCGTGCAAATTGGCGAAGCCGCCGACGGGTTCTCTGGGGGGGCACCCCACGGCCACAACTGGACTGGTCCATCCAAGTCACAATTTTGGAATGGACGACGGTGGCCGGTCGTGCGGTCACTTTTGCTCACCCAAAGCCCCAGAGCGACGGCTGATTGGTTGTCGAACACGTCGGACCGCCGTTGCCACGAATGCTCAAAAACTGTGACGGGACCCGGAAGACTAGTTAGGAGAAATCACTTGCTACAAATGCGTTCTGGTCCTACAGTAATTAATTCACGCTCACCCGGCCGTCAGGTGAGCGCTGACCGATCGGGGCCCCGCTCCGGAGCCGCACGAAACTGCTGCGGCAGTCCACCAAGCGTCGCTGTTCCGGCCTGCTGCAGCCGTCGTGTGGCCCGCACCAAGGGCCCCGCTCGGACGAGATCGCTAGCCACCATCGTCAGAAAGCCTGGTCCACCCAACGAAAGGCTGCTGCGTTTATTATTCCGTCTTAGATCGTTCCAAAGACGAAACGCCAATCGTTGGCCTGACCGTTCTTGTTCGTTTGCTCTTTTCGTCTTCGGCTGCGTTGGGGCGTTTTCACGGTCTGGAGGGAGGCTTCTGTGGGTCCTCAGAGAGCCCTGTGGGGCGTCTCTAAATAATGTATAGACTGACAGCGCCTCGCCATCTGTCGGCTGCGCTTACAGATAGAAAAGGAAAGTACCACTATTCGGGTTGCCTTGTTTAAGTGGTAGCATAGACAGTAAGTGAACGGTGCATAACGAGCCACCATGCCATAGATGATCCCCACTGGTGCGCGGCCACATGGCCCGTCTGTAGCACTACGTTGCCCTCAGCCAGGCCCATCGACGCCCCTGCCGCGGTCTTACCGCGATACTGATGGCATGGTGTGCGCTGAGCGTGGCTACAGGACCCAGCGGATGTCGTGCCCCTGGAAACCGTCCTGCAGTGACGAACGGATAGGAACGAAAAAGCACCAGTGCGTATACACAAGCAGGAAAAGCATCACAGCCACACACAGCTACGAGCCCGCCACAACACACCCCCCAGCCCACTGCAGGCAGCTGGACCCGACATCTCATACAAAGAGCGCACCACCATCCACCCACTGGGCTTCCAAAACTCACTCACCATCCTCACCCTCGGCACCATCATCGTCATTATCATCATCATCGTCTTCTTCATCTTCATCATCGCTGCTTTCGTCGTTCATAGCATTGGCCGCCGCGGCAAGGGCGGCGGCAGCAGTTGCCGTTGCGGCGCTTGGCGGAGTTGGCGACGGGCGAGATGCCTTGGACAGGAGTTCCATGGTCCGCAACAGACGCGAGGGCAGGAGCCCTGGGAAAACCGAGCGCGTGGCATTATCGCCATCCGTGAGCAGAAGCCCCTCATGGACGTTCGTGTCCTTATTCAGCTGGTCGTCAAGTAGAAGCATGAAGGACGCCCAAACCTTTCGGAACGCCTGGTCGACATTGCCACCCCGCTGGGTGAAGCTCTCGTACTTGGCCATCTTGTGCATCGCGACGTACATCTGTGCCCAGAAAAGGGGAAGGAGGGACCAATCACAGCCCATGTCAAGCCACGAGCGGAGCCACACGAGGGTGTGGATATGTCAGGCTCGATCCCAAGACTCAGAGAAGAGGCAGAAGATACACAGCACTCAGACCTACAAGCACCAACACCCAAAGAAGTCAAAGACAAAGTAAAAAGAAGCAAACTTACCATTGCCAGCAGTGCTGCGTACGTCTTAAACGAAACCTTGTAGTGCCGATCGGTTGTCGCCGTCGCCTCCACCATGACAACGCCAATCCCTTGCAGCCGCTGGAAGCCGGCATGCAGCCCCGCCAGCACCGAGTTGCGGCCCATTGCCGTAGTGAACATCCAGTATGCTCGAATGGTCTTCCTCGCCTCGTCGCGAGAGAAGATGGGCATGTTATTGCGCCCGTTCACGCGCCCGCGCGAGCCGATGTTGAGCCACTCGCCGGCCTTGACCATAAAAGCAGGCACCATGACGTGCTCCAGGTCGCGTTGGAAGCGTGGCCATGCCTGTCGTAAAACCTTGTACAGCTTCTCAGGCCGGTACTGCTGCTCCTCGTCCTTTTTGCGCACCTTGGGCGCCAGGAAAATGGTGTCCAGCTTCGTCCTAGCCTCGGAGACTCCGCCAGTGAAGTTGAACCGCTTGTGAAGATGCGTAGCGCACGCCAAACGCTTCTCCTCCGGGTTTGGCATGATGTCGGACATGTAAAGTGGAGCGAGGAAGTTGTTGACGTGCTCCTCCCGAATGTCCCTCTGCAATGTACAAGCCAGTACGTCCATACAGCAGCAGTCAGTCGAAACAAACAGAGCCGAGCGTACGTTAGTCATAAGCAGATCACGTGAAGGCGCCACGCACGCAACTGCAGGTCCCCGCCGAGTGAGCACACTGCGTCAACGAGCACGGCCAAAAAACACAGCCATGTGAACACGTGGAAGGCAATCACATACTACCATTGACTTGACCCAGGAGGCCTTTTGCGGCTCACCAGAGAAGAAATCAGGTTGGGTGTTGCCAAGCGCGGCGGTCGCCAGCGGTGGGCCGGCCAGCCCCGTCCCCGAGGCTCCATTGCCCGCCCCGGAAACGGTCAAGTGCTTGTTGAGTGCTTCAAGGCCTTCCGACGAGCGCTTAAGGTCGCCTTGCGCCGTGTCCATCGACTTGGCCAGCTTCCCTGTGCGCTTCTTGACCGTCTTCAACTCGGCCGCCATCGCCGTGACCTCCTGTCGCGTGACCTTGTTGACCTTCTCGTCACTCTTGCGGTCCTCGAGGGACTGCTTGACGATGGCTTCCAGCTTCTTCATGATGCGCTTTTCAGCGTTAATGGTGGCCATCGCGCAGCCGCAATGGGCAGCGGCCGACGCTCCTGCGTCGCTCGCCCCGCAGGCTGAGGCACCACGGTCGTCAATCCCAGAGGCAACCCCCCCTGCGCCAGCAACACCGACAGTTCCCGACGCTGCAGGTGCTGTCGCCGCCACCGCCGCCGCCGTTGCTGCCGCACGTGCCAGCCGCCACGCTTGCCCGCTCATCGAACCCGCCGCCGACTCCCCAGACGAAATCCCAGTCACTGCCCCGCCGCCACGTCGCCCGGAGGGAGGTAGGCCTGCAGCAGCACGGTCTGCAGCCTTACGCTTCATCAGTCGGGTCCGCTCAAGACGACGCGCTGCCGCGCTGGGCGAGTAAAACGGATTGTTCTTGTCAAGCAGCAGGCGCGGCGGCGCCGGTGCCGTCGCCCCTGCTCCAGCCGCGAACGGGGACCCCATCCGTGGCGTCGATGGGGCAGAAGAGGCCGACGACGCGTCACTGTCGGGCGGGGGAGTGACTGGAGGGTGCTGCCCTGTGGCCGGTGACTCGCGAATTGAAGCCGCTGCCGCCCCCGCCATCCCCGGGCCACGCGAGGAAGCGGCGGGCGCCGTCTCCATGCTTAACCTCAGTGCCACCCGTCGACGTGGACGGAGGGAAAAAAAACGTAGGCAACCCGGGGGACCACCGTGTGTGCCACGCAGTCACTAGGAGCAATCACCGTCGGTGCCGAGCGGCTTCTCGGCGCGATGGGAGAGCAGCACCTCCGCTACTCGCGGTCCAAGACCAGGTTGGCAATGGACGGGCTCTACCACAAAGGCACTGTGGTGCGCCTCGCCCCTCCTTAAGACCTCCCCAAAAGCGCGACGCCAACACGCCATAGCCAGCGCAGGTGCCCCCACGCCTGCGGGAAAAACCTCGGCCCCCAGCGCACTGAGGCTCCGCTCGTGTCGTCGTCGGGTCCTCATTCTTGTCAGTTACGCACCGCGGGCGCACCGCGTGGGCACGGCCAGCTGCAGCCCGTCGAAAAAACGCACCCCCACACGAGGTTGCACAGGGTGTGCCGTACCTGGGCCGCACTGCCGTCACTCACCTCTCGGTCCACGGCGCCCCCCCCCTAGCCTGGGCTGGCCGCCCCTCTTCTGAGGGAGAGGCGTGCGCGCCAAAAAGACAGCGGCCTCCGACGCCCGTTGCCACGGTACGCACCGCCCACCAGCAGGGGCAGGAGCACCACCCCTTGTCAGCACGGGTGGGGACCGTTGCTGCTCCGTCCAAACGCCGCGGCAGCTGCACGCGCCGTACATAATTTCTGCGCAGTGAGCAGTGATCGACAGCGAACCACGTCTCAATACCTCGTGCGACAGCTAAGTACAATGTCGGACACCTCTCCACGAATCAAATACCCACGGCATCCGTCCGCAAGAGGAACTCGATACCACCCCGACTTCTACACATGCCTCCTAGGCGGAGAGCTGGACCGCTTTCGACGGTAGCCGGTCTTCGACGCGCCTCCACCAGGCACAGTCGCCGCGGTGGACAGCGCCAATCGCTTCCGAGCTGGACGGTCGGTGGCCGCCATACTCTCGGCCGTACGCTTTCGCGTGGACGTGGCGATGGGAGCCACAGGTACAGCAGTCCCCGCGTTGCTCTCGGGAGAGCATGACAGGTCGAGGAACTCGAGGGGCCAGGACGTTTCCGGCAACACATGTCCGTCGTCCCCAACAGCTTGATCGGCCTCGCTAGGGGTGCAGGGAGCAGCACGCACGGTCCCGCTTGGAGTAGATGTGCAACTGCGGCCGCCCTCTCCCCGGGAGCTCGGGTGCACCCGCGCCCCGTCCTCGTTGGGCTCACAATCAGCCGCCGTCCCACTCGCATGGGCGGCGGGTGTCAGCCGACTCGCGCGCGTTCGCTGGAGCGGGTCAACCCGGCCGGGTGCCGATGCTTGTGCGCGCAGCGGCCGGCGATGCACGGAAGCACGCCCACCCCGGCGTGCTCGTCGCGCACTCCCGGCAGAGCCCGGCACCCCACGCGACGCAGGCGTCACAGCAGAGGCAATGCGGGCGGAGCGTCGGGGCGTCACGCTGCGAAGTGATGCGGCCCGGGTGGCAGCAGCGATGCGTGCTGAGCGCCGGGGAGTAACTGACGCCGTCATGTCCGCAGAGTCGGCCGGCACGAGGGAGCCAGGTCGAGCGGGGGGCTGTACCGTGCCCATCGCAACTGCGTAAGAGCGGCACCGTCGCACGACGTGGGGATGTACGTCCCCGACAAAGAGCGTGAACAGCGCGGGCGCCGACGTCGTCTCAGCACGTCCGACGCGACCACCGAGTAGCTGTCTGGATCGCGCACTGCGGTAGCCGTCCTCGGAGCACCCGCGAGTCTTAAGCTACTGCGGCGGTGCGGCTGCGGTCGCGGGCGTCCGTGCGTCGACTGCCCCGATGGCCGCCGATAGAACACCAGTGTTTACGGACCTGGATGCCGGTGCGTGGCGCCGCCGAGCCTCTAGTTCGAGTACAGCACCGCCCTCTCGGACGCAAGGTGGGGGGACGTGCGCGCTCATGGACAATCTGCGTTGCTCCCGGCTGTGCGGGCACGAGCGTTTCCTGATCAGGGGTCCGCTGCCTGCCGTGGCCCGTCCTGGGCCCCCGCTGGAGCTAGGTCGCTTTGCCGTCGGAAAGCCCTCTGCTCGGACGAGTGCCTCTGTTCACCGTCTGCTGTGTGGGCGCCCTGCTCAGATCACAGCTTCACGCCGCACCGCGTATCGGCCTGAGCGCCTCGTGGTGGAGACCGAGCTCGTTGCGGCGCGTCCTGAGGAATTTGGCGTCCGTTCCTGTATGCCGAATTCGGAAGCTCGACCTCCGACAGTGCCAAATTAGGAAGGAAGAATTAGAGCAGGCGTTGATTTTCAGCAAATGGGCGCCTCGACGCGCCGAATTGGAACCGCGAGTGAAGGGTCGCGAGCAGGCTGCCTGTCTGCGTGGGTGCCGCGTCACGCGCCGTCTTCAGCACAGTTGGGGTCACCCGGGCACTGACCGACGTCCGCAGCCGACCGCGCCCTGAGGCACCTGCAACAACCGTGCCCTCGGCGGACCCAACTTCCAGCCGCGCCGAGGCGGAACCACCGGTACTGGTGTCCGCTGTCGGTACTGTCTGTTGCTAGAGTGGGCGTGGGAGACCCGCATACGGGTTCTCGGAACCGACGCGTCGTCGGCGGCTCCCGCCGCGGTGGGACGGGTGGCCGCCGCAGCCGGTTCGCCGCGGGTGCCACCGCTGGCGGGAAGGCGGCGGTCGCCTCGGGCTTGGCGCCCACAGGTCTTTGGCCGTTGTGGCTAACGGGGAGACGGAGGGGGACCGCACTTTTTTGTGGCGGGAGCGGACGTGGATGGTGGGGCGGGGAGCCGGCCTGCTGGCGCCGGAGCCGGTGCGGTCGGCACCGATGCGTCGTCGGCCGCCCCCGCCGTCGGTGGGGTCATCCCATGATGGGGGGCTGCCATCGCTGCAGGTTCTGCAAGCTTGGGAGGCGCGTGCCGACGCCGGGGTACGCGACCTCGGCGCTGGATCGTCACTGTCTGCCGCGCTGCTCAGGGCAGCGGGGGCTCGGATCTTGTGGCGGGAGCGCACGTGGGTGGTGGGGAGGGGGACGGAAGATTGGTGCGGGATCACGGGCGGTCGGTACCGACTTGTCGTCGGCTGCCCCTGCCATTGGTGAGACGGGCGGATGGGGTCCATAGCGGGTGCCGCGGGTTCGGCCGGCGTTGAAGGCGCGTGGTGTGCCGGAGGCAGGGTACGCCCCCTAGGCGTTTCCGACGCACCGCCTGCCGTGGCGCACGGCGCGACGCGCGGGTGCCAGTTCTTGTGTTCGGAGCGGACGTGGCTGCTGGGGGGGGGGGGGGGAGGGGGGGGAACAGGGGGGGGGCGGCCAACCCCGGGGGGGGGGCGCCCGCCCGGGCCTTTGGGGGGCGGGGGGGTGCCCCCCCCGTGGGGGGGGCGGCCCGCGCCCCGTCTCCCGACTTCCCCCCCCCCCCCCCAGCAGCCACGTCCGCTCCGAACACAAGAACTGGAACCCGCGCGTCGCGCCGTGCGCCACGGCAGGCGGTGCGTCG
>Ga0115030_1000654_pt1 | contig 14555 bp, 10 predicted proteins | sample SidtaG_4_FD_87174 | JGI IMG/M metagenome (GOLD analysis project Ga0115030, IMG submission 87174) | Marine algal microbial communities from Sidmouth, United Kingdom - Sidmouth_Male1 metaG | ecosystem: Host-associated > Algae > Red algae > Unclassified | place: Sidmouth, United Kingdom | collected... | reverse complement strand
GGGGGGGGGGGAACTGTCGCGTTGCCACCAACGGGGGGAGGCACGCGCCCGCGGGGGCCCGTGCACGGGCGGCGCGCTTGACGCGCGCCCCAGCCCGCGCCGCGGGGCGCCGAGGGCGGTGGGTCGGACCCACGGCCCGCCGCCCGGGGCGGGGGGCCCCGGGGGGGGGGCCCCCCCCCCGGGGGGGCCACCCCCCCAGCCCCCCCCCCCCCCCCCCACCCCCCGCGCCATCGGGCACGCCTCGCCCGTGCGCACCCCCCGCCGACCACGCCAGGCGCGCCCGCGGCGGTGGCGGCCGCGTCGCGTGCGCGCGCCCGCCCGCGCGGCGCGCGTCGGGCGCGGCGGGCGCGCCGCGCGGCGACCGGCCGCCTGACCGTGGCCGCGTGCGCAACAGCCCTGCCGACGCGGCCGCCGGCGGGGGCGGCGCGCCCGCCGCGGGCACCCCCGTTGGTGCGCCCGCCCGACGCGGGCGGCCGCGGCGGCGGCGCGGCGGCGACCGGTCGGCGCCGCCGCGCGTCCCCCCCCCCGCGCCGGCGGTGCCCGCCCCGTGCCCGCGGCGCCGCCCCCCCTGACAGTGTCAATCCCCCCCCCGCGTCGTCGGCGGCGGCGGGGGCGCCCGCCCCGCCCCCGCGGCGCGGGGGGCGCCGCCCCCCGCGGCGCGTGCTCGTGCGGCGCCGCCCGCCCGGTCGAGTTAGGAATTAGACAATGCAGCTTTCGCTCAAATCTGTGCGAAAGCAGTGTGCGAAACCCAAACTCGAGACCGCACGGGGGGGGCGCGCGCTGCGCGCGGGGGGGGGGGGGGGGGCGGGCGGCGGGGTGGGGGGGGGGGGGGGGGGGGGCGCTTTGCGGCGTGCCTGCCGGATATGATCTGGAGACAGTTGACATGCCAGGCTGTAGCGAACCGGTTGCAATGACGTGTTGTGTCATGCAAGGTCGTGAAGCGTCGGTCTCGTTACTGGACCATAGATCGTCCGGTAGTGGGCCCCGACAATACCAGGCCCCGCGGTCCTGGGCGCGCCCATGCGGCGTGCTGGGAGTGTACGGGATGCCCACCGACCTCCATCCCCACCCCCCCATCTCCCCACTGCTACTGCGCTTTGATGCGTCGCCACCACCCCCCACGCTGCTGTGCTATAGGCAATGACCACCATTGCACCCCCTCTCCCTGTCGGTGTTTGTGGAGGAGCGGACGCGCCGGCCTCGCACGATGACGTCGGCGCTGCATGGCTGCCGTCTCGGACCGTTGGGGACATGGAGGTGGGGGCGCCTGCTGGTGGCAGTGACGCGACGCCGTCGGCGCCGCTGGTGAGAGTCGGTGGGGAAGAGTTTTTGTCTCCCTCTCGCAGTCGCGATCGGGGGGAGAGCGCGACTCCATTCGATGCCGGACGTGCTGGGGGAGGGGTGTCGATGCTGGCTGAGGGTGCGTCTCTTGCGGCAGTCGTGCCAAACCCGGCGAGTGGCGGCGGTGCGGACGGGGCAGCGACTCTACCAAACGGCGACGGGGTTGGAAGGCCGGTCATCCAAGGCGTCGACGCGGGCAGTGGTGCGGCCGCGGTAGGGGGTGTCGACCGCGCCGCTGCCGACTCCGATATCAGCGGCCGCCGCCGGTACCGAGAGCGCAACCGAGACCGTGACTTCATCCAGTTTTTTGCGGATCTCGGCGTCACCGACCGCCCGAATGCCCCATTCCTCGCCGGGTTGTTGCGTGACTTCCGAGACGCGGCTGCCCGCCTCGACAAGCACTTGGCCGGCTACTCCGCGTGCGTGCACGCGGCGGTCAGCCGGTTGGCGCCAGCGGCTAGCCCCTCCGCCTCCCCCGAGCACCTTTGGAAACGGGTCCACGACCGGCTGGGCTTTTTCCACGACCGCGACGCCCATGCCCAACGTCTCGTCAACATGGGCTTGTCGTTTGCCTACCGCCACCTAGAGCTGGACGCACTTGCCGTCGCTAATGCTCACCTGCTTCAGGACCGGCGACTCAAGCCTGACGTGGCCGCGACGGTGGTGCTCACGGACGACGTCCGCCGCATTCCGCAGTCGCAGTTGACGTCAGAAGCACCGGTGGAGGCGGCGGCGGCGGGGGCGGCGGAGGCGGGGGCGGCGGCCGAGGCGGCGGCGGCGGCGGCGGCGGCTTCCGTGGTGGCGGCGGCCGACTCGGACTCGGAGCTGCCGGGCGGCCATCTCGATGACGGCGACGGGTCGAGGCAGACCATTGCGGCGCACGCCAAACAAGACGCCGCCCCGGCAACTCTCGGTGCGGCGGTTGGGCAGGTGGGTGCTGGTCGTGGCGTGGATTGCAGCGCTTTCTCGGGTGTGCGTCCCCCGACAGGGATTCCCACTGCAGGAGGTTCGGCGGATGCAGGAGACCCGGAGCTGGAGATGGAGGGCACTTTCCAAGGGCTGCACAACAACCAGCCGGGGGAAGGTGCTGCATCGACAATGTACGAACGGCAACCGGTTCTGCGCCCCGTGGGCGATGCGCTGGTGGCGGTCAAAACGGCGTTGGCTCCCCTCGTCACGCGGCTCGACATCGATGACGCAAGCCGGCAGCTCTTCAATGACTCCCTGCTTCTCTTTGCTCGCCACTACGCGGCCCGATCGGGCGCCTACAACGACGTGTCCGCCATGACCATCGACAACTGCTGGACGGTCATCAACAAGGCCTTGATGGTGTGGTGGCCAATGTGGCATGCGGCTGGCGGCGGGTGGTCGCTCCCTGTTGATGGTACGTGTGCATTCAAGCGCAAGCCGGGCAGGCAGACGCAGCAGTCCAAGTGGATGTACCAAGTGGAGCTCACCGCCATGCACGAGGACCTGAAAAAGGTCACGCGACCATCCACGCGCTACTTCAACAAGCAGAAGCTACCCTCCCATGCCACCGTGGAGCGCATCAACGGCAAGGACCAGCCCATGCTTCTGGTGGTGGTGGCCGCGATGCTGCTGCTGTGCACCAAGGAGGAGCTGTTCCTGTCGGCTTTGACGGAGCTCTCTTCCACTGGAGTTGGGCGACAGAGCAGGGAGCAGCCCCTTGCCGACGCCAAGTGCCAGAGTTTCTTCTCTGCCGGGCTGACGGTTCCAACGTACGGGGCGGCAGTGCAGCAGGGCCCCGCTATCTCCCAGCGCGCCCTGTCACTGCTGGCTGCCGCGTCAAGTCCCTCATCAACCAGAGCCGGCATCGCCACGCCTGACTCATTTTTCCCGCCGGCTGACGGCGAGGACCTGGGCGACGCGTACGCGGACATGGACGCGGCCCGGGCCCGCGACAGGTCGGACGGTGCCAGAGCAAGTCGAGCCCAGCGCGCTGAAATGATTAAGCGCAAGCGCCAGTCGGTCGCAAACGGGGTCGACTGTTCCGTGGCTCCAAGCTCCGCGGCCGCAAGGTCGCCGGCAGCAAGCTCGCCCGCCTCAACCGCGGGCGCTGGGCTGGACATGCGACCAGCGCCGCCGCTTTCCTCGGCTCCGGTGGCTCAAGGTTCTCCTGCAAATGGAACAACAATCGCTCGTCCACGACCCACTGCTGCTGCTGCCGCAAGTCCATCCGGCACACGGGCTGCATCATCTGCGGCTGGGCGGGCTGCACGACCTCCAACTCCGCGGAAGCCCCGACCATCACCACCACCGCGCCGCCGACCTGCAGCTGGTCAAGCACCGTCAACGTCTGGAGCACGGCCTCCACCATCTGCGCCACCTGCACCACCACCGTCATACCCACAAGTTACAAGCCCCTCGGTTGGCAGCGATCACCCCGGGACAGTAGAGCCAAGACCTAAGCGCGCGCGACTGGACACGCCGTCCCCGGGCGTTCACTCCGCCGGTAGTACGACCGGGGTAGCACTCGTACCAGCTGATCTCCTCCAAGAAGGTGAACGCTGCCCTTTGCCACCAGCCAGTCAAACGTTGTCTGCTTTTGACGATTTGCCCTTGTCTCAACTGCCTGGCGGCACACTCCCTTCTCTATCCCAGTTTTCGGCATCGGATGTGCATGGCCTGGCTCCGACGTACCGCGCAGAGTTGGGCGATGCAGATCCAGCACCGGACACGCCAAGTAGAGGCAATGGGCCGTAGGGGGTGGACGTGGACTGATGGCAGAAACGACGCGTGCACTATGTAATAAATGACTATAGCATCTGATCAGACCCCTATGTGAAAAGAAATGAAGGATAAAACAAAGAAGAAGCATGGGAAAAGAGCAACCCCGTGTCTACCTCCACAGGTTCATGCTCATAGCCGATGCCATACACTCAAGTAGCGCCTCTTGGCGTCGTTGTCCGCGTACAAACGCCCCGGAGAGAACGACTTGACTTACAGTTTGGTCTTGTCCGTGACTCGGCTCACCGCCGCATGGACCATCCCAGCCTCAAAGGACCGCCGCAGGTCGACGACAGCCTCGTGCAAAGTTAAACTCTGCGACCGATGAATCGTAATCGCCCATCCCATCACGAAGGGCACTTGCTTGCGCACAGCAATCAAACCGGGCTTGGAGAGCAACGGCGCCTCAAACTCAATCATGGGGCACTCCACCTCAATCCACGTGTCCCCTGCCCCGCGGACGCCGAGAGAGTTGAGCCGCACGCCGTCAGGAAGCGGGGTGTCCACAAAATGGACGACGGCCGTCCCGCTCGGCAGGTAGTCGCAGATGTAGCCCATGCTCCCGTGGCACAGCCCCAACTGCTTCTTGGCGTTGGATGTATACATTACCCGAGCCCCCTTGCAATGTGGGACAACGCGAGGAGCGACGCACTCGGCTAGGGCGGCTTGCACAGTGGGCTTGAGAACGGCGGTGGGGTCAACGACGGCCGCCGTGGTGTCACGGTCGTTGGGCAATGCAGCCCGGTCTTGGCACACAAAGGGAGGCGGCTGCCCCGCGGGGCACAGGCGCTTGAAGCACTTGACGTTGTGCGCGATGACTTCCTCGTGGGTGGGCATGAGATGCAATACGTTTACCTCCACCGAGCGGTACTCGTCCGCCGAGACGGTCCGCTCCGCAAAGAGGCCGAGCAGCGCCGGCGAGAGCAGCCCGAACCGCGCGTCGCGGATAGCCTCGATAAAGTGAGGGTCGCACTGGCGGTGGACCCGCCGCAGGTCAAGGAAGGAGTTGGAAAATAGCAGGGGCCAGCACACCGCGTGATACGCCATGTCGCCGTCGTGCGGGCGCAGCTGCATAAAGTCCCCGAAGGCGTAGAGCACGCACTCCCGGTCGGTTGCTCGCCGCGACTGGACAAGCAGCTGCCACATGATGTCCAGCCGGTTCGCCGGGATCATTGAGATCTCATCGAGGAAGAGCACGCGTACGCGGGCGAGTCGACGACGGATGGGTGCGTACCTCTTGGTATTCAGCAACCGCGCTGCCTCGACCACGGCACTGGGCGACGACGGCGTGTACCCCATGCCGAATCCAAAGAAGGAGTGGTACGTGTCGCCCTTGGCCGTCTGGGCAGCGCTCCCAGTCGGCGCGCATACAACAACTGCCCCGTCGTCAGGAAGCATTGTGCGCAAGAGGGCATTGTACTTGCGCAGAAAGAAGGTCTTGCCGACGCCCGGACCACCCGACACGAAAGTGCTCTTGAGGAGCTGCGCCATGCGGTCGCAAAGCGAGTCGTAGTTGCCGGTGGAGGCCAAGAGGCTGAGCGGCCCCAGCTCCACATCCCTATCATGCATCTTGGGGGCGGGGGCTGCAGCACGCGAGGGCGTGCTTCTTGGGTACGCCGTTTTCGTTGGCCGGCTTGATGTTGACGGCGGAGCGGCACTCGGGCCGGCGTTGCTTTCCGACGCGGGGAGCGACGAGGGGCCCTTGTTGGTTGCCGCGCCTCCCGCGGCGGCGGAGGCGGGCGCCGTCGACACGACCACCCCTGCTGACGGGTTTGGGTCGCAGGGCACCGACTCCGATAGACCTCCAGTGCAGCTACGCGCCTCGACGCCCGCGCCCGCTTCCGGCGCCGTCCCGTACAGCTGGTTGTAGACAGTCGAGAACTGGCGCAACAGGACGTGCATGTCGCTGTTCGAAAACACCGTCTCGGCCTGGTCACGCGTCGTGTAGGCGGGGTTGAGCGCCGGGGGTGGACCACCCGCCGTCACTAGCTGCGGCTTTGACGACTTGACGACGGACTCGCCGCGCTCCATGACATCGACGTCGGTGGGGGCACGACCAGAAGCGCACGACACGGGAGGTGCCGTTGGCGCCATCGCCCACGAGTTGGCTGCACCCACCTTTCTCCGCTTTGCTGAAGAGGAGCCGTGCTTGCCCTCTACGGCACAGCACGATGACGCAAGTCGCTGCGTTCCCGCGCCACGCGTGACCAGCGAGGAAGTGGGAGACGGTTGCAGCCCGTCGGGTCCATCTTGATGGCCAGCTCAGGCCTCCTCCGGGTCGGCGTCGCAGCTCGTCGCCACAAGGTGGGGCTCCGACACCTCCTCCTCGCTTCCAAGCACCTCCAGCAGATCCCGGGGCTGCCGACAGGCGAGCCACGACAGCGCCGCAGCCGCGGTAGCAACGCGACAGACAACCGAGACCCCGGCGCCACGCGGGGACAGCAGAGACAGTGCGCGCTCCGCTCCTGGCCGGCGTGCATCAAAGGAGGAAGACAAAGATGGGTTGTAGACTGCAAACCAGCCGGCGCCAGAACCGGCCGCCGTCTCCAACTGAGCAGCGTCCTCGTTGGCATTGGTGACCGCCTTCAGCCGCATCGGGTCCGTCAACCAGCAAAGCGCCTCTGTGTCCGTGGAGAACACGCCAACGACCAGCAAGCTGCCGAGCGGCATGTTGGGGAGGTAATGGCCAATGCAATCCGCGGCGGAGGTCGCGGACAGGTCATGGAACATGCACAGGTCCGATGAAAGGACGCCGACATAGTGCCCGTGGCCGCCGGGAGATGGTGGAGCATCCATACGTAGAGTAGTAGGGTGGGAGGGTGGAGCTCCAAGGAGCGCAAGAACAGGTAGATGAAGACGCAGGTGACGGAGTGGCGGCGGTGGGGGGGGGGAATGTGGGGGGGGAACGTGGAGGCGAAGAAAGCGGTTGGTACCGGTATCGAAAGAGAAACGCAAGCACGTGGGCGGCACAGGGTACAGGCAAAGCCTGTTGCTGGCTCCCCAGACTCGTAAGGACACAGGGCACGTTGCACCTCCCGCCCCCCCACGCAAACAACCAGGTGGCGCCCGTACAGACCGCCCCCAAGGCGGTGCACCCCACAAGTCGAGTGGTGCCGGAAGGGCGCCCACGGCAGTGTACGCACATAATGAGGGCATAGCCGCGCACCCGCCCCACAGCGGAACAGTACCCGGTGGACCGGGCGGGCTCCCCGCCCGCGCGAACAGCATCAATGAGCCTCACAAAGTGGGCTGTTTGGAGGGGGGGGGAAAAGCGCGGGCCCAACGGTTGCAGCAGCTGGGTGGTTCCCTGTGGCGTGTCAGCTGAATCAGAGGGATCACAGAATATTCCCATATCTGGATCACGAATGGAGGCCCACTTGATCTTGCACCATCGATTTGCATACAAAGTACATACATGCAATTCAGCACGCTAGGGTTAGCGTCAGAGCTACTAGGGTTATCAGGGTTGTTAGGGTGACGGCCATGGAGTCAGCGTTGGACGGGCTCTGGTCCATGGACTCAGAGACGTGCGTCGAGGCGCCCCCGAGCAGATACGGCCAAGGCTCTCCGCACAAACCATAAACTGCCCAACCCCGCGATACTGGATAGCTCCCTTGGGCAACCGCGAGGCACAACGCAGACCTGGTCCTGATATGAGGTCGCTGCCCAAGCGCTGCCATGGCCAACACAGGACCAACTGCCTCCGGGGTGCATTCGTGGAGGCATCGTGAAAGCCATTTGTTTCTCGTTCGCATGATTGGGGAGTGCACGTCTTCGCTCAGAGTTGAAGGTAGTCCCCTCATGTGCAGCACCATAGGTGCTCTCCGCCAGTGCAGTCGCATGTTCTGACAAGCTGGTATCAAGCCGAACGTGGGCACTTCGTTCTGTGTTTCGGGCGGATGGGTAGTATTTCCATCACTCTCATCTCTGCCAGGTCCGTTCGCATCTCCTACCCGGCAGATGTGTGGTGCTCACCCTCACCTCAGGACTGTGTATCGGTGCGCAAGCTGCGCGAGTCCCATGGTCAGCATGGAAAGTACTGCACCAGGTGGTGGTTGCCTACATTGATGTGGATAGGATGGCTTCGCTGCTCATGCCTGGCCGGGTTTCGTGAGAGTCTGCTAGTGCCATCGGATGGGCACGAAGGCAAGTTGCCAACATGCGGCCTCCCCACATACCATCATTGCACCTTCTGTACAACCACCATCGGAACGCGGTTGTGGGCAGTTCAGCGGATTGATGTGGTGGACTGAGAGTGTTGGGAATCGAATGTACGGCGGCTCGTATGGTGCATTCAGTGTCAGAGGGCAACCCCTCAGCGAGTTGATGAGCTGCCCCACCACATGCAGCTGTCTGCCGTCGTTTACGCTGTGCAGTCCCAGCGCTGGGTCTGGCGATCCCGAAGCACACTTGCACCGCGGTGCTCGCAGCCCATCCCGAGCCCTCTAGTTTAGTATGGAAGTTGGCGGTAGTGAGGCCTTGTACCACGTCAAGTACAGGCAGCTTCTGCCTGTATCAGCCTCATTTTTCCTTCTCCACATCATAGTAGCACACCACATCTGAGCGCCGAATTTTGAAAGTTGGACGTCACCTTACCACCAGCCGGGCGGGGAGGACGAGGGTTCTTGCCCGACGTAACAGTCACGGCATGCGCTCTTTGTGCGGCTCACCACCCCTTCTGCTTCCTGCCATGACAGCGTTGCAAAGAGCTGGGTTCCCAGCTGGGCGCTGGGTAAGGGGGACGGGACTGCTGTCTGGAAGCTGACTGCGTGGCCGGCAGCTGCCTGCGCGGAGAGCTGTGGAAGCGGCTTTCCGGGCCGTGTCGTGCGACGGCGGCATACGTGCAGATGCTGAGCGGTGCAGGTGGTGGTGGGTTGCGCACTCCTGGAGCTGCCGGCGCTGTGGTGGCCCGCCTCCAGCCTGCTGGTATTCTGCAGACGACGGAGCTCATGCAGCAGTCGGCCGCCACGACGGGTGGTGGGCAGTGGAGACGGCGGAGGTGGTCGAGAAGGCTGGTGCCTCGGCCGCGGCGGCTCGGCTTCCACGACGGCTGTCGGGCATTGGGGACGGCGGCGGTGCTGGAGAAGGCTGGCGCCGCGGCCACATCGGAGAGGGCGGAGGGTGCCGCTGTAGTGATGTGGTGAGGAAGCTTGTTGCTGGGTGCCAATGAAGAGTGTTGGCTATGGGTGCCTCTGTGACGCTGTGGTGGGGGAGCACGTGCTGGGTACCAGTGAAGGGTGGTTGCTATGGCCGTGACGCTTCTATATCTGTGTGCGTGTCATATCCCGCAGGACAATGGGTTTCTTGTTCCTTTCTGTCCATCTTTTCCTTGGCTCAAAGACACGCTGCGTGGTCGTAGGCATCAGTGGGATGATGAAGGGACCAGTTTACAACGAGCACACCAAGTCATCAATAAACAAATCGATAGCAACGCGCTCCCTCAACGTGTCCATGTCATCTTGCGTGTAACTCAATGGCACCCCAGCGGCAAAGCACTCAGCAGCCGCGAGCGCAAAGACCCCACAGCTGCTCCCGTCGAACTGCTCAGGCACGTCCTCGTTTTCCACCAGCGGCCAGTCGTCGATCTGCATTGCGTCAGCTGCTTCTTGACCGAGCTGGTGGCGCACCTCGTCCTTGAGCCAGGCTCGCAGGTGTGGCACCGCGCCGGTCTTGTCCCCGTCCAGGAACGAGTCACAATACTTGAAGTCTCGGTTGGCCACGTCAATGACCACCAACACCCAGTGCACACGCCCGAGGTTGAGCGGGATGACAATCGTGTCCACCGCGGCCAAGTCGAGGCCCACCGTCCTCACCCACGAGCGCACGCTGCGGAAGTCGCGGCCCATGCGCGGCGAGTACATGCGGTTGTAAAAGTACGTGTTGAGGCAGCGGGTCCGCCGCCAGGTCGACCCGGCCGCGTCGGCCGCCCCGCTCACGCCGCCGACGGACGCCCGCATCTGGTCGTCATGGTAGTTGATGAGCTTGAAGAACGAGTTCATGATCTGGTCGTTGAGCCAGTTGTCGCCGCGCAGCAAGGCGAAGTCGGCGACCGACAGGTCGATGTTGGCGCGGTTGCGTGGCCGGACGACCTCGTCGCCATTTTGCTCTGCCGTCAGGCTCACGACAAGAAGCTTCTCCTCCTTGGAGAGAGGACGGCAGTTGGGACCGCTCGACCGCGTGGCACAGGCACGCAGCCAGGCAGGGACCTCAATGTAGCGCCCGACCGCCGGTTGCGGGTCTTGGCGCGGATGCTCGCGCACCGCTCCATCCCCACCTTGGCGCCTAAGACGCACTTGTCCCGCCGCTGGGGGAGCATCGACGCCGTCTTGATCTCGGAGAGGACGCAAAGGTTGGGCACGGTCAACGACAACAGCAGGAGCGACGTCGTCTGCGGGGAGGGGGGTCACTGCACCCTGGCCATCACACCCGCACGACGGGCCCCTCTGGCACGAGTGCGAGATCCGGCGGTGGAAGAAGGAGGCGAGGGGGATATGGTCGTTCTCTGCGCGCGGCTTGCCGGAAAAGAGCTTGGCCAGCTTTCTCAGGTTCATGTGCGCCACCTGAAGCATGCGGTGGACCATGTAGGTATCGGGCGCCATGTACGCCAAGCTGGTACGATTGCCGACCGAGATGGAGTGGGAGACCTCTGCCGCCTGCGTGGCAACGCCGGACGTGGCGCCCAAGCTCTCGTCGGGCATGTAAACAGGTGAGCACGAGTCGGTGATCGAGTGCGGTCGGTCCAATATGCACCGCACACCGTGGTTGCGCAGGATAGGACGGACCCGCCGCATCGCGTTCTTGTCGATTTTACAAGCGACGTCGTAAAATATCACCTTGGGCAGCTCCGGGAAGCGCTCGAGCACGATGGAGAGGGCCTCGCCGACGCTCTCCGCGTTGAACAGCACCCGGAAGCCGAGCGTGATGACGTGGGGGCATACCACATTGAATACCCCCTGCGTCAAACCGGCCATGACGGAGAAGGCCTTGTTGCACGAGTCCTCTTCGCCCTCCTTGTCCGCGGCGTGCCGCTTCTTGTCCTTGTACTGGCGCCGCCGCTCCGCCGCGACCGAGTCGGAAATGCCAGGGCGAACGCGCGGTAGACTGGCAAAAAACTCATACGAGACCAGCGGGTCGTCCGAGTCCGTGTCATGGTACGTCGGGTGCGACGCCCGCCATCGATCAAAAGCAGAGGCAGTCGGTCGGCCACCCCACGTTGAGCAGTAGCCCATATTCACCCACTGGCGCTCCTTGGTGCGGTTGCTGCTGGCCTCCTTGGCAAACTCGGCGTCAATCACCTTCTCGAGCTCCACTGCGTGCCCGAGTAGAGTCCCGACCGCCACGCGGAAGTTCTTGTCCCCGTCCAGGTCGTCGTCGAAGAGGCCAATGAAGCTGGACACGAACCCCACCCCGTCCGCCGCCCTTGTCATCGTCCGCCACGTCTCCTTTCCCTTGAGCCTCAGCCCGTCGGCCAGAAGCGCGACCGCCTTCTCGTCGTTCGCTTGAAACATACGTGTGGCCGTCTCGGCCAGCATGGCCTTGAGGAAGGGGCGGATGCAAAGCCACGCCCCGTCGTCATCCCGAGCATGTGAAGCGAAGTTGGGCGCACAGATGCCCACACGGTCACGCCACGTCTCAGCCGGCAGCTTGACCCGCTTGCCCTTCTTACCCAGCACCAGGTTGCCATCTTCGTCCTGGCGCAGAGACGCCTCCAGGCCGCGATCACCCCGCTCGACGCGGCGTGCCTTCCGCGCGCGCGCCGACGCTCCGTCGCTGTCTCCGGCTTCCGAGGAGCCGCTGCTAGCGTCGTCGCCGACCCCGTCCTTGACGACCACCTCGTCCTTGACCGCGCCGCTCGCATCAACGGGCGAGGATGAGCCGAGCGGGAAAAAACGGAAAAAGACGTTGGCAGCTGCGGCTTCCACCGACGGCCGGGCGTTCGTCGTACGCGTCCCGTCCCATTCCCGCAGGTGCTGCTCCTGTGTCGGCGTCAGCGGCTTGGAGGAGCTCAACACTTTGTCCACGGCAACGCGCAGGGCGGCATTGTGCAAAATGCACAGCTTGGAGGCGTCAATGGGCAAGACCGGGCAGTTCTCCGTGGGGCGCAGAGGGCGAACGTTGTCCGTGTCGGTGCACCCGATAGATTGGGCGTCGATCACAATGAAGGCGGGGTTGGGGCCGCATATGGGGCACCTCGCCGACTCGGGCGGTATCGAGATGGCGCGCGCCGCGGCGGTCCCCAACTTGACAACGTCCTGCCGCCGTGACCGGAAGCAGGCGATGGTGTTGGCCAAATGGCGGGTTGCGGCTGTGTAGGTGGAGCGCGACGAGATGATGAACGACAACAACTGGTCGACAATCCCACGGGTGAAGACCATCCACTGCTTCTGCTTGTTGCGGCGACGGAAGGAGAACAAGCCATCGTCGCTGCCGTCATACTCCACGACTCGCTGACACGCACCGGCATCGCATGTCCATCTCCCCACAGTCAGCTGTCGACAGAGACCATTTGTGGAAGCGAAACAAACACAAACACAAGAAAAAAGAGGTGAGTTAGAAAATGGAACGCGTGCGAGTTGGCACCCTCTAGGACAGGCGCGAGGTGGACGTGATCGAACAGGAAAGAGCAAAGATAGAAAAAGAGCAATCAATGACGACGTACGCGAAGAGCAGGAGCTGTGGGATGGTGCGTGAAGACGACGGCCTCCTCGGCGGTCACAGCGTGCCTGCTGCCACGGGCTTGGCCGCAGCTCCCGCAGCGCGACTCGACCAACGTGTTGCGCGCGTCCACCACAAGTTGCCGACGGACAGCCGCATAGAAGGCGCCCATCATGGCGTTGAGGTCCTGGTCAGCATGCCCGTCCCCCCGTCGCGAGCACGACGCCAACACAGACTGCATGTCCGCAGTACGACACCACACGGAGCCGAGCTCAAGCTCGCTGGTGCACGGCATCATGTTCCGCATCAAGCGGTCGGAGAGGGTCGACTCGGGCGGATCGGTTGTCGCCCGCTGCGTGTCGGACGGCAGCTTCTCCAACCCGTCGTCCTCGTCTTCACTCGTCAAAAATTGAGGGCGGCGGCCGGCAGAGGACGATTTGGGCTTGACCTTCGCCTGCTCATCATCACTGGGATCAACAGTGCTCACGGGGAGGTTGGAACGCACGCGGCGCGCCACTGCCACATGCCCACAGCGACGGGAGAAGGAGCGGCACCCAGGCGCTACGCACGTCGCGTACTTGCCCGTGAACGTGACGATGGAGTACACCTTCCGATACAGCACAAAGAGCGCCACGTTGTTGCCGACCTGCCGCGGCACCGCGAAGTCGGCCGCGTCCACCGTGAGGCGCATCCGGCGACGAAACCGAGAATACTCGACGCCAGAGACCGGAAGACACCGGTTGACGAGCTCCGTGTGCATGCACTCGGCGCTGCGGGATGAGGAAGACAGGAAGCTGGCATTCTGCGTGCCGTAGAAGCAAGAACAGAGCAAGCCGCCCCGGTTCGACACCCAAAGGATCGCGCTCTCGTCGCGCCGCGTCCCGTACTGCAACACAATGGCGCGGGAGCGTGAAGATGGATCGCCCGTGATCGTCGCGGTCGCCCGAGCCGAGTCCTTGCCGCAGGCAGAAGAAGACGGCAGGCCGACGACGCGCTGTAGACATGGCACGAGCGCCTTCTCCAGCTGGTCTGAGAGGGAGAGCTCGCCGGGGGCTCGCCGGTAGCGCTTGGGGTTGACGTCCACGCCGGGGGAGCCCTGCACTGCGGGTGCCGCATCATCGACCTCCATCCCGTCGTCACCGTGTGAGTAGCCCCCGGCCGTACCCCCCCGCGCTGAGGAAGGACGCGCTGCACGCTCAAGCCGACGGTGTTGTTGACGGCTGTGAGACGGCGTGACCGCCAATCGCCCCCCATCACGTCCTTGCCGCGTGAAGAGGTAATCTTGCTCGTCCTCACTACCGCCCGGTAGGTCTTGGGAGGCTATGCGGTCAGCCCAGCCGTAGCCCACGCTGCGACCGCCAGAGCCACTGGCGGGCCCACGTACGAGGGTGCCCAAAGCTTGGTCGGATGGCGCCGTTGTCAGGGCGTGCCCGATGACACTCAACGACGCATCGCTGCCGACAAAACGAGAAGACACCACAGGCCCAAAAAGCGGGGGATCCTCCTCCTCCATGACATTCCCCGCAATCCACCAAGCGGCGGTGACCTCCGAGCCCCAAAACCGCCGTGGCCGCCCGACAGGCCCAGATGCACAGCACCTCCAGCCGGCACACTAGCACCGCGAGCACCCAAACGACGTCAACGGTTGGACTGGCGAGGGCGGAGTGATGACGACGGGAGGGTAGCGGTGCGCCGGCGGAAGCTCCGGTGGCGACGCGCAGCTGCGGCAGCACCCCGGCGGCCATTCAGCCCCAGCCCGCCAAGCGGCACCGCGGGCACCCACACGACGTCAATGGTTGTAGGGGGGGGGG
>Ga0115030_1000652_pt1 | contig 14560 bp, 15 predicted proteins | sample SidtaG_4_FD_87174 | JGI IMG/M metagenome (GOLD analysis project Ga0115030, IMG submission 87174) | Marine algal microbial communities from Sidmouth, United Kingdom - Sidmouth_Male1 metaG | ecosystem: Host-associated > Algae > Red algae > Unclassified | place: Sidmouth, United Kingdom | collected... | reverse complement strand
CTGGCGGAAAATATCGTCTTGATCGGGCCCAGAAAGGACGTGGTGTAAGGGATCCTGCAGGTACTTAGGTTAATGACAGCAAAGCAGCCAACCGCTGACGTACATGTGGCTGTCTAAGGACGCCGACTTGGTTCTAGAATAGAATAGCCGATAGAGATAGCCTGAGTTGTTGACAATGCTCTTAAGATAAAAAAGAAACACCGCCTTGTCTTCGGACGAGTCCGCAAAGAGTGCGACTAGCCAGTCTGCAGTGCATGCCCTCGTGCAGCACTCCGTCCGCCATTAATATTGCTGATCCCCGAATTTTGTCCTGGTGGACCGAGACTGAGTTCCGGACCGACTCTCTCCACCAATCAGATGGGCCCCTGGGACTGACCTGGAGCTTCTGATTGCTTACATGAGCCCATACGGCCTGGAAATCGACATCAGCTCCTCTCTTTTTCTGCACTTCCGGCAAGGAAACGGTAGAAAATCTCAAGATCTCGCCTGGGCAGCTTGCTCCGTGCCAAGAAAAGCGGATCAAGCGGCAACAAACAGTGAGTTCTGCTGGATGCAAGGTCCTGGCACCGAATGCGGGCGTTCTATTGGCTTCGATGCCCTCTTACTGTCGTTTTAGACCAATAGAATGCTCTTATTCAGAGTCAGTCTCAGTCTCTGTCCCCCCGGACGAAAATCAGGGATCAGCAATATCTGCCCTCGAAGTGGCGACCGCAACAACTGGGCCATCCCCCCCAACATTGCAGTCTGCTCAATTTTGCGGGTCTGAGACCGAACAGAACGCAATCAAGACGGAATCCTATTGGCCGGCAGCACGTATCCGGTTGAATGGATGGCTGCGAGTCTGTCATGATTGACCCCAGAACAATGCACACACGTATTTTGTTTTTGAATTTCCTGAAACCGGGAGCGATGAAAATACCATTATATCTTTTATTAACCGGCTAAATAATTCAGATGTCATTGTGCTTTTTGTCGATTTATGACAGGCTGGCTCCGAGCAGGGCATCTGGATTGCATAGCCATATATGTCCACGAGATTCTTTTACTGATCGTAAGCTGTGCTCCTGTGCGTGAGGCTTATCGTTTCAGCTCGTGCCAGGCCCCAGGAGAGTACCCCCCTTTCGATTTTTTGTCCGCCGCTTCTATTGTGGACACGTTCCTGGGATCGGCCGTAAGATGTCGAGCATGACGCCCGCGTCAATGTGGAGCACTTCGTGTTCCACCATCATCAAAGTGAGAGAGATCGTCGCCTCTTCTCTAACACGCAGCCTCTGTGACCATATCAAAGCTCTGTTCCCTCGCCGTCAGTGGTGTCAGCATGTCATTGTGTTTGTTGTATGCGGTTGCATCGAGCACTCTCATATAGGGGGCTACACATAAGTACAAAATAATTTTCTAAATGCGTGAAGTATGATTCGCAAGAATGGGATCAACGATGCAAGCATGACCCCCGGTCCAAGACACGCTTGAGTTTGTGGCGCCGAGTTTTTGGCTCCACAAACTCGGCGCCACATGGCACAGGCATTCCGGGACCGCCACATCTGAGTTTTTTAAATCCGCTTACATGCTGCTTCATTTTCTTTGTAAAAGGAATGAGTAAATTGCCATACCAGGAGCGACGGGCGGAAGAAGCGCGCCCAGAGGGCCGCGCCCCACCCAGCTCATGCCTCGCCGTTGGGCTTAGCGGTGGATCACCACACAGTCGTGGTCGTTCCTTCCACGACCGTCCCGCTGCTTGAACTCTTCTATGTTTGCCCTCATCTGCCCCCCGCCCCCCCTCTCCCTACCTCGGACGCACACCTTTACCTGTCACCACCATCCACATGGACTCGGACGAAGAGGTGTTCATGATGATCGTGCACCTGGCAGTGGCCGACGCTGCCTCCGGGGACCGCACCAAAAAAGGAGGTAGCCAGGGGCACTGCACGCAGCGCGGGCGGGGGTTGTCGTAGACACGGGGCGGCATGTGCCGTACCCGACTGGAAGCACCCGCGCGATCTCGCAGAAGCGTCATACAGAGCCGCGCCGTGGCGCCCGATAAATGTCCTCTCCCACGAATTTCTTCGAATAAAAGCCGGCATTGACATATGATTCTTGTCGATTGTACCCTGGAGCAGACCAGGTGTTGCGGCGCCACATAGCTTTGGGGCATAGCCCGGCGCACCACACTCCGAGTTTATGGCGCGGTCGGGTGAATGAACCGCCCAATCAGATTTGGGCATGTGCGCCACAAACTCGGCACCACAAACTCAGAGGGTGTTTCGGACCGGGTGTGACGCGTGTGGCCTGTGGCGATGGGGACCTCACCAGGATTTTGGTTGTCATATCGATACATTTGATCGATACTATTGCAGGATGCCCAATTTTGGCCGATCCGAACAGGAACACGAACACAAGGGGTACTTTCATTTTCGGATACAACTCTTCTGTTTTCAGATAAGTCCTGATTTTCACACCAATTTTAGTTGTCCCGCGAAATTCATCCGATTGATGACGCAGAGCGATGCACAACAGTCGGCGACGACGACGACGTCGCGGTATGTCGACGTTGTGTCGACGGTGTCGTAGGCGTCACGAGGCCCGCGTCGTAGCCCGATGCACGACGAGACAGGCGCGATGCTTCGTGTCTTCCTTACGCGGCCTACCGTCCGTGCCATTGGATTATGACTTCATCTCCCTGGCACGGCGACACAACCGCGTTTTCGGCGGCGGCGTGTTAAGGCGGCCGTGGCAAGTACGGCATCGTCGGTGGAGCGGCGGGGCGGGGCGGTGGCTACCTCTGCGGGTCGATGCAGAGGGGGGCGGGGATCTGGAAGGGGAGGGGGTGCGGCGCAGCTCGGCGGCTCGGCCAACGGCGCCGCAGGCGGCCCCTTCCTTGGTGCCGCCGCCGCCCCCGCGCCACCGCCACCTCTAGCGCCGCAACGTCGGCGTCGGCGGCCGTGCTGGCCACGGGGGGGTGAAGACCTCCGCGGGGGCGGCAGGCCGCGCGATCGCCGCCACGCCACCCGCGCGGCGGCGCTGTGGCGCACCCGCACCGCAGACGCCGCTGCGGCCTGCGCCGCGCCGCCACCGCCGCTGCCGCCGCCGCCGCGCCGCCGCCGACGGCGACAACAAGAGCGCTTTGCGCGGCAGCGCGGCCGTGACAAGGCGCGCGGCCGGCGGCGGTGGTAACGACGGCATTGTCGACGGCGGGTTGGGCCGGCGCGGCCGCGGGCGCGTGGCGTCCTTGCGCGTGGCGGGGGGGGATGTTGGGCAGTTCGTAGCTGTCACTTGGCGCGGCGGCGCGGACGGCGGCGCCGCGGGTGGCCCCTGCTTTGGTGCCGCCGCCGCCGCCTTGACACTGGCACCGCCACAGCCGCCACGTCGGCGTCGGTGGCTCTGCAGGCCGCGGAGGGATGGGGACCCCTGCGGCGCGGCGGCGGTAGGCCACGCGAGCGCCGCCGTGCTGTCCCCGCGCCGGCACTGTGGCGCTTCTGCGCCGCCGCCACCGCAGCCGCCGCGGCGCGGCCGCCGTCGACGGGGACAGCAAGGGCGTTTTCGGCGGCGGCGTGGTACGGCGGCGGTATCAACGACGGCGTCGTCGGCCGCGGGGTGGGGAGACGCGGCGGCAAGCGTGGCGTGTCGGTGTGGGAAGGGATAGTGTTCTAGGTTTGGGTCCTGTGCTGCGCGGCGCGGCGACTCTGCCGGCGGCGCCGCGGGTGGCCCCCGCTTTGGTGCTGCCGCCGCCGCCGTGCCGCCTCCACATCTACCTCTGCAACATCGGCTTCGGCGGCCGCGCTGGCCGCGGGGGTGTGACGACCCCCGCGGCGGCGGCAGGCCGCGCGATCGCCGCCACTCCACCCGTGCGCCGTCGCTGTGGCGCGCCCGCGCCGCCGCCACCGCTGCTGCCGCCGCCGCGCCGCCGCCTACGGCGACACAAAGGGCGCTTTGGGCGGCGGCGAGGACGTGACGAGGCGCGCCGTCTGCGGCTGTGGCAACGACAGCGTGGTCGGTGCCGGGGTAGGGCGGCGCGGCCGCGAACGCGGCGCGTCCGTGCGGGTGGGGGGCGGGAGGTGCTGAGCAGGGGGGGGCAGCGCCGCGGGTGGCCCCTGCTTTGGAGCCGCCGCCACCGCCTCGCCGCCGGCACGAACACCGCAGCAACGTCGGCGTCGGCGGCCATGCTGGCGGCGGGGGGTGACGACCCCCGCGGCGGCGGCGGGCCGCGCGATTTCCGACGCGCCACCGGCTCGGCGGCGCTGTGGCGCGCCCGCGCCGCCGCCGCCGCTGCCGCCGCCACCGCGCCACCGCCGACGGCGACACCAAGGGCTCTTTGGGCGGCGGCGCGGCCTCGAAGAGGCGCGCGGACGGCGGAGATGGCAACGACGACTTCGTCGGCGGCGGTGCGGGGTGCGTAGGTTGTCGCTGGGTTGGCGGGTGCTTGAGTCATCGAGGGTGCGCATTGGGCCAGATGTTGGGATGTCGCTCGTTCCTCTTTTAGGGCACGGACAGGTTGTGTAGGCGCCCAGACACCGGCGCAAAGCTGCGGCACGTACGCCTTGTAATGTCATCCAGCACTGAGTTTGACTGTGAGCACGAAGCAGACGCTGAACTTGCGCACTCTTCTTTATGATCACACGAAAACGAAGAGAAAAGCAGGGTCAAGTGCGTCGAGGAGGAAAGGGGGGGAGGGAGCGAGAGGCGGAAATTGTGGCGCAGGGAAGGGAGGAGGTCGCTGGGGAGGCAGGAGAAAAACTTGGATCTGAGCGGATGCGCGTGATGGAGGGAGACGGTCACAGCCAGAGGTGCTTGGGACCGGACCCGATTTCCAGCTTCTCCCACCGTTTGCGGTCAGTTTGCTTGCGTCTCAGACTGGATCCTGCCAAGACGCGATCAATTTTCCTCAGACTGCGTCGCTATCGCCCCTGTTTGCCCCAGACTCCCTCCAACTCGGGCTGAGGCTCCCAGAGAGCACGTCCGCTCCGCCTGAAGACTACCGCATTGCAAATTATGAGGGGAAATGAGGACTGAATCCTCAAGCACAGGGCGAAAAACAGGACAGCTGTTGGAATGGCATGCAGTCATGAACGCAGTGGCTTGAAAACCCTCCAGCTTGATGGGTCAATCGCCGAATATGCGGCCACCAAGCGACATCTCAGAGGTCTCTCGCAGGCACAGCAGGGCAAACATTCATGAAACATTCAATTGTATCATCGTTCGCTGTACTCGTGTTCCTGTTCGGATCGGCCAAAATTGGGCAAACTGCAATAGAAATCGGTAAGAGTCGGTTACCTGATCGATAAACGGTATTGTCAATTTGCTCAACGATCGGTAAACGTCGGTATGGTATATAGGTACGCGGTGTTCAAACATAGGTGAGTGCGACCGATGCCGCACACAAAGCGAGGCACCCTCTTATCTTTAATCACCGACCAGACAGACAAGCAAACCAGTACAAGAAGTATGTTACAGAGCGCACAGGGCACCCACGTATCGCATGCGTTCCATCCCGCTCCAGTCCAGCTGGCCCAGTGGCCGCACCAAAAATACTCACCTCCATGGGTCGGTCGGTCTCCACAATTTTACAGGCGCATCAGGAACTCGCGTCGAGCGACCAGGCCCTCGCTCCAATAGTCCAGCTGACTCCGTGGCGGAAACGCACCTCCTTACCACCACAGGATATGTAGCCTCGCTATGTGTGTTCGGGCGCCAGATGCCGACCCCAGGAACGGAGTTATCTGACTCGCAGTCGCTCTGACCATGCTCGATGCGCGGCCGCCGTACATATAACTACTGGGTCGTTTGCTGTATGACGAGCCTTCAAACGCGGGAGATTTACTGACGCCGAGGCGAAAGGATGTGTCCGAGCGAGCCCGGGTCAGGCACGGTCGCCGTCGTGGCGCAAGTTGGGTGGGGTGCCGATGCGAGCAGTTGGTACGGTGCGCGTCCAGTGGTGGCCATTTAAGCGTGAGCAGGGTGAAAACAAAAGTGGAGCATCTACCACAGCAGTTCCGAAATTGAGGCGAAAATGTTGATCCCGACATACCGACTGGAACTCGGTACATCGGTATTTACCGATCGGGAAACGGTATCCATAATCGAAAATTTCGGTAAATGCGAACCTTCCTGGCAGAGCCCCTTCGTTGGGGGTGCTGGGGGTGCCACCCGTATGCGTTCTTCTTGGTTATACTGTACAGGTGCAACAACGATGAAGCGCTTCATGGTCGACAGCCGAGTACGCGGCTCGTGTCCACTCCAGCAGTGCCGGCAATCAGTTCTCTTTGAAAATGAATAAGTGGTTATTGAATACACAATTGTTATTGTAGCCCCTTTGGATCACGGGGGGTGTCGTGGCCTGAACAAGTACAGTCTTTCTCCATTCTTGTCGCTTCCGTTCTTGTCCAGGGGGGGATAGCAACGAACGCGGTCGACCGGCCACTACGGTACAATCAACGGCGATCGTGGCTCCCGATTATCGTCTTCTGCACGATAAACATCGGCTACTTTCTGGTCGTACGATCGCCATAGAGGGTGGACAGCATTGGAGAAAGACTTTACATTGCCTTTCTCAGAAACACTGGCGACGCTGACTCGCCAGTCTTGTCAGGTCGACGGCCAATCTCTGCACTAGGTGAGGTTCCCAGCACAAAGGGCCTAGAAAAAGACCAGGGCCGACAAAGAGAAAGGACGGGGGTCGCAGTGCAAAAAGGATCGAGCGCGACCCTGCTCGGTGAAAAAATAGCGCTGACCTTTGGCAGCGACGACTTTCTGTTTCTGGTGCTCTCTCTCAGCGAATACAAACTGATTGTACTGAGACATAGAATGCGGAAAGAAACCAGTCAGGCGGGGCTGAGGGGAAGAGATGTTCGAGGGATCTGAGGCGCGGCCAGATGGGCCGTGGAAGGAGTAGATTTAAACGTCACTGCCGGCGTAGCAATTGTCTGCTTCGTGTCTCAGGGAAAAAAACATAGATGTCAAGGACATTGTGGAGGATCGCGCGGGCAGGGGGGGGAGTCGACGTGAACGTCTTTTCCAAGAAACGTTCATAATCGGAGGGTTCATCACCCAGAGGACAAGAAGAGCGGGTGTCCCATCTGAAACGCATATCGAAAAAGCACCAAAAAAGTCGAGAAATGGTCGGCACCAGCGATTCCGTGCAGCATACAGGGGAAGCAACCGGATGTGGGCTTCGAAGCATATGAAAATAATTGTGCCACGTCTTGGCCGGATGTTGTGTGGCTTACATCGTTTGCACGTGGCACGTGCATAACCTATCGTTATCTTGGATGGCTGAGAAGCAATCTGAGGAGCGACGTCAGCGTATCCTTGTTAATCGCGGAGATAACGATAGGCTGAGAATCGCTCTCACGTCCGTCAATACGTGTGTGCACGGTCCCCGGGCCTCATGATTGCGTTTTGTTCCGACCCGGACCGGCAAAATTGAGCAGACTGCAATAGTGAAAACGCGAACAGTGCCCCTGGTCATCACGGCCTGAAATGTAAGACCTCTGGCGTTTCATGCCACGTGGAAACCTACTTTCAACATTTCATCCGTTTCAAAGATCACTTTCCACGTGGCACGCTTCCTTCGTGACTTGCTGTACGCGCCCAACATCTCCTACAACGGCCTGCAACTTTTTAGGGGAAGCTACGGACACGCTGATCGATCTGATCCGGCATGAGCCCATCCAGCGCCCCGCTGGCTCATCTTGACGCGGCGTCTGACTCGGGATGATTCGGCGTTATCTCAAATTCACCAATGGGAGTTGGTGTCAATGGCGGAGGCCTATGGGGAGGCGAAATCCTTGTCAGCGTCTTTTCCATTCCGTTACTACGATCCGCGGCCAGCAGGGCTGAGTCGGATATGCGGTGATGTTGGTGCTGCCGAGCGCCGCACAATCCACTGGGAATTGCCCTCTGTTCTGGGCTTTCGTGTCGAAATCCGCCTGCTTCTCCATGTTTCTTGACCTGCGTTTCTGAGCCATTTGGAGCCACATTTTGACGGCACAAGCCCTTCTCCCTTCGTTGTTGGCCCTCGTGGTGCCGCACGGTGTGGAGACGAGTGCGTGCATGTTCTGGGGCACCGTATGTGCCCCAGGGAGAGTATGGAGGCCAGCGAACAGAGCTTCTTCGGGGGGATCGAGAGGGGCAACGTCAGTTCCAAAGACATTATTTTCCCTTGTGACCCCTCCCGACCTTTTTCCACCGACGTCGCGCCCATCGACGTCCCTAGTGCCCTCCGTCGTCGCCCCCATCGTCTTGGACGGGGCCTTCCCCGTCAACCGTTTCCCTACCGAGTACGCTTGATTCGCCCCGTGTCCTGGCGGGTCTTACATGAACGGTGCATCAGCTTCTGCAGTCACATCAACTCATCACTGTCGCGATATGTCGCGATGGGGGGCGAGAGCCGACCAGCGGCTGCACTCGTGCGAAACCTTGACGGTGTGGATCACCTCGGTAGCATCAACAAGCCCATACACTGGACAGTCTAACCACTTCGACTGCGGTGGACCCTTTGAGTGAGCAGCACGTGGCTGAGGCCTGTTCGCACAAGGGGGTTTCAAAAGTGCAGGTTGTGCTGGACCTGGACCTGGCACGCGGACCTGGCAATCGGCGGAATGCGCATTTGTCCGGAACGAGGGCTTCTCATCTAAATCTGACGGAAGGCGTCGCGACCGTCCAAGAAAAGAGCTGAATTCTGGTCAAGGTCCTTGTAATTGTTATTTCCAACTCCAATGCGTGAATTCTCGACGGCGATGTGGTGTCACGGGCGCGGGTGCGCGCGCCCCACGTTGAGGCCCGGGCTACGGCCAGCTACAACTATGGCGCGCTTCTCGAGCAGGAAGACTGCCATTAGGCGCACTACGTGGAGTGTAAGCATCTTTGCTCTAGTCATTTGCCCGGAGATGGTCTGGTTGCTGAGCCCCCAGTGCATCGGTGCCGGCCTGGAGGACGTGCTGCTGGGATTCTTTTTTCTGATGGATAAGGATCGCTTGCGCGCACTCCTGCACAACCGGTACCTACGCAGGGGCCGGTGCCGGCCAGCTATGAGACGCCAATGGAGAGAGGTGGTGCTTGATGCACTGCCTGATGCCCAATGGCGCCGGTTCACGAGAGTCCTACGCCATGCTGGCGGAGTTGCTGGAGCCCCACCTCCCGCGCCAACGTCGCCGGGGGCGTCGCCGCATCTCCTCGGATACTATTATGAAGGTGGGGCTGTACGAGATGGTGCACTACGGGAACGGTGTCATTAAGTTAATAGTACAGTGTTTATACATGTGGGTAGGGTACTATGCGGCGGGGCGCAGTCGTGTGAATATTTTCCGCCGGTTTGACGCCCATTGTTTCTCATCTAAATTGTTTTCCTCTTTTTCTTCATGCTTGTTGTGGTATCGAGGTCCTGTTGAGGTTGCAATAATATTTTCGTATGAGCACAGGAGCAGTCCACAACTTCTCGAAGGTGTACGTGGGAGCCGTGAACAAGCTGGTTGGGACATACACTTCGTGGCCCTCAGCAGAGAGGTGGGAGGACCCATTCGAGTACGCCTGGGAGACCTTCGGGTTTCGTGGTTGTGTCGGGTCGACCGACGGCACTACCATACCTCTCGCCTACGCCGCCTGCATCCAGACTTGGACGTATTGCGACAGGCATGATACGTACAGCATAAAAGTCTTGCTGGCGTGTGACCACGAGAGAAACATCATCTCGGCCACTATCGGTCATTCTGGCGCCGCCAGCGACGACTACGTGCAGAGGCACGCTGACTGGTGCCGCTACCCCGGCCAACATTTTCCTCTCCTTCTGGGTGACAAGGGCATGCACCACACTGCTCTAGTGGTTGGCCTCTACAAAGGGGCTGCTGGGGACAAGCGATCAAAAAAGAACTTTAATTTCCAGTTGTCACGCTTACGGGTTGTTTCTGAGCAATGTTAATGGTATGTGGAAGGGACAGTAGATGAGTTTGAGGGAGCTTCGCGTGTCCATTGGGTCCGAGGGGGACATTGAGGAGGCTATGGAGTGGATTCTTGCTTACTGCGTGCTGCAGTATATGTGTAACCCGCTTGGTGATAAAGAGATGATGGCAGACGTGCCGCCTGACGCAGCCGAAGACGTGCTTCCAGAAGACGGGCAGGCAGAGAAACGCCGCTCCCGAGTGAGGAGGGACGTGCTGACATTTATGAGGGCGACCGGGCAATAAAAGCCTTGAGCAAAATATATCTTGTCTGTTCTTGTTTTCTGTTCATTTCAAGGCCAAGTGCATACGTTGGTTCAACACTGCTGTCGTTCCTTTCCCGCGCTATCTCTCAGGGACTGGCCACAGTTCGGAGGTCTCATTGCCGAGAAATGCCCCTCCACCTGCTCCTGATCCCCACTACTGTAACCTGGTCCATGAGGGCCGCCTCCCCGCGATCGGTCCACTCAAGTGCCCGCCGTGTCAGTACCTCACATTTGTCCCTGAAAACTGCAGCAGGTTTCCATGGACACGAGATCCAACACTAGTGCCTTCCGGGAACCTTCCTGAGAGCCATCGCCCAGCCGTGTTGAATGAGCACACCAGGACCCTCCCGGCGTGGCCTTCCTTTTATTCTGGCCTGGTTGTGTAGGCGTTACTGGAGGAAACGGCTGCCACCTAAGCAGGCTTTCCGAGCATGCAAACATGAGTGCATCTCCATCGCCGTCTACGAAAGGGCCCCTCTGAGCTTCCTGCTCCCCACTCAGCCGAGCTTGCCTCAGATGCCTGGAGGTTGCCTATCAGCTCGTTAGACAGCATTGGCCCTTTACTGTCTGCCTCTCCACCGACACCCTCCCCCAAAAAGTCGCCGTCGCCAGAACTTACAGATAATGCGCTGACGGGGAGCCCACCGGCGCCACACCGCCTGTCCGCCCACCTTGCCTCCCCACAACACCCGTCGCACCCCCCCCCAGCCCACGTCCAACGTTGCCACAAAGCTAACAGCAAGTCAAACCGTGTATGGTGCGTGAGTGCGCACCAACGAATGGGTGGAATGGTGGGCGAGTGCAAATTGGATGGCGAAAAAGAGCAACTTACTGTATACCCCCCTCAAGGAGCCGAAAGAGGTCGGCTCAATCGAGATTGGTTGGATCCAAATGTCCTGGCGCGGCTCCGAAAGTCTGGTGCCGTGGGCATCATACCGACGGCATCGCGTTTTCGGAGCCGATCCGTAAACGAAGGGATATGATATCGCTTCGCTTGCGGATCTGCAGATCACGCAAGAACACGGTCAATATCCGGTTGTACAGCCGATCTACAAAACTCCTCGCATTGCGCTCGATACCGCAGTGACATGCAACAGAAGCGCAATCCAACTTTCATGAACGTTACAGGGGAAAGATTGAACAAGCAGGCCTGAACGACTCGTAGGCCGTGGACACCCGGCATCCAAACGCCTGTGCAGCGCACTCGCGCGAGGGGCACTCGAGCAAGGACTCGCTTTCGGAGCGGTCCGGCCGTAGTTTCCAGCGATTCCTCCATTAGAATCAAGACGTGTCCGAGAACGATTGCATGTGGCAGCAAAAGGCAGTCACCGCGCTGTCGTGGCTGCAGATGTGGAGAAAGGTGCAACAGTCTGTCTGCCACAGCGACAAAGCGACAGCCCGTTGATTGGCCAACGGCTGTTGGCATCTGTTCTCGTCAGCATGCCATGAACTGCGCAAGATCAACGGCCAATGGGAGAGCCTCCGTCGTGTCAACCTTGCATAGAGGCACCAAAGACTGTCACAGCACTGACGTGCTCAGAGATGCCATGGGGCGTTGTCTGTGCAACAGTTGCGTAGAACGTGACAAGCCGACCACACTCTGGTTAAAGATTGCAGCACGGAAGAGGTACCAAGTGACACAGGGCCCCCTTGGCAATCGAGCGTGTCCCGCGGGACCGAGGCCACCTGCCCTGAACAACCTCTGCAGCCAGACGGCCCACGTCTGTCCGCACCCCAGCGGAGAGGGCCCGAAGCGACAAAGCAGTAACTCGTGACACCCCATCGCTAAATCAGTTACCCACGGGCCCACTGTGTGCCAGGGGCCGACAGAGATCCGCGGCAAGGAGCCTTGTCGTGCGATCAAGTCCCTTCTCGCCCATGCCCAACTTGATTTCATCTGCGATTCAAATCGCAGTCCACGTTTTCTTGAAGACGAGTTCCTGAAGGTGATCCATGAGATCTATTGGTGGCTTTGAATTTCATTGGTGACGGTGAGGTGATCAATCTTGCCGTCGGTGGCAGGTTTCCCCATATTTCGTAGTTTGAATTTGTTACGAGCCGATGGCGATAAAAGTACCACCCGACAGCTGTCGATGATCCCGCGATCGGCACGCCGCCTGCCCCCCCGCTGACCACCACCGTCGTCGTCGTGACCCGGCGTCCCCGTCGCCGGTCGCTGCGGCGTCCGCCGGCTCCGGTGGTGTCGCCCCCACCCCTCGCGCCCGCCCCCGGGTTTTTGGTGCCCGCTCCCCGCCCCACCGTGTCGGCTTTTCTGGTTGTGCTGGCCCCGGCCGTGCCACTGGCCACAGCCCTTGCCCGGCTTTTCCCCCCCCCCCCACTCCGGACCGTCTCACTGTTTACTGTTGTTTTCCGCCTTGCTTTCAGCGTATGCTTCGCCAATGTCTGCGTAGCTATTTCCGATCACCCTCTATACCTTTTCTCATCATTGGCGAAGTAAATATCATAGCGTTACGCTCGCTGTGCTTCCAGGTGTCTTCGTTGCAGGCGTGTGTGCAGAGACAAGTCGCATCTCAGTCCAGTGTCCGTTCTTGTGCCTTTGCGCTCATCAAGCCATGCCTGTCGTCGAATAGAACCGCTATATTCTTTGTTTTTGTCGAAGGCTACGTACTTGGGGCACCTCCTGTTCGCGGGATGATCTGGTCAGGCTAGAGGACTGCAAAAGAACAACCGTGCGACCCGATACAGCACAACAGCACACACGCCCGCAACGAGGACACCTGAAAGCACAGCGAGCGTGACGCAATGATGTTTACTTCGCCAATGATGAGGAAAGGTATAGAGGGTGATCGGAAATAGCTACGCAGACATTGGCGAAGCATACGCTGAAAGCAAGGCGGAAAGCAAAAGAAAACAGGGGGGCGGGGCGGGGGGGGGGGGGGGGGAAAGCCGGGCAACGGCTGTGGCCAGTGGCACGGCCGGGGCCAGCACAACCAGAAAAGCCGACACGGTGGGGCGGGGAGCGGGCACCAAAAAACCGGTGGCGGGCGCGAGGGGTGGGGGCGACACCACTGGAGCCGGCGGACGCCGCAGCGACCGGCGACGGGGACGACGGGTCACGACGACGACGGTGGTGGTCAGCGGGGGGGCAGGCGGCGTGCCGATCGCGGGATCATCGACAGCTGTCGGGTGGTACTTTTATCCTCATCGGTTCGTCACAAATTCAAACTACGAAATATGGGGAAACCTGCCACCGACGGCAAGATTGACCACCTCACCGTCACCAATGAAATTCAAAGCCACCAATAGATCTCATGGATCACCTTCAGGAACTCGTCTTCAAGAAAACGCGGACTGCGATTTGAATCGTAGATGAAATCAAGTTGGGCATGGGCGAGAAGGGACTTGATCGCACGACAAGGCTCCTTGCCGCGGATCTCTGTCGGCCTCTGGCACACTGTGGGCCCGTGGGTCATGAATGTGGTGCCGCCAACCCGTGCGTCGCTTTTTGTCCTACATCTGCCCTCGTTCGAGGGTTCCTGGACAGCTATTCCCGGCGTGGGTGAGATTGTTTTCTTTTTACGCGACCTTCCATTCAATCTGGTACGTGGCGGCAGTTCTGCGTAAGTGCGTCGTGTTTTCATGTCATTGCGGATCCCAGCCGCGTTCGAGGTTTTTTGAAGAACGGCTGTATGCGTTTCAGTTACATTGTCCGCTTTTCCTGTTTTTTCCAGTAACTCCAATCGTTTCAGCGCGATCCGCATCAGTCACACAGTGAGCGCTTGTGCTACGTTTGTGGATGCGCATTGAAGTTCCGATCCTGTAGACCGCGGCGATGACGCCCTGACTGGACATTCGAATGCACATTCACGCGAGTACCTCTCGAACGAGAGAATTTGTACAGACACCAGTTCTAAAGGTGACTTCATTCCGCGCTTTACGGATGGCCTCGTTGAATTCACGGCGAGCCTTGATCGCGAATTCTCTTCACGTGCTCTGTAGTCTTGTGGCCCAGTTCAGTTGTCGCTGTCTCGTTCCGCCCGTGCGTCGTCGTCTCGGCCCCCACTGTAGCATATCTCTTTTATATTTCGATCTTGGGCCCGGTAGCCCCCCTGACTGGTCGGTATTCATGTGGAGGATTGAACTGACTTGTGGCTCGCCCTTTGGGAGGTTACTTCCGTCTTGTATATCTGTCCTTTCCTTTTATCGTCTCTATTTTGGTGGTTATTCGATCTTTATGATCGCTCGGTCGATCGACCCCGCCCCTTTACCGTCTGATAATATAAGCACCATGGGACCGGGGTTCGCCGTCGTCGGCACCCCCGGCTTTCCATCGGATGTTGCACGAACGAAGGTTCTTCTTCCTCGCCTCTAAGGCGATAGTGTTCACTTTATCGTGCGTCTACG
>Ga0115030_1000649_pt1 | contig 14577 bp, 7 predicted proteins | sample SidtaG_4_FD_87174 | JGI IMG/M metagenome (GOLD analysis project Ga0115030, IMG submission 87174) | Marine algal microbial communities from Sidmouth, United Kingdom - Sidmouth_Male1 metaG | ecosystem: Host-associated > Algae > Red algae > Unclassified | place: Sidmouth, United Kingdom | collected... | reverse complement strand
CCGGCGGTCTCGCCGGCCGGGGCCCGCGGCCGGGCGGCGGCGCCCGCGCCGCCCGCCCGCGCGCCCCGCCCGCCCCGCCCGCGCCCCCGCCCCCGCCCCCCCCCTCGCGCCTGCCCCCGCTGCACTCACCACCCCCACCCCCGCTCGCACTGCCTTCTCCCCCTTGCCCGCCACCCCGCTGGTGTTACCATCCGTCCGCTTCCGCCCGTCTGCTGCTCTTGTTCTCGCGCGTGCTCCATTTCTGCCTTTGTCGTCCTGCTGCGGCGCCGCCCCCATCACGCCTTGTCGTGGTGCTCGCTCCGAGGTATGTGTCTCGTATCCGCCGCGACCATTGCGGTCTCTTTTGCCCGACCACCATGCCAACTTGCCTTGGCACGATCTCTAGACCAGCGTGGTTGAGTACATGTTTCTTGGGCACATTGTTGTTCCTCGACGCTGACGGTATGTGTTCTGCACCTTCCGTTCTTGTCGCTCATGCCCGTCACTGCCACCTGTTCGTCGATTTGTATCGTGCTGATGTGCTACTCTGTACAGGCACCATGGCGGGTTTGTGTGACAGCACCCAGCTCAAGGAGTACAACCTCTTCCTGCAGTCCCTCGGCATCACCGACCGGGAGAAGGTGTCGTTTCTGTCGCCCCTGTTACGGGACCTGTACCGGACAGCCGCAAAGCTAGACAAGTACCTCGAGCCACATGGTGCGGCCTTCCACTCGGCAATCAGCCGGTTGCTGACGACGGACAATCCAACGGACGTCCCGACGCATTGCTGGATCCGTGTCGTGGACCGGCTCGGCTTCTTCACGGACCACGATGCGCATGCCCAGCGCATCGTTAACATTGGCCTTTCTTTCGCCTATCGGCACAAGCAGGTGGACGCCCTCGCCGGCATCAACGCGCTCGCGCTCGACCAGGCCAAGTCGGCGCCCGCACAAGGCCTCAAGAACGACGTTCCGCACGGGGGAGTTCTGCTGGCCGTGGGGAAGGGCGCCGACGCTGGTGGTTCCGGCGCGCGTGGCGCGTCTGCAGATGAAGCTGTTCCAGTCGGCGGTACGGTACTCGCGGCGCGCGGGGCTCCCAATAGTGCGACAGGTGCTGGCGCGAGCGCCGGAGAGCGCGACGGAGGCGCGACGCAAAGCCCGCCCGCCGGCGGAACCGTCGTGGCCAACCATCGCGATCTTGCCCATCTGCCGCCGCCCGCCCAAGCGCTCCGTGTGCCTGGCGGCACGGGCGGCGGTAACGTCGAGACGCTCCTCCTCGCCGGCGGCTCGGTTGTGGCCAAGCACGGGCTCACAAAGGCGTCTCCGACGGACCAAGACCAGGACGACTCAGACGGTGGCTCTGAAGACGCGCAAGGGGTGGGGCTTGCGGAGAACGTGCACGAGATCCAGCCCACCATCACGCCAACGTCGACCGCCGTGGACTGTGTCACCTTCGTGCTGCGGACGGTGCGGGATCGGAAAGACGCCATCGACGTCTTGCGGCAGCTGCTCGCTGACAGCCTCCTGTGTTTGGTACGCAAGCGGCGCCAGGAGGGCTTCAAGTTCAAAGACAAGACCAAGAATGGCCGACCACGCACGGAGTGGACGGACGTCAATGACGTGACGGACCGGTGGTGGGCTACGTGGGTTGCGCGGCGAGACTCGATCAGCTGTTTGCCCGAGGTCGGCACGGTGGCGGCCGTGGCCAACCCGACGCGGCGGGCGCTCACGTCGCGCTGGTGCTTGATCGTAAATATGGACAGCATCAATGAGATTGTCAAGCAGCTCCGATGCCAGTCGCGCTACTTCTCCAAGACCACGCTCCCTCCGACCGAGACGGTTGTCAAGCTCGTTAGCAAGAAGAAGCTACGGCTGACCGTCGTCATCGCCTGCATGCTGGTACTGGCCTCTAAGGAGCCAGGGTATGACGACATGCTCAAGGGGCTGGCGTCGACTGGGCGAGCGGCCAAGGAGCAGCCGGCGGGCTTGACGGATGCGACGCGCCATGAGTTTCTAGCGCCCGGGCTGGCTCCCGTGCCCGCACCTTCCACTGCCGGCCGGCCGTCCGCGCAAATCCCAGCCAACCACGAAGACCCAGCCGCAACTGCCAAGCCGGCGGTCGCCAGCATGGAGGCGCGCTACGCCGCAATGGACGCTCAACTCGCGCAGGAGGAGACGGCGGCCGCTACGGACAGAAGGGCTCACAGATTGAGCGTGCGGCGGGCTGCTGGTCGAACGGCCGGCACATCTCCTGCCGGGACAACTCCCTCGGGGGGCACGCCCCGTGGCGCCGCTCGGCGCGTATTACTTCCGCCGTCATCGTCCGTGACAAAGACACCGAGAGCTCTCGTCGGCCAAGCGCTGCCTGATGCCAATCCCGGTCGTCCCCTGCAGGTCACACCGATCGACGAGCTCGAGGCCCATGCGTCCACGCCTACGCAAGTCGGAAGCGCCGTCGACGGGCTGGCGACGCCACTGTTTAGGACTGCCTCGGCGGCCGAAAGGGCGGGCGCGCAGCCGATCGGGTCTTTTGTCTCCCCCTCGCTGCTGCACGGGCGGGCGGAGGTGCATTTGCCTTCCCCGTCGCCGGTGATTAGTGACATGGCGACCAGTGAGTTCCATCCGAGTCAACCGAGACCGCTTGTGCCAGTGGTTCCCCCCCCCAACTACTCTCTTCCGAACACTCAGTACACCATCGATGGGGGAGGGGCGGCTTGGGGCGGAGGAGCAGGTGGAGATGGCATGGGAGAGAAAGTATTAGAAGGGCATTGTATGGATATTGATGACTTTGGCGTCGTGGGGCACGTGCCGGGTGGGGTGAATGCAGTGCCTTGGATGAATGGAGGGGGCGATAGTGGTGGCGGGCCAAGCATGTCTCAGGTTATTTCACACAGGACGCGCGAGATGCCAGAGAGTGGCAAGTGACGTTGGGGGGTACAGGCCATTAACTAAAGTAAAACACTACAAACGGTCCCACGTGCGGTACATCTCAAGCGCAAGCGGGTCCGCGTACACACGAGAAGGGCAAAACGACTTCACATACAGGTTCCGCTTCTTGCTGACGCGACTCACAGCCGAGAGCACCATCCCAGCCCCAAACGCCTTGGCCAAGTCCACTACCACCTCGGACAAAGTCAAGCTCTGGGCCATGTGCACCGTGGCCGCCCAGCCGAGCACGAAGGGCAACTGCGACCGAACAGCGAGCATGCCCGGCTTGGACAAGATGCGCGCCGTAAAGTCGACAGCCGGGCACTCCACTTCCACCCACGTCTCGCCGGCGTCGTGGACGCCGAGGCCTTGCACATTGACGCCACACAGCAGAGTGGTGTCATGGAACCGCACGACGGGAGTCCCGCACGGGAGGTACAGGGTGATGGTGCCGACGCTTCCGTGGCAAAGGCCAATCACGCGTCGGCGGTTGTCAAGCAGCATGACTCGAGCATGCAGCGCGTGCCGGAGGCAGGGAGGGGCAACACAATCGACCAACGCCGCCCGGATTGTTGCAGCCGACACGCCCACCTCCTTGTCGATGCCCAGGCTAGGGTCTCGGTTCGGGTCCAGACGCGAAGAGTCCTTGGCCACGGCCGACCTCGGCTGGTCCTCGTTGGCAAGCCGATCGAGGCACGAATGGTTGTGGGCGTTGACATCTTGAACACGCGGCATCAGGTGCAGCACGTTGTCTCTCACGGCAAGGTACGAGGCGCCCTCAACTTGACGCTCGCCCATGACAGCGCGGACAGCCTGGGAGCAGATGCCGACACGTACGTCGTGGACTGCTTGCACCATATCCGGCTCATCCTGTCGGTGCACAATCGACAGCTCCAGGAAGCTACCTCCGACCATCGCCGGCCAGCACTTGGCCTTAAAGGCGATGGCACCCACGACCGGCATGAGCTGCAGGAAGTCCCCAAAGAGGAACCAAACGACCGGAGGGGATGATGCCGCGCGGGTATGCACCATGAGCTCGTACATGACGTCCAGCTTGTCGGCCCCGACCAAAGATATCTCATCCAGGAGCACGACGCGCGTCCGACGCAGCCGCGTCTTGACTGGGCCAAACCGGGGCGTCCTCAGCAACCGTGCTGCCTCCACCGCCGGGTCCAAGCCCGTGGCATCGTACCCGCGCTCAAAGCCGAAAAAGGAGTGGTAGGTCAGCCCCCCGGCCGTCTTGGCTGCGGTACCCGTCGGGGCGACGACGACGACCTCGCTCTCGCCAAGGCGAGAAGTCATGAACGCGTGGAAGAGCTTCAAGAATGTTGACTTGCCCGTCCCAGGGCCACCAGAGATTAGGGCGCCCCGGCGTCTAGTCCACAGCTTGACGCAATCTGCATCCCAATCCCCGTCCGCAGCAAGCCGGCCGATCACGCGGTGCTCGACGGCGCCCGAGTCCAAGTCGGCGCTCGCCACGTCGCCGTCGACACCCGCACGCGTCCCAGCGGGCCGCACGCCTGCTGACGATGGTGTTGACCGAGCACGGGGAGCCGTAGAAGCGGCATTGGTGGCACAGGATGCATCTGCCGGCGCTGGGGTGCACTCTTTCCCCGGCGGATGGTTGGCCACGCGGGAGCCACCGCGCCCAACGTCTTTGCTGCCGACCGAGCAAGTTGGTCCCGCCGTGAGCGCGGCCCCGGGCTCCGTCGCTGGCGGCGCGGTGCCCGCCGCGTCCATCCTGTTCCTCTCAGCGCACGCGTTTAGCATGTCTTGCTGCTTCCACACAGCGCGCGAGTTAGCCATGGACCTCTTGATCTCCTTCATGCTGAGCATCCCGTGATACGGCTCCCTCGCGCTTGACCGCGGGTTCAACGGCGACGACAGCTCGCCGGCTACGGTGCCGCTCACGGTGCTCCGCCGCTTCGACATCCTGGGCTTGGAGGAACACTTCTCCATCTGCTCGTCGTCCACAAAGGGCAGGGGGGAGCCCGGTGTGGACCCGATGCTCGCAGTGCTGTCGTCGCCCGAACCGGCAAATGCTTCGAGTCCGTAGAGTGACGGGGCCGCACGCTTGCCGAGCGGGCGGAACGACACTACCCCGGGTGACCGGGAGAAGCCGCCAATCCGCGACAACGCCCGCGGACTGCTGGCAAAACGAGAGGGAAAAGGCCCCGCCGTATTGTGCGACTGTCTGTCGGCCCCGCCCCGGCTGGTGTGACGCGGCAGCCGCTCGTGCCCCGCCAGCGGCTCGGACAGCCCAGCACCAGCAAGGGCCGTGGCCGGCGACGCCGACTCCTGCGACACGGCCGAAAGGTAGGCGAGATCGTCCGCCCTCAGGGGAGCGTCGCCGGGCTTGGCGTCAGCGAACGCCGCCGGCATGGCATCACCGTGAGCGTGGCGGGAGGTTGTGGTAGAGTCGACGCCCGGCCGTGGCACCGTCGTGGCGTCGCCGAGTGCTTGGGAGGTCTGAATGGAAGCGTCGGCGTTCATGACCTCAAGCAGGGACCGCGCGGCACCGCTCGCCAGCCATGACGACGCCGCCGCGGCAGTGCAAAAGCGGCCGAGGATGCAGGTCCCGACGGCAAGGTTGTCAAAAGAAGGGAGCACCGACTGCACGCCGGCACGGTTGAGCTCGACGCAGGAGCGGGACGACTTGGTCAAACAGGCCAGCCAGACCCGGTCGGTCCTGCAGCCGACGGACTCGCTCTTCAACACAACATTGTCGGCGTCAATCACAGCACCCGCCCGCCACGGGTCTGTCAACCAGCAAACCGCCTCGGCTTGTACCGCAAAGCAACGGGTCACAAAACAATATCCGTCGAAGGAGAACAGCAGCCGACGCGCGATGCTGTCGACGTCGGAGGCGCTGTGGATGACAGAGTCGATGGCGGAGATGATGCCAATGTAGCGAGGCTGCGCGAGAGCAGCCGGCTCTGCCAGTGAAGGAAAAGACATTCGACCGACCGAGAGGACGGAGCCACCGACAACCAGACAGAGCCGCAACACCAGAGCAGCGCAGAGCGGTCGCAGGCAATGGGGGGGGGGGGCGGGAACGTCAAGGAGCCCGACAGTGGGGGAAGGGGGGAGGAAGAGCCGGGCAGGTGGGGGGGGGGGGCGGGGGGGGGGGGCAAGACAAGGAGGGCCGACGCCGCCCTTGGGCCGAGACAAGCGGCACTGAATGACACGCACCCCGCCCAACAGCCCTCCAGGGGGTCATGCCGGGAGGCCAATCGGTCTGGGCGGGCACCAGAGCCGTGCAGACGGGCGAAAAAGGCGGGTAGCTGCCGGGCGTTCAAACGTGGGAAGTCATCGGTGCGGTTCTCAACTTGCGGGTGCCACGTTTGCACGCAATTCCTGGTCTATTGGAGCTTTGGGCTCTGAGGCCGTAAGTCCGGTCCGAGGATCCACTTCCATTCCGCCGAGGCGGTCACGGCCGCTGACTTGCTGCCTTCGGAGGGGGTCCAGAGTCGGCCCTCCACGAGCGTTCCTGGCCCGTGTAGCACCCTTAAGGGGGATACTGTGTACAGAATAGCGCCATCAGACTGCATTGGAGCAGCCTACGATGTGCGGTGCATCAGCGGACACTGGGAGACGAGTGTGAAAACGTCGCGAGGAGCTGTACAATAGGTCGGGCGGGACCACAAGCTGCAGGTACCAATGAAGCACTTCGAGCAACCGCACATCTCCTTCGTGGGGTTCCGCGTCTGTGCTCTTCCGCGGTGACCTGACACCACTGAGCTGGTTCGAAGGTGCCATCCGCAGGACGCGCAGTAGAATACACACTGTGTAGACAGAAGGACAACGCGCGGAGAGCGACCAGGCCAACACTGACTGGCTCCTCTGTTTTATCTGACGTATGGATTGCATTGCAGCGCTTCACGTTGCAGTACCACTACGCGCTGGGAACCCCGTCACGCAAAGGGATAGCGAGTGAACCGCCGCGTCGGTGCTTAGTGGGAGCGACCAGGTGTTTCTAAAACTATGGCGTGCCATGCTGGCTGACTGCCATGGCAATCGTGCGAGCCCAGGATGACGCAACCCGCAACCCCCGCTCGGCGATCGTAGTGCCCGGGACTACTGACCACAAGACAGAGATACGCTCCCCGCTACCATTGAGTTAGGGGTCAGGGTTTCATCGATACGCAGACCTGACCCGCTCGGCAGCTGAGCAGAGCACCATTTCGGTTCGCGGTCGTAGTATGTACATTCGGACAGAGCATCAGTTGGCTTCCTGTCGCCCTGCACCTGCATGACGCGAAGGCCCTGTCGTGCAGTGCGTGTGCACACTCCTGCGCATAATCTGTCTATCAACTTGCTCTTCGCTGTGACAGAACAGCTGCCTGAGCTGTGTTGCGCCAATGCGGCAGCCACACTTGTTCAAACTGACACAACGACCCTCTGCCAATAGCTCAACTCGGTACTTTTGGCCAGCGCCGTACACTGTATGTCGCTCAGTACATACCCACGTTTAAAGTAGCATGCCCAGTGCAGGTGCGCCGTTCAAAGGCAGCATGGCAATGGCCGCGAGCTTGTCGAAAAGGGAAAACAAAACGATGCTACGATGCTTCTGGCTCTGCCTGTGCCCATCGATGTACGTACGTCTAGCAGGTAAGCTACGGACAGGCGCCTCTTTTGAAGTGACCCCGCATCCCATATGCATGAAAGCAGACCAAAAAGTCCCGCCCGCTGTACCAAGACTGCAACCCAGCTGGCCAGCTAGTCCCTGGATACAACTAAACAGACAAGACAAACACTTTTGATCGAGCCATGGCAAACAGGCTACTCAGGCAGACGCACGACCCATGAAGACCCACACATGCTGAACTATGCCACACAGTTTACTACGTCCGTAACCAGAGGCTGCTCGGCACCGTCCGCTCCGACAGCAACGGCCGCAGGTGCGGCTGTGTCCAGCTCATCCAAGTAAAGCGCAATGGCCATGCGATGGCGCAGCACGTCAATGTTGTCCTGCGTGAACGTCAGCGCCTTTCCCAGGGACAGGTAGTACGCCACGATCAGCACAAAGACGCCACAGCTCCCGCTGTCCGTTTGCCGCGGGAGATCCGCGTCCTCGGACACCTCCCACTTGTCGACCGCCCACTCTGCGACAGCGCCTTGACCCACCGTCGCCCGCAACTCGTCGATGAGCCACCTCCGCACCGCATTGACGTAGCCCTGGTTGTCCTTGGTGCCAAAGGGGTCGTAAAAGAGGAAGAACTGGTCTTGCACATTGACCTGTACGAGGACCCAATGGCTACCATCGACGTTGATAGGCACGAGGATGACGTCCACGGCGCTTAAGTCGAGCCGCACCCCAGCGCCCCACCGCCGCACCCCGTCGTAGTCGTACGCACCGGCAACCGGCACGAGCCGCGAGAAGAAGTACGTGCCAAACATGCAGCTCCTCAGGTTGGCGGGTGCTTCGGCCTCGAGCTCCTCCACGTCGAGCTCCTCCACGTCGAGTGGCCTCTTTGCCGCGTGGAGCCGCTGCTCCTTGTCGTTGATCATGAAGATGACAGAGTTCATCAACTCCCCGTTCAGCCACCGCTCGCCGTGAAGACGGAGAAAGTCGGCAACCAGGAGCACAATGTTGGCCTTGTTGCGTGGGCGCACAGGCCGCGCGCTGTCCACGCCCGCCGTGAGGTTTGCCACAAACTGTCTCTGCACCTTGGTCAGGGGGAGCGTGCTGACCCACTCCACCCTCTTTCCGTCGACGCCCAGTCGAGCTTCGGCGTCCTCCCACAGCGCCGACGCGTCGACTGTGGGCATGTTGGCCCCCGTTGCCACGCGCTCCTCGACGTCGCTGTCATCCGACAGCTCCAGGACCTCGGCGTCCGACGGGCCGCTGCCATCGAGGTCGGTCTGCTCGTTGGCATCGCCACGCGCACCAACAGGACGCGGGTGTCTTTCGAGCGCGTCTCCGACGTAGTTGTCGACACCGCGGTGGCCGTTAACAGCCGACGGGGCAGCCGGGTGGCCGTCGTGGTGAGTGCCCGGGGCAGCCATCGCCCGACTCGAATCTTGAGCGTCACCGCGCGGGCATCCGGGAACAGAACCTTCTGGGATGGCGGCAGCGGCAGCTTCCTGCTCAGCGCCAGCGCGACGAGCGGCGCTGCCGGTGGCATCTCCTGTCTGCTCCATTGCCGCAGTCCCCGTGGCCGACGGCGCGTTCGGGGCGGCCAAGTTGGCCTCGACGCCGTCCCCCGCCGAGCAGGAACAAGACGGGCCGCGGGCGCACGCCTCGGCGATGCGCGAGTGGAAAAATGGGGACAGCGGAACGTGGTCGTTCTCGGCCTTGGGGTTGCCCGAGAACAGCCAGTACATCTTGCGGATGTTCTGGAAGGCAACCTGGACGATGCGGTGGGTCATGTAGGTGGTGGGGTGCATGTAAGCGAGACTTGTGCGGTTGCCGACAGCGATGGAGTGCGCGACCTCGGCCGCCTGCGTTGCCACGTCGGCCGTCTTACCCAGACTCTCGTCCGGCATGTAGGACGGCGAGCAGGAGTGGGTGATAGAATGAGGGCGGTCAAGCAGGCAGCGGACATCGTGATCTCGGAGGATGGTGCGGACGCGGCGCATTGCATTTTTGTCGAGCTTGCATGCCACGTCGTAAAAGATGACGCTTGGCAACGTCGGGAACCGCTCCAGCACAACCGACAGCGCCTCACCGACGCTCTCCGCGCGGAACATGCAGCGGAAGCCCAACGTGATGACGTGTGGACAAACGACGTTGAATACCCCCTGCGAGAGGCCGGCCTTGACGGAAAACGCCTTGTTGCACGAGTCCCCGTCCCCTTCCACGTCGGCCACGTGCTTGTCCTTGCCCTTATAACCGACACGCCGCTTCTCCGCCTCCGAGTCGCGGAGGCCCGGCCGCACACGTGGAAGGCCCGCAAAGTACTCAAAGCAGACGAGCGGGTCGTCCTCGTCGACGTCGCCGAGCTCCCCCTGCTCCGACCTCCACAGCTTGTAGTCCGCGGGCGTCGGCCGGTTGTTCCACTTGAGGCAATACTCGGCATTCGCCCACCCGCGGTCCATGTTGGACTTCTTTCCCGCCTCCTTCTCGAAGATCTCGTCTGCTTCCTTCTCCACGTCGACCGCTCGCAGCAGCAGCTCGCCGACGGCGAGTCGGAGCCGCCGGTCCGTCTCCAGGTTGTCGTCGACAAAGCCAATGAAGCTGGCGACGAACCCGACGCCGTCGACGGCCTCGGTGTTCTCGCGCCAGTCGCTTCCGCCGCCGAGACGGAGGGTGTTGGCCAGAAGCCGCACAGCCTTCTCGTCATGGCTCTGGAACATGCTTGAGACCGCCTCCGTCAAAAAGGCCTGCAGGAACGGGCGCACGCAGAGCCACACACCGTCATCGTCCCGACTAAACTCGGTAAAGTTTGGCGCACAGAGACCCGTGCGGTCGCGCCACGTTTCCGTCGGTTTCTTTGGCACACGCCCCTTGCCACCAAGGACGAGATTGCCGTCGTCATCTTCGCGCACAGCGCTCTCCAGGTTGCGCTCCGCCTTGCGCTTCTTCCGCCGGCCTTGCGACGAGCCCCCATCGGCGCCTTCTTGGTCATCGTCGGAGACGGGATCAGCGGCCTCCGCAGCCCCTGCTCCACCGCGGCCGCCAGGCGAGGCCCGAGGGGCGCCGCCCTCATTGCCATCACCAAGCGGGAAGAAGCGGAAAAACACCAAAGCGCCGGCCGCTCCAGGAGAGTGGCGCCCAATTGGGCGGACCGAGCCGGCCCAATCTCGCAAGAGATCCTCTTGCGCCGACGTCAAAGGCGCGCTCCCCCGTAGCACCTTGTCAATGGCGGCGCGCAGTGGGGCTCCCGGAAGGACGCACAGCTTGGGGGCGGGCATGTCGAGCACAGGGCAGTTGACGGAGGGGCGGGTGGGGTCGGCGTCGTCCGGGTCGCTGCACCCCAGGGCCTGCCCGTCAATGACAATAAATGAGGGGTTGGGCCCGCAAATCGGGCAGCGGGCCGTCTCGGGCGGCACAATAAACGTGCGCACAGCCGCCGTCCCCAGCTTGACAACATCTTGCCGTCTCAGGCCAAACGAGCGCACATCGGCCGCCAAGTGCCTCGTTGCCGCCGTGTAAGTTGACCGGGCGGCAATGATGAACGACACGAGTTTGTCCACAATGCCCCGCGAGAAGAGAAGCCACTGCCGCTTCTTGTTCTGGCGTCGGAAGTTGAAGAGCGCGTCGGCGTTGCCATCGTACTCGACGACGCGTCCACAGTTCTCCCCGGTGCAGATCCAGCTCCCCACGGTCATCTACATTCAGAGGGGAGTGAAACAGAATCGAAGTCCCAAGACACAGAGAAGGAAAGTGAACGGAAGCACATGTCAGTTCCCGCACAACAACTTGTACACGAAAGCCAATGCGAGTACAAGAGAAGAGCAAAAACCAGGTCGCCGAACACACCTTCAACGAGGGAGCCGTCGGATGATGGGTACAGAGAAGAGCGTGCTCCTTCGTGATCTTGTGCTCCCGGCCCCGCTTCGTCCCACAGCTGCCGCAGACCGACTCGACGAGCGTCTCGTTTACGTCGCGGAGGAGGCCCCGACGAATGGCCGACGCAAAGACATGGCCCAGCATCTCGACGTTCTCCGCATTGCCTCCGTTCTCGCTGGGCCCGTACAGGTTCTGCCAATCCGCCGTCCGCGCCCAAACCTCACCATCGAGCTCCTCGACGTGGCAGGGAAGCATGTTGCGCGCCAGCCGGTTGCTCACTTTGCTCAGGTCCGTCTCGTGCGCTCCACGCGTCGTTCTCAACGGCAGCTTCTCGACGCCCTCATCCTCCTCCTCGTTCTGGAGGAACCGTGCGCGGGCGCCTGCGGTGGAGGCCTTCTTGCCGTCTTGTGGACCACAAGCCGTAGACGGGGGCTCGCCGGAGCCCTTGATTCCTTGGAGCTTGCAATGGGCACGCGCCGCCAAAACGTGCCCGCACCGCGCCTTGAAGCGTCGGCACGCGGGGGCAATGCAGGAAGCCGCGTTGCCCGCCGTAAAGGAGACGAGGGAGTACACGGCCCGGTACAGCACGATCCACAAGAGCGTCGACCCGTAGGTCACGCTACGAGTGAACGGCGCGGCGTCGGCGCGGAGCCGCATCCTTGACCGGAACCGCTCAATGTCGACGCCCGCCGTGTTGAGCGCGGTTCTCAAAGCCCGCACATGGTGACAGTCCATGCTCCTCGAGGATGTTGACAAGAACAGCGCGTTCTGCGTGCCGGCAAAGCAGGAGCAGAGCAAGCCGCCCCGACGTGACCCCCACATGATGGCGGCGTCGCGCTTGTTGGTGCCAGTGCGCAAAACAATGGCGCGGGAGGACGACGAGGGGTCACCAACGACGTGTGCCGTGACGGGGAGGAGGCGGCTACGGACAGATTCCGAGGATGGCATCCCACAAGCCCGCTGCACGCACGGCACCAATGCGTCTTGGATGTAGGCATCAATGAAGATCTTGGGCTGTGGGCGACGGATGCGAGTAGGGGGTGGCACTGGGGCGGGGGGGGGAGGGAAATTGTCATCGCCGTTGTCGTCGTCGACGGCAGGCGTGTCTCCGCCGCGCCGACGGCGATCGAGTAGCCGCTTGTCCGCCGCTCGACGCTTGCGCTCCTCAGCCAGATCCCGACTGCACGCCTCAACGGACTCGACCGGTTGACGAAGCGCCGACTCGACCGGTTGAGGAAGCGCGGCGAGCCTGTCGGCAAGGCCGGCTCCGACTAGGCGAGTCGACGAGCCGGGTGCCTCACCGGTCACCACCTTGGCTCCAATGCCGGGGGCAGCAGGACCCGGGCCCAACGCTGCGACAGCGGCACGAGCTTGCGCCATTGTGCCCGCAAACGGGAACCGCACAGGCTCCGGGAAGGACGGAGGCTCCTCGGGCTCATCGTCCATGGCGCCGTACGCTCGAGACCCTCACAATGTAGCAGCCATGCGGACGAGCTGGGCGCCAACGTGCGCTCGCCTGCGAATGCAATGCCACAAACGCAAGGTAGCCAACAAGATCGAAAGCAACCAACACAACGAGCGGAAGATCACGGTGAGAACAAGCCCAGTGCAGCTCAACTTGCGACGATGCCACAGCGGTACCAACGGGCATCCGAGGACATTCTGGAGCAAAGAAAAATAGGGAGACGTGAGATGCACGTACCGTGATGCGACAACAGCATGAGGGGTGATCATACCCGCACAACCGGGAGGATGCAGACCCGCTGCACGAGACACGCCAGCAGCCGGCCAAAGTGCGGGCCGGGACGAACGGGGCGTCAACAGGACAATCAAACGGGCAGAGCAAGCCCAAGTGGCGGGGCGCGCTGCCCGAGATGTAGGAGGCTGCCTACGGCCGTGCACGGTCGCTCCGCAGCGCCGGCGCAACAGGCGGCGCCGACGACGGTGGCAGCACCGACAGGGCGCCAAAATGACGATCTCAACGCCGCCAGTGTCGACCGCCCCCAAATTGGCGCCCAAATTGCCAGAGAGTGAGCCCGAAACGCCACCAGCGCGCCCACGGGGCCCGCCGCCCCGTTCGCGCCCGCCGACCCACCCCCCCTCCCCGCCACGCACCCGCACGAGAACGCCCGCCCCGAGTGCGCCTGACGCCCCCGCAGGACTGTCAGCAGCACCACAGGCACCCCCCGAGCCCCCCCGCTCCACCTCGACCAGAAAAAAGCCACCCCCGCAGCCACGACCACCCCCACCGCCACCACCGCCGCTACCGCCACCACCGACCCCACCGCCCCCACCGTCCCCGCGGCAGCCCAAGAACAATGGAGCAAAACCGTCGGTGCGATACGCCACGCCGCCCCAAACAGTAGCCGCGGGGGGCCGGAGGCGCTACGAGGACCGCCGCACGTGGCAGCGCGTGGGGTGCAGAACCGGGCAATCGTGGAGATCCGCCGCACGGGGCTGGAAGGCAACGTGCTGACCCCAGCGCCCCAGGACACTAGCGGGCAAGGGCAGCCCCGGCAGGGATGCCCGTAATGCGGCGCGTACCGCACAGGCAGCCAGCACGACGGCAGCGGGGGCGGCGCATGGAAGCGCCGTGCGCGGTCGCGGGCGGGGGGGGCACGACGACGACGATGGTGGCGGCAACGACAGCGGTCCGATCTGCGGGTAGTCGGGCCCAGGCCCGAACGCTATGTCTGGGTCGATGGTGTCTGTCTGGGCCGATGGTGTCTGAGCAGACACGTCGTGTCATGGATGGTACCCTCTCCAGAACGGCCCTGCGGGGCTGTGCGGCTGTGTCTGAACGTGGTGTCTGAGACGGCCTCCAGCGGCCAGGGCGGTTGCAGGCTCTCATCTGATTGGTCAGATTGGGTTCACACTAGGGTTCACAGAAATTTACGTGTGATACCTCTTGCACCTGTTTCCTTCACGTGGCCGTGGCGCGGCCAACAGCGCCGTGCGGCAGCTGCTGGGCGCGCGCGTCAAGACCACTGTGGCGGTGAATCATCCCCGCCCGCGGCAGCTGCTCGTGCACCCGCCAGTGCCTACATCGGTCCCCGCTTACTCCCCCGCCGCCCCACCTCTATCGCAAGCGGCTCATCCCCGCCCCCCCGCCCATCCCCGTCGAGTGGCCGTCGTGTTCGTGCCCGCCGCCTGCCCCCCCCGCCATGGCGCCGCCCATGTCGGCCTTTGTGCCGCCCGCCAGCGGCGCACGCGTGG
>Ga0115030_1000647_pt1 | contig 14598 bp, 12 predicted proteins | sample SidtaG_4_FD_87174 | JGI IMG/M metagenome (GOLD analysis project Ga0115030, IMG submission 87174) | Marine algal microbial communities from Sidmouth, United Kingdom - Sidmouth_Male1 metaG | ecosystem: Host-associated > Algae > Red algae > Unclassified | place: Sidmouth, United Kingdom | collected... | reverse complement strand
GCACGCGGCCCGCGGCAGGCATAGACCTCGTCAACAAGTATTTGCAAGAGCTGGCGGCAAGAAGTGATTCGCTGGAGAAGAACATGGCTTCATGTAAAGAGCAGTTGGCGGCATCGCGTCTATCTCTCAACGGCATCCGGGCGCTGCAAGCCGTAGCACAGCAAGAGCACTACCCGCTGGGGCGCGCGCTGCAGCGGTGGCTGTCGTGTCGCCTAGTGGAGTGGCTCAAGATGTGCCCTCCGTCCGAGCTGAACAAAGCGCGGGGATCGGCCAGCCAGGCCGAGAGCCGCACCAAGGTCACCCTCACCATTGACATGGTAACGGAAAAGGGGGCCTTGGACGAGCTCGTCCAGATGCAGTTGTTGGCGTACGAAGATCCTTCCACCTCCAGTCGCGGAAAGGCGCTGCGTACTGTGCAGTTCCACTCCCCCGACCTCCTGCTTCAAGCGCTGGGAATGGCGGCTCCGCTTCGCAACTGGTGCTTGTCTCGGCGGTTTGCTCGCAAGGACGGGACTACACCCGCGCGCGTCCTGCTTGAGTGGCTTTGCGACGACCAAGGCGGCACGTGGTACGTACTGCGACGCCACCCAACTGGCGAGCTCGTTGACGTGGCTGTGCGTGAGGATGAGGTGTTTGACCCCCTTTGCAATGCTTACGCACACTCGCTTGTACGCAAGACGATTCCTGTGGCCTCGTTGCTCCGCCTGATGCCCGCATGTCCGGCTTCTCTACGATGGTGTCCGGCCGGCGTGACGGGAATTTTGGCTTTCGACGACCGCCATACGTGCGGCAAGCTCACTCTCACCTTGCCGTGTTGTGTGGTTGAGCTTGCAACCAATGAAGTGCTTGGACTAGTAGAAGCGGCGGTTGACGGGCCCGTGGAGGGTGCCCCGGACTCTGGTGTGAGTGGAGTCGTGCGTGGTGGACAGTGACTTGTGGCACTCTGTGTGTGGGGTAGTCATACAGATAAGATCATGCTGATACAGTCCATTGCTCGCGGGTGTTTCCCGTCAGCAGACATGTTCATGCACCTTCCCCCGCCCTCACTCAGAATGCGCAACGTTAGCCGCCGCCACGGCCTAATGGTCCTTGAGTGCCTCCAAAATCCTGGCGGCGACGCCAGCGCCGCGGACGGTCGCCGGTGGCTACCGGTGCCGCCACCGGCGCCACGCATGGCGACCGTCGGCGCCACGCACGCGGCCGCCGGCGCGATGCACGTCGGCCGCCGGCGAGACGCACGCCGGTCGTTGGCGCCACGCAGTAGGCATTCAGCAGGATAGCCGTCGGCGTTACAGGGTTTCATCGCTGGATGGTGGGCAGGGTGGTGACGACATCAAGTGAAAACGCGCGGCGAGGGTGTCGTGGCAGGACGCATTGAATTCAGTGAAAAAAAATGATCCCTAAAAATAAATTTACGCAACCGGCTTGATTCACAGTGCAAAAACGGGGTCGAACACAAAAGCTGACGCTGCAAGACATAGGAAGAGCTTCTGACTATGCGAGCTGAAGCGGTCTCACCGACTGACGCAGCTTTGGTAGCCGGACGCTTCCCGCACACAGGTGAGAGTCGGACACAACTTTGGTTACACAAATGCGTTTGGATTGTTTTTGGGCGTGTTTGATAGGTCTCTTTGAGCGCAACGCTGCGGGGGTGTCGAGGTTCAATGCCCCGTTTTCACAAAAGCAGCAGGTCGCCGTTTCAATGCTATAGCGGTACATGAATGCACATGGCCACTAGTGCTCCGGAAATGCTCGGATTCCATTTCTGATTGCAGAAACGGGCTCAGGGGCCACACATCACCCTGGAAAACATAGGGGGAGCTTCGGACTATGCGAGCTGAAGCGGTCTCACCGACTGACGCAGCGTTGGTAGCCGGACGCTTCCCGCACACAGGTGAGAGTCGGACACAACTTTGGTTACACAAATGCGTTTGGATTGTTTTTGGGCGCGTTTGATAGGTCTCTTTGAGCGCAACGTTGCGGGGGTGACGAAGTTCAATGCCCCGTTTTCAAAAAAGCAGCAGGTCGCCGTTTCAATGCTATAGCGGTACATGAATGCACATGGCCACTAGTGCTCCGGAAGTGCTCGGATTCCATTTCTGACTGCAGAAACGGGCTCAGGGGCCACACGTCACCCTGGAAAACATAGGGGGAGCCTCGGAATATGCGAGCTGAAGCGGTCTCACCGACTGACGCAGCATTTGTAGCCGGACGCTTCCCGCACGCAGGTGAGAGTCGGACACAACTTTGGTTTCACAAATGCGTTTGGATTGTTTTTGGGCGTGTTTGATAGGTCTCTTTGAGCGCAACGTTGCGGGGGTGTCCAAGCTGTATGCCCCCTTTTCAGAAAAGCAGCAGGGCGCCGTTTGAGAGATGCGCCCTCGCGGGGTGACTGCAGCGCCACCACGCGATTGCCGTCGCCGCCGCCGCCGCCGTCGTCGCATGACAGCAGTGGCTTAGCGGCTTGTCCGCGGGGGGCTTGGTGGCAGCGACGACGGCGGTGACTACGGCGGCCGCAAGGGCAGGGAGTATTCCGCCCAGTCGGCCATGTCGGCGGCGGCGCTCGGCGGCCGCACAGGTGCATCTCCGGCGTGGGGGGAGACGGGGGGGGCGATGGTGGCGTGTTTGGCGGCGGCATTGGCGGTTGTCGCTGTGGGTTGAGCACCCTGGCGGCCATCGCGCGGGGATGAAGACCCCCGAGGTGGCGGAGCGCGGCGGACATGGTGCCGCCCGCGCGGGGCGAGCTGCTCTCAGGGTGGTGCAACCCCGGGGGGGGGGGGGGGGGGGGGGGGGGGGGGGGGGGGGGGGGGGGGCGGGGGGGGGGGGGGGGGGGGCGGGGGGGGGGGGGGGGGGGGGGGGGGGGGGGGGGTGCGCGCGGTTGGCGGGTGGCGCGGCAGCACGAGCGGCAGCCGCTGGGGTAGGAGCACCCCCGCGGCCACCGCGGGAGGATGACGACCCCCGCGGTGATGCGGGGCGGCGGGATCGTCGCCGCGCCGGCAGTGGCCGCGCCGACAGCCGTGACGCCTCCCGCGCGGCATCAACGGCGGCAGAAACGGCGGGGAGCAGTCGGCGCCCTTGGTGGCGCGGCGCGGCGGCGGCAAGGGTGAAATGTTGGTGGGGGGGGTGTGCGTGCGTGCGATCGGTGGGTGGGTCGGTCGCACGGGCAGCGGCCGCGGGGGTTGCATCACCCCCGCGGCCACGGCGCGGGCTGACGACCCCCGCGGTGGCGGGGCGCGGCCGGATGGGCGGCGCGCCTCTCACCGCCGCGCCGGCACGCGCCGCGGCGCCCGCGTGGTGTCACCACGGCGCGGCCGCACGATGACCGCCGCCGCCGCCACCGCCACGGCCGCAGTGCGATAACACCGCGGCGACGGCGACGACGCCCGCGGCTCGGCGGTGGCGAAAATGGCGGCGGCACGGGCGGGGAGCAGTCGGCGCCCTCGGCAGCGCAGCGTGGCGGCGGCAAGGGTGTAGTATCGGTGGGGGGGGGGTTGGTGCGCGCGGTCGGTGGGTGGGTCGGAGGCACGTGCGGTATCGTGGACGACGGCGGCAGTAGCAGGGCGTCGGTGGGCGTCCGTGGCGTATGAGTGCGGGCTCTGTGCGTGTGGAGTGAGCAAACAACAGGTGTGCAAGAATTTATTTTTAGTCAATGACCTCCTTGGCCGGGTACGTCTTGTCGCGCCACTCGGTGCTGATGGGCTCATCAGCTAGCCATAAATAGGCATGGACGCGGCGGTAGAGGTCGTCCGCGGACATGATCTCCACCCCGCGGTGGATTGTGTCCCCTCGAAAAAGGATGATAGACCCCTTCTTGACGTGCACGCGCTCTACCTCAGACCGATAAACAGCAGACATAAGCTCCCCGTTAGTCGAATCATCACAAAACCTCCTCGGCCAGGTGTCTAGGAAGGCGGTGTCGTAAAACGCCATGACGACGCCCAGCGTGCGCGGGGGGGTGCCGACATCCTTCTTTTCCGCATCGTCGCCATGCGGCATTTGCCGCTCCGCGCCTGGCAATGAAACCAGAATCTTCGGCTCGGAAGCGACATACCGCCGACCATATACGTAGAACATCAGGTCACACAGCCGGTCAAGGCGGGCCACTACGACTAGTGCTCGTGTAGCCGCCCAGGTAGCCTTCATCACCGCCTGGCGCCGATTGAGGTCTGCGCCTGGCCCCTGCATCTTGGAGACCGGCTGGGAGTTGAAGATGGGCACGGTGTTGTCCTCGTTGAAGCGCTCAGCGGCCTTCTCCATCAGGGCGGCATCATGGTCGTTGATAAAACTCTCCAGCGTCAGGACGCCTGCGCCTCCCGGCCTGGCGAGCCTGGCCTCGACCTCCGAGTGGAGCACTTGTGCGGACGACCCAAGGAAGTCGATGTGCGGCACGCCGACACGCCCCTCCATCAATATCTCAACTTCCGTCTCGGCCATCTCTGTCTCGTCCACCGGCGGCGGTGCAACAGACGTCGTCGCGAAAGGAGAAGTAGCCTCCCCCTCCGGTACCGTCTGTTGAGCGGCTATGGCGACAGTGCCATCTGCCGTCGGCGACGCCGCTGCCGCCGCCGGCGCCCCCGCTGCCGCCTTTGCCGCTGCCACCTTCTTCCGCTGCAGGCTACGCAGCTTCTTGGAGCGTGTTCCCCGCTTGGAAGGCATGGGATTGGGGTAGAGTGGTAACGGGGAAGGGGAGAGGAGGGTTGAGCGAGGACGGGGTGGAGGAGACCCGATCAACGGGGGGTGCGTTTGGGAGCATGCGAGGACGACGGTGGGGAACAGGATCTGTAGCTACGACGCATCGACGGCGCCACCGACTCAATCGGATCCGATCCATCCACAATTGCGCAATTGAAAATGTGAAGAGCAGTTGAGTTCAGGCGGATCCCAGTCATGTCGACACGCGTCAAAATCTGGGAAGGTTCGAATGCCGCCCCTGGGACTTCAGGCCGTCGCTCCAATGTAGTTTTCCAGACAGTCCTGGATCTTCCAGCACCGCGTCCTCGATGCGCAGTGTTCCAATGTGTCCGTCGTCGTAGCCGTATTGCTCCCATCACCGCACTTGACTAGTACGTTCATGCGCGGCTGCCGACTGCTCTGCGCGCCCGAAAGGGCGCTGGATGCGTACGCTGCCGCTCACGACGGCAATGCTCTGCCTACTTGATTTGTGTGGGAGGCGTTCGCTCGTGTGCGGTTGCCGACCGCTCTGCGCGCCCGAAAGGGCGCTGGATGCGTACGCTGCCGCACACGACGGCAATACTCTTCCTACTTGATTTGCGCGGGAGGCGCTCGCTCGTGTTCGGCTGCCGACTGCTCTGCGCGCCCGAAAGGGCGCTGGATGCGTACGCTGCCGCACGCGACGGCACAGCTCTGCCTACTTGTTGTGAGAAAGACGGGTTCGCTCGTGTGCGGCTTCCGACTGCTCTGCGCGCCCGAAATGGCGGTGGATGCGTTTGCTGCCGCACGCGATTGAACTTCTCTGCCTGCTTGATTTTCGCCGGAGACGTTCTCTCGTGTGCGGCTGCCGACTGCTCTGCGCGCCCGAAAGGGCGCTGGAAGCGTACACTGCCACACCGGACGGCACTGCTCTGCCTGACTGCGCTGCTCGCCGCAAAGAGCGCTGGAGGCGTAAGCTGTCGCACAAAAGTGGTTTTCTTTGCCTATCACTAAGTTGCTGATGCATTCGTAGCTCACCCTGGTGGGGAGAGCTTTGATGTGGACCGTTTTGCTTTTATGCTGGCCTCACCGCATGTTTCGCACCTGCTGCTCCACGAGCCCTCTTTGCTGCTGCTCTTTCCTTTCCTTTTACTCGTACTCCCTCTAATCTTTATCCGTTTTTTCCGCATCAGAGGCCTCAGAGGCCGGTGGCAGCTATACGAGAGACCGCGCTCCAGGCGACATGTCGGTGGGGGATGTCAGGGCGTGCCGGCGAGCGGCTACCGCGCCGTTTCCGCGCTGGTGGCTGTCGCCGACGCCCGCGCGGCGACGGGCGGCGTGGCTACCACGGCTGGGGTTGCCGCCAGCCGCGTCGGCGTGGCCGAGGCGGACGTCAAAGTATCTGAGGTGACCGCCACGTTGGACGATGAGGGTGGCTCGGCGGCAACGGCCGCGGTCGCCGCCGCCGCTGTTGCGGCCGACGCGGCCGCCGCCGCCACCGCCACCAACCCCGCCAAGGCCGCGGAGGTCTATTCCGAGGCGGTCTCCGCCGCCTCCGCCGCTGACGCGGACGCGGAGGCAGCCGGCGCGGTGGCTTCCCAAGCGGCGGCCGACACGGCAGCAGCCAATGCAGCGTCTCACGAGGCCGACGCGCACGCCGGCGGCGACGGGTCGTCGGTCGTGTCGGGAGCAGCTGCAACGGCGGCGGCGGCGGCGGCTGCCGCCGACGCTGCCTCAGCCGCGGCGGGTGGCGAAGCGGCGGTGGCGTCGACAATGCAATCGGCGGCGGTCGCCCAGGGGGTGGCCGTGGCCGACGCCGACGCGGCCGCGGCGGCGGCGGCGGCTTCGGCCGACGCGGCGACCGCCCACCGAAAGATGCACGCGGCGGCGGCGGCGGCCACGGCCGCTGCGGCCTCCTTGTCGCCCGTGGCGGCGGCGGCAGAGGGGCCCAAGGTGCACGCCATCGGCGGCTGTGCAGAGGTGGAGTCTGTGGTGGGGGTGGAGGCGCATGTAAGGCGGGAGGGGGGGGGGGACCGACGTGGAGAGCGAATCGGGGTTGACAAAGGTAGCGGTAGCCCACGTCCATCGATCAAATCAGCCGCCCAGCCCCTGTCGCCGCCGTTGTAGTGTGTAGCCGCTCCCCCCCCGGCCAGAAGAACCGTGGATAGTGCACCACTGGAGGCGCTCCCCACTACTTGCAGCGGAGCAGAACGATGATCACGCCAAGCCTTTCGCGCGATGCGCCCGTCGGCGCTCGTCGAGGGTGCCAGCCACCCTACCAACCTGCTACTTGTATTCGGCCGCGCGAGCCGCAGAGAGGCGCGACAGCGCGGCGACCTCGCCTGCGGACTTTCGGACCACCACGAGCTTGCCGCCATCACCAATCACCCCTGCCTTTGTTCGTGTCAGGGCTGGGCCGCCACCTCTGTCGGGCGACCCGACCGCGTCACTGGCACGGGCGATGGCGATGGGCCACACGGCGGTTGAGCAGTGCCCGCAGCGCCGGAGGTCTGGAGCGCACGCTGGAACAACCATCTAGTCAATCGCACAGTGTCGCAGCACCGGAGCTTCTGGCCGCCGTCGAGCGTCGCAACCAAGGTCACAACGGAGAGTGCCTCTGATCGACACCAGCGCCGTGCTTTCCGTACCACCTGGGCGGGAGGACTTTCACGGACTCCCCGCGTACACATTTTACTTCATAGCATGTGGGTGTCGTCTCTAGCTCGTTTCCTACGCCACGGTGCACCGCCATCGCACCCCGGGCGGGCCGCCAAAACCTCGTCCGTAAGCGGCCATATTGGCCGACGCACTGCGGCGCACTGCTGGGGCAGCCTCGGACACGTCAGCCGAGATGGCCGCGCAGTCGCGGCCTCCCCTCTCTACTTTCTAGCATGGTGCAGACGCTGCAGTTGTATGTAACCATCAAGGCGGCGGGCGGGGTGAGGGCCGCACTGAGGTCGTAGAGCTCAAGTCTGCTTCCGACACCTGCGGAGAGCTTGTGAAGAGCAACTAGAGCCGCGTGGAAATTGTCGTTGAGGTGGAGTACCAGAGGGTCTTCCCGGAGCTGACCAAGGCTTCGACAGGCGGCCCGTCAGCCGTCGCCGCCCGTCCTGGGGTAGGCATAGATTGATCCTGCAACTGCGTGAGGGTGCGCGGGAAAAGGATAATAGTGTCGGAAATGGAATAGGGGACCGTGCTTTACCGGGTAGTATTTGTGGTGGCGGTCTGCACGAGCATAGACAAGGGGCCTCTAACAGTATGGAGTGGCCATTCGGAGGGACGCTAAGGTCGCGTTTGTGACTCATGGCATCTGCAAGTTTCCAACATTGGGGTCCTTTTATTGTTCACCCGCTGCTGCAGCCCGCTCAGCCACGTCCTTGCAGACGCTGCGGGTACGTGCAGTTGTACGTAAAAACTTCTCCAGGTTTCTGGCACCCTCGAGACCGTAGCGACACCCAGGCGCACCAGAGAGACAATAAGTGCACATTGTACATGGGCTGTTGGCGCCGTGGCCCATGAGCTTGCTGGTCTTGGCCACCTGCAGATAGTCACCCACGTAAAAGCAAACATCAGCAAACACGCGAATCTCTATCCCGTCGGCACTCGTCATCAACCAGCCGTATGTCGCCCCCGCGCGCAAGTCGGGAGTAATGGCTTCCAAAACTACGTCCGAGTCGACATGTGATGGAGTGGCTTCCAACGTGCGCACAAAATGGCTACTGCGGCGGTGTCGGAAAAGCCACGACAGGTAGCTCATACAGACACCACCTGAAGAGACTTCCTTCCCCGGCCGAGCACAGAAGTCGTCGGAGAAGAAACACAGGCAGACAACGAGAAAAGCAACCCCATCACGCGTGCCCGACAGGAGGCGGCGCGGCCGACTTGGAAGAGAACCAGCAGAGTTAGACCCACCCACACCCCAGTCCTCCGCGTCTCCCGCACGCTGCTCTTCACGTTTTACAGTCGGAGCGCGCCGTACACCTTCTCGGTAGCCCGTACCACCAGCCGAAAAGTCGTCATCCCGGATTTGAAGAGCCGCCGCTCGGGCGTGAGCGTCATGCCCCCCGCCGTTCGCCTGCGCACCGCCGTCCGTTGCCGCCTGCCCCATACTGCCGGCAGCCACTTGGTCATTGCCACGTCCGCCGCACAGCGGATGTACATCGGACTCGTGATGGAAAAGTGAATGGATGGAGGCGGCCTCACCGTCGTCTGTCAACCAAGACAACGGGTAGAGGGTGGCGGCGTGCCAGTGGCGGGCGACAATGTCGGCCGGACCCCCGTCCGCCACTCCACACCGCACCAAAAAGTCGCCAGCATAATGGCCGTCGTCAGACGCAAGCCCACTTGTGGAGCCGACGAAAAATGCATCCTCGACGACTACACCGTTCACGACGCGGCCGCCCCCCAGGTCGACGTCGAGCCGGTCACCCACAACAATGGAAACGCCGGCCAACACAAATCAGGGCACCGTTTGGCCGCCCAGTAGGACGGTGGAGCGATCTTGGAAGAGCGGCGGGTCGACAAACTCAGGGTGGAGCTCCCTGTCGAGGTCCGTCCGAGCGCCCGCCTCCTTGAACAACGCAGAGGTGCGCTCAAACTACAAGTCGCGGCGGATGTGCTCGCTCGGCTTGAAGTAGGTGACCTCCACCAGCCCGCTGTTGCCGTCCTGCGGCGCCCAACAGGTGCTCGTCTGCAGCATCCACTTGCGCTCAATGGTGGGGGTTATCTCGTAGCGGATGGTGTTATTGGACAGGAGCTTGACGGGGGACGCGATGTTGAACGCCGCGCGTGTCACCTCGTACTGCTGCTGCGTGATGTGATTCTGCCCGCGCAGTAGCAAGTAAGCGTACAGGTGCTCGACACCGGTGAAAGGGTTGGTCACTGCGGCACTAACACCGGCAGGCACGTCGGATGATGGGGGCACGACGCCGTCAATGGTGTCCTCATCTCTCCCATCACCGGCAGCGATGACGCTATGGCCGAGGTCCGCCCGGTCGGCGTCCGCGGATTGACCGGAGGTCTCGTCCCCGCCAGTCTCCTCGTCCGACGTCATAGAGGTAATCATCTCCTCTTGCATGAGAAACTCCTCGTCGTCCGACGTGGGGCAGTCCTTTTGCTTCAATCCCGGTCTGTACAGGAATTCCGCGGCGGCAGCGTCCTCTGCTTTCCTGGCTGCCGGATGCTGCAGGACGTCGCCATCCTCGCTGCTGTCTCGACATTGATTAGGAAGGCCATCGACTACAGCTGCCCCAACCCCTTCACCGCCTTCAATGACGCCACCGTCCGTAGGTAGCACTCCTTCGTCGACGGCCGCCGCCACACCGTCAGATGCTAGCATAGCATCAGCATTTTGCTTCTCTTCCTCTTGTTGACTGGCTCCACCACCCGTCCCGCTGTGGAGCGCTATGGTAGAATCCCGCACCAAAGCAGATCGGCGAGCCACGGCAAATTGTCCTCCATAGTCGCCACTAAAACCTGCGCGCACCACTCCCACATCGACGAACAGCAGCGCGCTGTGACCGGCGGGAGGGAGTGGCGCGCTCTCCATCTCCACCAACAGCAAGGGCGCGACCCATGACCAAGCTTTTCCAGGTGAGAGACACGGGGGGATCGGGTACATCCAGCACCTTCCCGCGTGGGAAACGTTGCCAGTGTGGCGGCAAGCTCCCCACGCTTGGCACAGCGTCCGCGCGCGTCTATTAGCAGATCTCGCCGGCGACGACGACTTCCGCCGCGTGAGACGCTCCCACTGCTGTCCCGCAGTCGCTGCGCGGTCTTCAATCCCACCCGGCGCTCGGGACGGCGGCGAACGCCAAGAGCAGCGGTTGCTTCCGTGGGACCGCCGCAGGGTGACCACCACCTCCGCCGCCGCCCGCCCGCGACGAGCGCATACAGTGCGCCCTGGAACCCTCGCCCCCACTCCCACGCGTCTGCCGCAGCGGTTGCCCCCCCCCCCCGTGCGCTCGAAGGGGTGCGGCACCGCCTTCAACGTGGCGCCCCGACCGGGGTGTCTGAACTAGCCCGCACGGTCAAAACGATGGTGGATTGTTTGAAGCTGTGGAACCAAGTACAGTGGCAGGCGGCGGTCGGGCGGGCGTTCCATGAACGTCCTTGGTGGCTTTCCAGGTGGCCAGGTGGCCACCTCGAATCCGTCGCCGTGTGGCTGTTCGGGTGGGCAGTTGGGGCAGCAAGAGCGACACCGCGGAGAGACGGAGAGCAGGTTTGGGTGACAGGATCCTGAGTGCTCGCTGTTCTGGTGTGTAGAGGAGCGTGTGCCGCGGCGCTGCAAGCAGGCGCGCGAAGGGAGAGCCCCGTGACTGTATCTAAAGGTCGTCGGGCGTTGGCCGCGGCTAACAGTCAACCGGCGGGACTGTGTGCAGGCCGGCTCCTTCGAATTTGAATGGGAGCCTCATGCGACCTAGAAGCCCGCTTAGATTTCACCAATAGGCTGCGCTGGTTCCATTTGGGCATGCCTGCTCCGACGCCACTCAACGAGCGGCAGCGGCGAGCGGTCGCTCGCGAAGCCACATCCGCCGCCGAAGTCTTGGCGCGCAGGTACACCTCCCTACGGTCAGGTGCTACGCGGTTGTGGCGGAAAGGGCGCCCGCCGACACTACCTACGGCGTGCCGTCTGCCGTGAGGAAGACGCCCAACGCCGGCCCCGCGGTCGGGGCGCGGGCACCTCGGTCGTGGCTTGGCGGAGAGAGCCGCGACCGCCGCCAGCAAGCCTCCGTGTCGGCCACGACCATCGCCACGTCCACGCTGCCGGAAAGGGCTTCGCAGAGGCGCCCGCGGCCTTCCGTCGGTCTGCCGCACCCCCCCCTACCGCTGAGATGCCGCCGGGAGGCAGCGGAAGGCGCTCTCGTGTGCCAACTGGCAGAGCAGCTCCATCCGCTCCGCCAAGCCCCGTGTCACCGACCGACGCGTGACCTCCAAGTCGTCTCGGACAAACTACGCGCGCACTCTTGAGTCAACCTGAGATTGACGCCATCGCCTGGGCCACGCTGGCCGCCATGAAGCCCTATATTGAGGAGATGTTCGCGCGTGCGCGGGTGGCGGCGGCGCCAGTCGACGCAAGTGCAGCCTCCTCGGGCGGCGGCTTGGCGGCACCGTCGGCGTTGGAGAAATCCGCCAACGGCACCTCTGTGGAGGACGTGGAGACGGCCGTCAAGGGGTGCTTCCGCGCCTTTGAGGAGCGCATTGTGAAGCTGGAAAAGATGGGCGACACTGTGATTGGCGAACTGACCAAGCACTTTGACGCTTCGCTCAAGAAGTTCCTGCATGAGCGGCCGGTGACGCAAATGACGGACAACGAGCTCATCACAGCGCTAAGAAAGGCCTTCCCGACCCCCACCATCCGCAAGAAACACGCTCACGTGTTGAACAACATGATGCTGTCCTTCATTGAAGACATGCCCAACGACCAGGGCGACACCGTGACGGCATCCTTCCCGCCGGCGAGTATTTTGTGGCAGACCATCCCCAATTTCAACTTCAAAGGACTGTGCCTCTATGTCGCCGAGCGCTTGCTGCGGACAAGCGCCAGGAGGCCCCTGCAGCAGCAGCCGCATGTTGTCCGCGGAAAGAGCAGCGTCGACCCCGAAGCCATGGATCGGGTTGACCATGCCACCGACACCATCATCCGAGGCACCTTTCATGACCCGAGGTGCTGGGCGCGCAAGCTCATCTACATCCTGTTCGCGTATTTCCTGATCAAGGAGTCGACCGCCATGAAGCTAACCGACCCTGAAGCAGCCAAGCCGTCTGCCCACGACGGAGCCGACGCCGACTACTTTGCCGTCACCTCTACGCTCACGGCAAAATGCTCGGGGTATGACGCGGTCGGTGACCTGCCGGCGCCCGAGCACAAGACCGACGCCGAGCCTGGCTCATCGCTGGAAGGCGAGCACACTATCACCCGCACCGACAACCTGCACAACATTGCGCTGAGGATCCTGCAGGCCGTGGTGCGGACGGCCCACAAGTTTGACAACCGCGCCGTCTTCTCCTTTGCGATGACGTTGCGGGTGCTGCTAGTGTCGCCCGATCGCGCGTGGCTGACCAAGCCCCACAGGGAGGCAGAGGAGGGGGTTGCGCGCGGAGAGTGGGCGCTGCTGATGCCGCGGACAGACGGGAGGAAAGAGCTGGACCTGACAGCGCAGCGGCTGACCGCCGCCGAGAAGGACGTCATCCTGACCAAGAACCGCGCCGACGACAGCCCGAACCCCAGCGGCGACGCCACCTTTGGTGGTGGATCCTCCTCCGGGGGAAGCCAGGCGCCTTCGGGTGGAAGTGGATCGCAAACGCGGCCTTCCACAGCACAGTGGCTCAGGAACCTGAGTCGGTAGTATGGCGTGCATGAACATGAAAAAGAGAGAGCACGTGTTATCAATGATTCCTCTTTTCCCGGCCGTTTCTACTGCCCCAAACCTAACGTGTTACCCGCTCCGTGACGGAAATCCGTCTGGACGACCAAACACTCTCCAACTGTTGACATAAGAGAGGCCGCTTCCGGACGGCTGCAGGGAGCAAGAGCAGCAGCAGTTGTGCAAAAGCAACGCACGGCGCACACCAGGAACTAAAGGTAAATAAAGAAAGCACTCACAGTCGACACGCACGTCGTCAGAGTCTGGAATGGGGACGAACGGTCGGACCACAGCTGCGGGGAGCCCACTGGGGTTGTCAAGAAACGCAACAGTGGGAAAGTACGCCGTGCGGCAAAGGGGCCCGCGCACCTCCTCCCGGCTCGCAATGCACACCTCGCTTCGCGCGGCAACTGGAGCGACTAGAACACCCACACAATCGCCAACCACAAGCCGCCCATCCTCACCGCGCGTGGCGCGGCCCTTCCACTTGGCAACAAAGGACCGGTGCCAGCGGGTCTGAATGAGTGCGCGCGCAGCAATTGGTACTTGGCTGCCAAACATCCTGCCGCCTGAGCACCGCCAGTCCCCGCTTGGCTGGCTCCACAGCGACTTCGAGGTGCGCAAGTGGGCCATCACACCGGCGTGCTTCAGCCACTCGGGGTCGATTCCAAAGTAGGCGGGTTGGAGGGCAATGTGGGACGCCAGTTCCCCCTGCTGCATGCGGCGCACTGCTCGCAACGCGTCATTGCGGCCGTTTCCCGTCGTGATAGCGCGCTTGAGCGGCTGGTGGGCGCTTTCAAAAAGAAGCTCGTGCAAATGCCGCACATGGAGGAGCAGCCGGATGACGGCGTGCAGCAGCTCCCGCAACCGATGCAGGTTGGGCACGTCGGTATTGCGCCCAAGGGCCGCGGTGTCCCTGCGGAGGCAGGCGGCGCACACGAGCGTAAAGAAGCGGTCGGCAAGCGCCAGCAGCTCGGCCGCGGTGTGCCGTGACCGGCAAGCCGCCTCGCCGTCGACACCCGCCCGGGGACAGTAGTACAGCGCGTTGATCAGTGCGGTGTACCCGTCAACCACCTCAAGAGCCGCCTGCAGCGGCATGAGGCTGGCGCCGGCGGTGGACTTGGCGCTCTGTTGCACGCGACGGAACACAAAACAGGCCACCGTCAACGTCGCCGCCCACTCCGAGATTCTCACCGACACCGCAGCGTCCGTCTTCACCTTGTAGATGGTCGTGCTGGAGTAGTGGCTGTGAGCCAGCGCGTCCTTGAGCGACAAGCCGACGCGCGGACGCTGGTCCTTGGAGAGAAGCGCAAACAAGCCCGTCACCAGCAGCTTGGTCAGGCCATGGAAGGTCAGGTGATCCGGCGCGGGGAGCGCACTCTGGTGGCCGTCAAACGTCCCGCGCGGTAGGCGCCGCGCCCACAAATGCAGGACGCTCTGGTGGGAGTCCGCGCGTAGCCCGAGCTCAACAAGGCCGCGCTCGAGATATCTGGCTTCGCTGAGCTTGGCGAGCGCCTCCACCGGCGTCGGCTCACCGGCCTTGGTTGCTGCGACGCTCCTGGTCGGCGGGGGGGGGGGGGGG
>Ga0115030_1000646_pt1 | contig 14619 bp, 16 predicted proteins | sample SidtaG_4_FD_87174 | JGI IMG/M metagenome (GOLD analysis project Ga0115030, IMG submission 87174) | Marine algal microbial communities from Sidmouth, United Kingdom - Sidmouth_Male1 metaG | ecosystem: Host-associated > Algae > Red algae > Unclassified | place: Sidmouth, United Kingdom | collected... | reverse complement strand
TTTTAGCGATCGCTCGCTTGTCTCTTGCATCCTTAATATTTCTTTGCATACATCTAAAAGTACTGCTGCGTATGGGTTGTAGCTCGTTACACAGTTAGGTTGCATTTTGATCCCCACTGCAACATATACAGATTACTTATCTTTTAAAGATTTTCTATTGTATATTTATATTCTTGCCTCAACTTAAAAATAAATGTATAAGTAATTCATATCCTTTCCTTCTTGACTTTATTGTGCGAAAGAGAGATAATAGTTATATAGGTTAAAGGCTAATCACTTCACTCTTTAACTCCCTCTCTACAAAGCTTTAAGGATTTTTAATTATGAACGCTTCACTTGATTTTAATTTCTTCGTTATCGGCTATATGTATGCAGCAATCACTTATGTTGCCGTAGTTTTTACTATCAGCTTATATCATTCTTTGACTTGCTTTTCTTCTCCGAATAGCACTGACAACGATTTTTACTCTCAGGTAAAAGACTTGATGAATCCCGAAAATGATTACAGTATCGACGTTAACGACTGTTTAGAAGACATCACAGCTAATTACATCGCTGATTCTACAGAACATTATCAGTTGCCCTCTAGCTTATTCGAGAAGGTCGTTTTTCAGGCTATGAATGATTTAATTGATGATTTTGCCCAAGAACCCGATCGCTTTCTCAAAAATCGTCACGCGCAACAAATAGAAAGTATTGCTCATACCTATCTCAATTCATGATATTCTTTCTTTTTCTCGTTTTCTATGGGCTGTTTCTTAGTCCATTTTTTTTTGTTCCCTTTTGGCAATCGCCTTAGCTGCAATCTTCAAATATTAGAATATATAAGCATATTTAGTTATATTCTGCTTTGAGCTTTTACATTCAATTTCTGGCTTTTTCCTGCTCTCACTAAGTCTTTTTTACTAATTAAGAGTACTTATCTTATTTCTTTAACTTATAACTATCTTTAAGTCCTTTATACTTGACTTTCTTTTTAAATAGTCATATTATATAAACATGGAGAAAAGAAAAGAAACACAGTTTTCCTTCTCTCAACAAAAAGCCCCTGAAGCTGTAACAGCAGCAGCAAAGGCGTGTCCATCACCTTAACGTAACTAAGACAATGATTACTAGCATTTTGGCATATGACCACGATTCGTGAATTAAAGGGTCACATCAACCTTAAACCCTTATCCTGACTGGATTTGATTTTTGTATTTTTTATAACTACATTTTTGAAAAATTCATAATTGCTGCTTATAGATTTTTCGCAATAACCAGGGAGTGATTCTCAGTTATGGGGGCTTTTCTCAATAAAAATTAAGCGAAAATTATCAGTCGTCTGTATCCCTTGTAATCTCGTCTTTACGAGTACCGATAATTACGACTATCGGTACTTCAACCCAGCTAAATATAAGAAAAATAAATACTTTAAAATCTCTCTACCTTTTTTCTTTCTTCTCTAAAGTTTACCTAGTCTAATAGGTTCAAAATAATTAGCTTCAGCATTGTTGTTCATACATTCTGAAAATTCATTATGAGCAAATCTTTGGTAATGACCAAGACCATCTTCATCGAAGTTATCGTCAAAGCATTGTTGAAAATGAGTTTTTACAGCACTTTTACAATTTTCATCTGTTGAACATACGTTAAGTAATTCTTGTTTCAAAAGCTCTGTCTTCTTCTCTATATCAGCCTCAAAGTGAAACTTTAGTCCAAAAAAACCTACCAATACAAATATAGTAAATTTCATCTTTTCTGAACTCTTTAATTTCCAAAACCAAAATGGGTCGCTCATGAATATAGACTAAAAACGTTTCTCAATCCACCACACAAGTATAGACACCTCGCAATCCAATCAATGAAGTACTACGACACCAAACTACTGATACACATGCCTTAAAGGTCGATATGACCCTTTAATTTACGAATCGTGGTCATACGCCATTTTAACTCAATCCGCTTCAACCCTTAATCAAGATAGCCTCGCAGTATATATAGCGTGTCTTTCAGCATATTCGGCAGGCTACTTACATGGTACTTTTATCGACACTACACAAGATCCTGAAGATATCAGAGCAGAGATTCAAGAAATGCTTTCTACTTCTCCTGTTGCTGATACTGAAGCTTGCGAGGATTGGGCAATCCACGACTATCAAAACTTTGCAGGAATTACCTTACATGAATATGAAAGCATTGATTATGTCTCAGCTTTAGCCAATGCAATCGAGGAACATGGTCAACCTTTCGCCTTGTATATCGATCATCTTGGCTTTGATGATATTGAGGAAGCTGTCACAGCTTTTGAGGATAATTACAGCGGTTCTTTCGAGTCTATCGAGGATTACGCTCAAGACTATTATGAACAAACTGGGCAGCTAGAAGCTATCGAAAATGCTGGTTTGAACAGTTTCTATATTAATTGGAAAACAATCGCCCATGATTGGGAATGCAGTGGCGATCTTATCTTCCTCGAAGAGTCCCACAACGAAATTCACGTCTTTTACAACCACTAATTTTATAAAGCGATCGCTATTCGTAATGCGATCGCCCTCCGTCTTTTCAGAAGTAAAATGTAAACATCTCCACTAACTACTAACATGAGTAATCCCATAATTGAGACTAATATTGCTGACATTCTCAAGGAAATTAAATCTGACCAGAAAGAAATACTCCAAGAAGTTGGAAACCTTAAACAAGACTTGAATGAGGTCAAGGTAAGCCTAGAGACAATTAAAGGTGATATCAAAGCTTTAGACACTAAAGTTGACCAGCTAGACAAACGCATTAGCAATAGCGAGTTCTCCAATCGCGGTATCCTTATCGGTTTAGTTGTCATCATTCTTGGTGGTGCTGCAAAGCTTTTCGGCTTTATGCCCAATACTTAGCTTTTATTTCGCTTCATTATCTTTTTCAAGTATTCCAGGCTATATCCTCTCTTTATCGCTGACTTCCAAGACTCCCAAGACCCTGACAAGCAAACCCATGGCTCGCCATCTCTCATCTCCTGCCCAGAGCAATAGCCAAGCTGTTTGCCTAAATCATACCAATGACGGAATACTGCCCCTTTGTCTATCTCTTCTGAATTGCGATCGCCTTCAACTAACTCTTGACTCGCCCAATCCCCTTTCAAAGCTGAGACGAAATATCCTGAAAGGTTTGGTATATATTGATCCCGCTTTCTAGCCTTCACAATAGCGATCGCATTTTCCACTTTTTCTGCTGGATACAGCTTCAACAAATCTTTCAAAGTTTTATTTATTGGTACTCCCACACCATCTAACAACGGTATTAATGCTTTCCAATTTTTATTGACTATACAGTCAACTTGGGCGGAACTTTTCTCTTTACTAGGTTTTGACTGCGTAGCACCTGATTTAACCTTTTTTTGACCAATAGAAGCAGTTAACTTGGCTGTATGAGGATTTCTATCTGTTTGACCTTTCTTCTCTTCTAAAGCCTTTTTAAGGTCGGCAGCAGCAATTGACGAGGATTTGTTGGTAGGGCGATCGCTCTGCTTTGCTGTTTTTTCTTTGGTGTTTTTCTTTGTTCTATATATTGAGACTTCGGTATCTGTCATCTCAATATGACTGTTTTTGTCATCTTGAGCTGCCTTAACCGTCAACTCGACCGTTTCAGTACTTTCAAGCTTTTCTTTCGCTAGAAATTCTTCCAAGCGATCGTAATTTAAACTGTAATAATTAGTCTGATTCCACTGCTTTGATTTGTGCCGAATTACTTCTACTATCTCAAGCGATCTCAATATATCCATCGCATTTCTAAATTGTCTTTCACTTAGCCATCTGAATTGTTGACTTGTCCAATCCCTGTAGGTGTTGTAGATAAATTTGATCCCATTTATTATCACTCCCACTCCTTCTTTTTTCATCCAGTAATCTAGCTGCTGGACTATGATTGCGGCGTTTACGTCTTCCAATGCCTCGGCTATTCCCATGTCGAAATGGCGGGTCGATGTTGGCGAGGTTGATAATATATTCATGCCACACCTCCCAAGCAATTTAAGCTTTTTTTTACAGGCTGTGTTGAAACGAGTGTGCAGTTTTTCACTACACAACATAAAATGTTGGTAATCATTGTTGTTCCCTCCAAGGAACTAATGTTTATATAAAGCGATCGCAATTTCTTGTCAGGGAAGGCGGTCGCTTTTGCTTTTGACTAGAATTTATGGCTGATTATTCAGCAGGATGAATAATATTTAGTTATGATTCTTTATCGCGTGAATATTCGATCAAGCTCATGGGCGTAATTTCTTCTTCTAAATTGGTGGCAAGTTTATTCAGTGAGTTACACAATTTACTAAGAGTAGAACCATCTAACCGAGGCATACTTTCGCTATTACGAAGATTAGACACAGAATTTGCACTGACTTGCATATCTTCAGCCAGGTCTATAGCTTTTATTCTGTATCTCGCCATAATCTCTCTTAATCGCCATCTAATCAAAGTTTGAGTCATAGAATTCAACATCTAAACTGTACCTGCATTTTTAAAGTAGCACAAAACAATTTTAAACTTGTAAATACAAACTTCAATCTTAAATATATACAAGCGAGACATTGATTTATACAACCAAAAAGTATATAATGGTATTAACAAATTAAAAAGGAGAGCAGCAAAGCTTTGGTCGGCTGCTACTCTCCATACCCCAAACTAAATCAAGGTAATTAATATGATTGCACAAGCTACAGCTATCAAGGCAGTGTTGCGAAAAGTTGAAGCATAAATGCAGTAGTATATGGTTACTGTATTTAGTTCAACATTGATGACATCAAAATTCCCTTTTAAGTGGAGACATTACCTACCTGAAATCATTCTCATATGCGTAAGGTGGTATCTTCGTTATCCATTGAGCTATCGGGATTTAGCTGAAATGATGCGTGAGCGAGGGTTAGCATTAGTACACACAACAATCTATCGTTGGGTAATGGCTTATGCCCCAGAAATAAACAAACGATGTCGTAAGCATCTCAAGACAACAAATGATTCCTGGAAAGTAGACGAAAGCTACATCAAGGTAAAAGGAAAGTGGAAATACTTGTATCGCGCTATCGATAAAAATGGCAATACCATTGATTTTCTCCTTTGTGCCAAAAGGAATGCTAAGGCAGCAACCAGATTTCTCAAGAAAGCATTGAATAGATGGCATTCAGTCAAACCCAGAGTGATAAATACGGACAAGGACAAAGCTTATCCCAAAGCCATCGAAGATTTAATCGAATCTGGCTCCTTACCAGAATCGGTTAAACATAGAGCAGTTAAGTATCTCAACAATTTGATTGAGCAAGACCACCGTTATGTCAAAAGGAGGATCGTTGCCAGCCAACACTTTCGAGAATTCTGGAGTGCTTATCGAACAATCTCTGGATATGAAGCGATGAACATGATTCGTAAGGGTCAAATCAAAAATGTTGAGAGAGGAGATATTGTAGAACAAATAAACTATATTAATTCTCTATTCGGGATTGCTGTGTCAATTTAACAAATAACCGCTTACTTTAGACGGACATTTCTTCTTTATTATTTTTCTCTCAACTTTTCGCAACACTGCCCTTTCGACATAGGCAATTTTAGAGTTTTCCACCCATACCGCAATCATTTAAACGAGAAAATAGATAATCGATATTTTTTAGATCTTTTCCCCAAAATAATAGTACGCCACGACCACCGCCCCAAATAGGAAAATGACCAGAAGGAGCATCTAAGGAAAAAATACATTCATTGTAAGATCCTTGCCAGCCTACACATTGACTAAATGTTGACCATTGCTGCTGTACAAGGCATTCTACGGCAATCTCAACCCATAGATTAGCTTGTACGCTAAAACCAAAGCGACCGTGACTGTAATTTACCCAAAGAGCATCAATAATTCTTAGATCTTCGCAAGGTAGTTTTTGAATATCCTGTCTGTTGAGACAATTTGTAGTTTTTGGTTTGTTGGCTATTTTTAAAATTAAATTAGCTGTTTCCGTATCAGCTTCGCGCCACTTTTGATTAGCTAACAATCGATCTAAAACAGTGTAATCATTACCTGAAGCTGAAATTAATTTAACAGTTTTTTGATTTTTAAATTTTGGCGAAAGCTGACAAGTCTGAACTCGCCAAAACAATCGACTACCGATAGATTTGATACAACAAAAAACGCCAATTTGACATCCCAAAACTGCGGGTAAATGACCATCAGGAGCATTATCGCGGTCGAAGATAAAATTAGTGTAAGATACCCATTGTTGGTCAACTCGCCAACCTATTCTATCTCCCAAACGACAATAGGTTTTATAGTCTGCATTTATTTCTCCACCAACTTCCTGCCAAATACTCGTCTGTACGCTAAAACCAAAGCGACCTTTGCTATAGCTAACCCAAAGATGATCAATTGTTTCCAAGTCAATACAGGAAAATCTTTTAAGATCTTCATCTCTCAAAAAACCTTCTTGTTCGCGATTAGCGACTTTTAACATTACCATCGCTGTTTCTGCATCAGCTTGTTGCCATTGCTGTCGGGCTAATAAATTTTGTAATTTACTATAATCAATTCCTACTGCTGAATTCAATCGAATATCAAGATCGATAATACGGGTTGGTGGAATCACTGGAGGTAACAAAGATAGCCATTCATGTATAGACTGAGGACGATCTTCTGGTTCGATTTCCATTCCTTTAAGAATTGCTGAATTCAGACGATCACTAATTTGGGAATTAATTTGTTGTGGTGGAATTAAAGGGTCTGGCTGTGCTTTTAAAACACGACGATCTCTAGTTGTAACTGATTCTGGTCTAGTGCCTGTTATAGAAGCATAGACGGTTGCAGCTAAAGCATAAATATCGGTGTATGCACCTCTTTTTGTTTGTAAATCGTATTGTTCTATGGGTGCAAACCCAGGAGTCAACATTTGAGTATGGGTCTGAGTGATGTTAGGAATAAATTCGCGAGATATGCCAAAATCTATTAACAATGCTTCGTCGCTATTTTGACGCAACATAATATTTTGTGGCTTAATATCTCGATGTAGCACTCCTTGGGCGTGGACGGCTTTTAAGGCTTCGCTGATCTGATAGGTATACAGTAGAATTTTTGATTCGCTAAAAATACCCTGTCTTTCTAGCTTAGTTCCCAAATCCTCTCCTTCTATATATTCCATAACCATGCACCATAGTTCAGCTTCTTGAATAACTTCGTAAACTTTTGGAATATAGCGATGATTACATTTAGCTAATCTTACGGCTTCGTTAAGAAAATCCTGTTGCAACCTATCAAAATAAGAATGGTTATGGAAACTATCTTTAAGTGTTTTAATAACAACTAAACGATTGCGATTATCTTCAGCCTTGTATGTTACTCCAAAACCTCCTACACCTATTAATTTTATAATCGTGTATTTTCCTTTTTGTAACTGTTGCCCTGGCGACCAAATCATACTTCGTAATCACAAACTGTTTTCCATAACTTAATTAAACAAGATTGCTAGTTAATTCATTGTTAATTAACTATTTTTTCTCATTTCTCAAAACAGTAAGTATTTCTTGTACTGTAATTTTATTAGCTTTCAACCTCTCCACATTCTTCACTAACTTGGGATATAAAAGGCTTAGATGTAAGGTACATCGCTAAACTTGCAATGATCGCAATCAAGAAAATAAGTAGTATACTTGACGCGTTATGGATACAAGCATCGCCAGTCACCGCTATAAAAGACTGGTCTATAAAGTTTGAAACCCAGGTCGGCCAAAACCTGGGTTTTTTGCGAGAAATTAAAAATAGAAATTTATTTATTAGGCAACAAGGTAATTCAGAAGACCTGAGTTGGAATCAGTGGAAATAGTGAAATGTAGTTGACTATTAATATTTTAAGCAGATTGAAGTTTTTCAGCTATTGTCTGACGAACAAATTTACTATTTATTTAGCAATGCCAATCACTAGAGTTATTGTCTTTAATCAAGCTTAAACAATAAGTTGAGCCAAGTTTCTATTTGCTTGTTTCGTCAATTTGACAATACCGTGTTTGAAGAAGCATATCTCGTTTGAGGATATATCTTGAAAATTTGGTAATATTTTTCTAAGGAAGATCTGGGAATTGTATGAAAATTCTGCATGGCACTTGGATACCAGAAAAGACGGGAGAATTTATTCAATCTGGGGGCTTTTATCTTTGGGTAGAAACTATAAAAGTCAATCAGACTAAGAAATCTACCAATACCGATCCAGATCGCCTTGCAGGCAAAGATTTAGCAGCTTTTTTAGAGCAAGATTTAGATATTAAAAATATCCAATCTGATGCTATTACACCAAAATACTGGTTACTCCCCACTGTTAGTGAAGAAGCTTTACCTTCAATTGAATTATCTCGTTACCTAGAAACGGAAATTCCCGAAGAATTTACCTGGCAATATTGGCAGATCGATTGCTATCAAACTACGGCTAATGTCAAAGTAAGTGGCTATAGTTGCGAGCCAGTCAATAATGTTATTAAACTGCTCAACGATCTACACTTCATTGCCCTTAATAGTGCCGAAGAACTGCAATTAGGGGCAGATTTACTATTTTGGTATTACTACACTCAAAGTTTTAAACAAATTATTCTTCGAGATCGCTATATTCCCGCCCTTAAATACTATCAACCTAAAAAGAGTAAAGGTCGCAAGAGACAATCTAAGTTAGAAATTTATCCAGGTTGGGAAATTATCTGTCCTAGTTACGAAGAGAATCTACAAAAATATGCTGAATTGATGCCCAAAATGGCTGTAGCGGGTTTTGCATCTTTGCCAAAAACTCCTAGTTTTTATGACGAAGCAACCTTACTGGGTCATTTTTCAGAATGCTTGTTAGCAGATATTGTGACCCATACCCCCAGCACTGCTAAATTTAGCAAGCAATTATCAGGGACGATTTTAGAAAAATGCAGCGATAGCGATTTGATATCTCGTCCTGGCACTAACGATTTAGCTTTAGAAGAATACCAGCAATGGCAAAGATGGCGATATAAACTAACTCAAACTCAGGATAATATCCCTTTTTATCTCTATTTTCAATTACAAACGCCGAAAAAAGCAGAAGAACCTTGGAAATTGCAATTTCAGGTAGCACCAAAAAACGATCCCTCTCTCAAAATATCTCTACAAGATTACTGGCGTTTGGGAACTAAAGAAAAAAATAATTTCTACAAACAATTTGGCAAGGAATTCGAATCTAATTTACTCCTCAATCTTGGTTATGCAGCGCGAATTTATTCCTTACTGTGGACTGGTTTAGAAACTAACGAGCCTAAAAGCATTCTCCTCGATCTCGACGAAACTTTTGAATTTCTCAAAGAAACTGCTTGGGTATTAGAAAATGCAGGATATAAGGTAATTATTCCAGCTTGGTGGACTCCCAAAGGCAGAAAACGAGCAAAGTTACGCCTCAAAGTCTCTGCTAACAGTAAATCTGCTTCTAAGTCGGAAACCAAAAGCTATTTCGGTTTGGATAATCTCGTCCAATATCAATATCAACTATCTATTGGCGATCGCACTGTAACTCCCGAAGAATGGCAGCAATTAGTTAATGCCAAAGTCCCCCTGGTTAAGTTTCGCGGGGAATGGGTGGAACTGGATTTAGCAAAAATGCAGCAGATGCTAGAGTTTTGGCAGAAACAAGACTCAGAAGACCAAAACATGTCCCTGTTGGAATTATTACAAAGGGAAGCAGAAGCAGGGGAAGAATTAGAATTCGAGCGCGATGATACTTTAAAAGAGATGTTGCTCAAGCTCAACGATAAAAGCAAGTTAGAATCACTGGCAGATTTGCCTAATTTTCAAGGTAAATTGAGGGAATACCAACAAAGAGGAGTTTCTTGGCTTAATTATCTAGAAAACCTAGGACTTAACGGCTGTCTCGCGGACGATATGGGTTTGGGTAAAACGATCGAGGTCATTGCGCGGTTAATTCAAGAGAAAAATCATAGGGATACAACAGCACCTACTTTACTAATCGTTCCGACTTCCGTAATTGGTAACTGGCAAAAGGAAATTGGTAAATTTGCCCCTCATTTTCAGACTGCAATCCATCATGGCAGCGATCGCACTAAAAACATAGGGTCATTTAAAAAGGTGATCTTCAAACAGGATGTAATTATTACTTCCTATGCCCTAGTTCGCAAGGATGCCAAACTATTCCAGGGAGTTGAATGGCAACGTGTGGTTCTCGATGAAGCACAAAACATTAAAAATCCTAAAGCCGCCCAAACCAAAGCAATTTTAAAATTAAATGCTTCTCACCGCTTGGCTTTAACAGGAACTCCTGTAGAAAATCGTCTCTTAGATCTATGGTCGATCTTTAACTTTCTCAATCCTGGTTATTTAGGCAAACAAGCTCAATTTCGCAAAGCCTTTGAAATCCCGATCCAAAGAGATAGCGATCGCACTCAAGCTCTAACCCTCAAGAAATTAGTCGAACCCTTCATTCTGCGTCGAGTTAAAACCGATAAAAGCATTATTAAAGACTTACCCGATAAAGTAGAACAAAAGGTTTATTGCAACCTTACCCCCGAACAGGCTTCTCTGTATGAAGCAGTAGTTCTAGACGTGGAACAACAAATTGAAGAGAAAGAGGGCATCGAACGTAAGGGTTTAATTTTGTCTACTTTGATGAAGCTCAAGCAAATTTGCAACCACCCCCGACAATTCCTCCAAGATGAGAGCGAATTTGCTCCCACTCGTTCCCATAAACTGTCTCGCCTCCAAGAAATGATTGAAGAAGTCCAAGCCGAAGGAGAAAGCTTGCTGATCTTTACTCAATTCCGCGAAATTGGGGACGCACTGCAACAACATTTTCGTCATAACTATCACTATCCCACTTACTATATTCACGGTGGTACGAGTCGTAAAAATAGAGATAAAGCGATCGCCGAATTTCAAGAAGCCGATACTCCCCCTGCGGTGTTTATTCTCTCTCTTAAAGCTGGTGGGGTAGGTATCACTTTAACCAAAGCCAATCATGTCTTTCACTTCGATCGCTGGTGGAATCCCGCCGTGGAAGACCAAGCAAGCGATCGCGCTTTTCGTATCGGACAGAAAAAAAATGTCTTCGTCCACAAATTTGTCACCTTGGGTTCATTGGAAGAAAAAATCGATGTGATGATTGAAGATAAAAAACGACTGTCTGAATCTGTAGTTGGTTCGGATGAATCTTGGCTGACGGAATTGGATAACGATAAATTCCGCGAACTAATTGCTTTGAATCGTAATGCAGTTTTAAATTAATCGATATTTGGAATTGCTTAATATATTTCTAAACTATAATGTGTGAGTAGATGTGTAGAAACAAGTGTGACCATGGCAACTAACTTATCAATCGACTCTAAATTATTAGAAGAAGCTTTAAATATTGGTGGTTTTAGCACCAAAAAAGATACGGTCAATCAAGCACTTAAAGAATTCGTTCAAAGAAGAAAACAGCAAGAAATTATTGAATTATTTGGTAACTTTCCCTGTGATGAAGACTACGATTACAAAAAAGGACGTAAATGAGTGGCGTAATTGTTGATACTTGTATTTGGTCGCTGGCTTTAAGGGGTAAAACACCAAGAGATCGAGAAGTCACAGATGAATTAACTTCACTCATCAAGGAAAATCGTGCCAAAATCATTGGTTCGATTAGACAAGAAATTTTATCTGGCTATAGCGATCTTGCTCGTTACGAAAAATTGAGAAATAAACTGAGAGCATTTCCTAACGAACAGATTATCGATACTGATTATGAATCTGCTGCGGAGTATTCAAATATTTGTCGTCGCCAAGGAATTCAAGGTTCTCACACCGATTTTTTAATTTGTGCAGTCGCTACTAGATTGAAAATGCAGATCTATACTAGCGATAAAGATTTTAGCCATTACTCCAAGCATCTTCCTATTTCTTTGTATGGAGAAAAATAAATCTTACATTTGGACTCGATCAATATCAATTACTCTAAATGTTAAATGTTAAATGTTCAATGTTCAATGCTAAATGAGAAACGTTATGGGTGAATTTAGTCGGACTTGGTGGGGACAAAAATTTATTAACGCGATTGAATCCTTTACCGATGCTGCCAGATTGGGAAGGGGTCGTTCTTATGCTAGAGGAAAAAAAATTCTCGATTTTGCCGTCAATAAAGGAAAGATTGAGGCTACTGTGAGAGGTTCGGTCAATCCTTACTTTGGAGTTTATAAAGAACCTCGATACCATACAGTAGTTAAGATTAAACCTATTCCTAAAAAAGACTGGTCGAAGATTATTCAAAGTATGGCGACTAATGCCAGTTTTGTTTCTAAATTACTGTTAAACGAAGTTCCCGAAAATATTGAATCTAGTTTCCGAGAAGCGAATAAAAATTTGCTTCCTCGCAGCGAAAGTGATTTTCAAACTTCTTGTTCCTGTCCCGATTACTCAAATCCCTGTAAACATATTGCTGGTTTGTGCTATCGTTTTGCTTCAGAACTAGATGAAGACCCTTTTTTAATCTTTGAGTTGCGAGGTTTAACCAAAGAGCAGTTACACCAAGAACTAGCTAAAACACCTTTAGGTAGGGCTTTGGTTGCAGGTTTGAAAACTGAAGAATTAGCTCCTAATCCTATTACCTCCTATTACACCAAACCCCAAATAAAGCCAGTTAATGCAGAAACTACCTTCAAAGAATTTTGGCAAGGTAAAACGATCGATCCATCAACTACTGACGAATCCAAAGAAACTAACATTTCAGCAATCTTAGTCAAAAAAGCGGGAGATATGCCAGAATTTTGGCATCGAGATAATTCTTTTTTCGCCACTATGGAAGAACTATATCAGCGAGTTAAGACCAAAAACCGCGATTTGTTTTAATTGCGTAGGAACAGGAAATACCAGCAATGAGAAAAACTTAGATTCAATAGAAATGCTCTACACTAACAACCGAGAAAAGCATAAAGTGTTCCAAATCACATCTAAGGACAAAACATTTGAGATAATAGAAAGTATCCTAAAGGACTTGCTCCTACGTCGCGTCGTAACTACCGCCAGTCACCGCTATAAAAGACTGGCATATAAAATCTAAAACCCAGGTCAGCCATAACCTGGGTTTTTCGCGAGAAATTAAAAATAGAAATTTATTTATTAGGCAACAAGGTAATGCAGAAGACCTAAATTGAAATCAGTGAAAATAATGAACTTAGTTGATTAAACAGTCAATTTAATGTTTTAAGCAGATTGAAGTTTAAAGAGCGATCGCAGTTGCGAACAAGTTCTTACCAGCAACCGTGATTTTTGACTCCTGGGAGTAAAAGCGTCTGAAGCTTTAGATTTTCTCAGGTCAATCTGGTAGTGTAACAAAAGAGTGTAGCAAGTTAGATTTCTCTACCAAACTCATACTTGTTAATGTATAGTCCAATAATTAAATCGTGCATGGGAGCTATTTTTGAAAAGCAAATAGTTTTACGCTGTAATCTTTTAATTCTAGTTCTAAGAGTTAAATGTTTTCTCTCTATTTTTTGCATTTTATATTTGCTTATAATTCTTTCTTCTTTTGATAAGTGGCGTTCGTATGTTTTTAATTTATCTGTATAAAATTTAGTGATTCGGAATGGTCCCAATAGTTTTTTAAGTTTGAGAAACATTCGATCTTGTCTTCTTCCTAGTACAAAAGCTAAAATTGTTCCTGTTTTGTGGTCAATGGCGTGCCACAGCCATCTTTGATATTTCTTTTTCCCCACATAGCTTTCCATTTCATCAACTTCAGCTTTCAAAAGTAATACGTTTAGCTCTGGCTCCTTTCTTTGCTGTAACCATTTATAGTTAACTTGTTCGATTAACGCTTCTTTTTTTTTAGTTCTGACATTACAGTTGAAGCACTAATGTTCAAAACTCTAGCTGTATCACGCACTCCACTACCATTAGTCGCCATTTCGCCAATTCTTTGTTTGACTTCTAGCTTGTGACCACAATTTGTGTAGTCTAAAATAAAACTAGAGCGAAGACATTCAGTATTTTGACAGCGATAGCGTTGCTTACCTTGCTTTGATTTACCATTTTTAACTACATTTGTTGATTGGCAATAGGGGCATTTTACTGCTATCCAAACCGTCATAGTGTTGCTTAGACCTCGAACTTTTCTTACTTTATCTATTATACTTTAATACACTCTTTTGTTACACTACCTAATACTACGGTCTGGCATAACAGTGTTACTCAATTTGACCCGTTCCAAGTCAACCCCTTCAATATTGGCACCGATCAAATTGGCTTCAACCAAAACAGCCCCCTCCAAGTTGCTACCTCTCAAATCGACTCCAGACAAGATAGCAAAGGTGAGATTAGCGTTTCGCAAATCGGTGTCAACCAAAACAGCTCTACTCAAATTGATGCTGAGAAGTTCGGCTCCACTCAAATTAGCCCCGCTCAAATCGGCTCCAGCCAAGTTGGAACATCCCAAATTAGCTCCACTCAGTTTGGCTTTGATGAGATTAGTTCCGACCATTTCAACTTGGAACATACTAGCCCCACTCAAATTGGTTGTGTCGCAAAAATAGATACTCTTTGTGTAGTACGCTAATATCTATAAACAGCACAAAAAAACTTGACTCTTGTAGATGAATTCAAAAGAACCCTTTAAATGGCGACACTTTCAAAAAG
>Ga0115030_1000645_pt1 | contig 14628 bp, 14 predicted proteins | sample SidtaG_4_FD_87174 | JGI IMG/M metagenome (GOLD analysis project Ga0115030, IMG submission 87174) | Marine algal microbial communities from Sidmouth, United Kingdom - Sidmouth_Male1 metaG | ecosystem: Host-associated > Algae > Red algae > Unclassified | place: Sidmouth, United Kingdom | collected... | reverse complement strand
GGGGGGGGGGGGGGGGGGGGGGGGGTGGTGGGCGGGCCGCCTCCTCCCCGCCCCCCCCCCGCGGGGCGCCCGGGCGGCGGGTCGGGGGGGGGGGGGGGGGGGGGGGGGGGGGGGGGGGGGGGGGGGGGGGGGGGGGGGGGACGGCGTCGTTGCCACTACGGGGCTAACCAGTGGTGGGCGCTGCCGCTTATGGGCCCAGCAGGCCACGCCGTTTCCAAGGTAAGGCGGGGGCGACACGCACGCTCCTCGCCGGCAGATGAACGCGCCACCAGCCGTGACGGGCAGGGCGGGAGAAAAAGGGACGACCAAAGTCGAGCGGACAGGCCACGTTCGGCGGGGAGGCGCAGTGACAGCGGCGGCTGCAGAGGCCGCGGTGGCACCACCCACAAATGCCACTGTCAGGGAAGCCGACAAGGGGCGGCCGCCCGCGGCTAGGTCGGCGTACGCGGTGGAAGAGGCGGCCAGGCGGCCGGTGCGTTGAACCAGGTGACACGGCGACGGCCGTGCCGAAGCGACCGTGGTGGGCTCCCTCTGGCTGCACAGTAGCATGGCGTGACCTGCCCACGCTCCCACGCAGGTGAAAGGCGCGCGGATGGAGGGTGGCCGCGGGCGTGGCGGGGGGGGGCGGCTGGAGCGGGGCGGCGGCAGCGGACGTGGCGTATCTGATGGGTGTCTGGCAGTGGTCCGCGCGAGGGGGGGTGGGCCGTGCCCGACTCAGCCAAGCGCACCGCGCCAGTGCAGGCGGCGCACTCGGTGCCGCACCGCCAGATGTGGGCTCGCAGGTTTTCGCCACGCAAGGAGAGGTGTTTTTGCTTGGATTCTGAACCGTGGGCGACGGCGATGTCGCACGCACGGGTTGTGTGTGCAAAAGAGAACCGTCCTGTGGTAGACATTGCCTCGCGCTCGACCGACAGCAACCGCCGCCATGCGGGGATCCGGGCAAGAGTTGTGTGACGGTGCGGAACTACATTGGAACCAACAGCAATTTGACAAGTGTTCTGGCACCGCCTGCCTGCGTCCCGTCTCTCGCGCCACCGATCGACCATGATCCATGCATCCAGGCGATGTGTCGTGGTGCTTGCTTCCGGCTCTGCTGTACCCGTCAGTGACGTCCTGTGACGTCGCTGCCGGGGCTGGTCCGGTCGCGCCGATTCATTCACGGCCAGCACCTCCCTCTTCGCACTGTGCGGTGGCTGTCTTGACCCGTCTTGCTTGTGCGTATTTTGCAACGGTGGCTTCCACGGCTGTGCCTCGCAGCGCCCGCTCGCGCCACCACTCGTGCACTTCTGTGTGGCACCCCTGGGCGGCCGATTTGTTGTCACGGTGCAGTGGCCCTTGTTTTCTTATCGCGGTCGTGCTGCGGAGCACCTGACCGCGTCATCACCCCACCCGACCCTATCGACTGAACGGGGGGAGAAGATAAGAGGTGTTGCCTCCGTCACCGTCCTTTTTGCCGCCGTCACTGCCGAGTCGTCGACATGCGCCGGTCCCAAGCGCCGTCGATGCGGCGAGGGGGTTTGGTTCGCCGCGTTGCACCTCTTACAAGACCGGCGGGGGCTCCTGGCGCCGGAGCAGTGGCCCGTCCGCCTGCAGTTGCAACCGCAGCACGGCCGGCGGGTGTGACAGCGCATCCATCGGTGGCGCCGTCGCTGGGGCTGCCATCACGTCGACCCTTAGGCCTGTCTCGGGGGGGTTTCGCTACGTCACTGGGTGGCCGAGCAGGGGCACCAGCCGGTCCCGCACGTGGTACCTTGGGGAGGCCGTCTGTCGCCGCTGCTACTGGTGATGATTCTAGCTTGGGGGGTGGGGACGGCAGTGACGAGACGGTTGCCTATTTCAAGGTGCTGTACACGAAGCGGTCCAAGAAAAAGCACAAGTCGTACCTTGACGGTATGTTTAGCATTGCCCTTAATCAACTCACTCTGCCTGTCTTCCGTTTCCTTGTTTGCGATCTGTTTATTGTCTGGTCGAGCGTACAGTGTCTTCTCTGCCTTCCCATCGCGTTTGTTTGCTAATGGATGTGTTCTGACACTTTTGCGTCTGTTGCTTTGATGTTGAGCCCCTTCTCCTGGCTGCCGTTGTTTCATCCGCGGTCTTGAAGTGTGCAGGCTTCCTCGTGCTAAAAAGCGACCGGTACGTAACACTATTTGGTGATGCTGGCGCCTCTGTGGCCAAGTCCTCTCACGGCAGACTCGGCGGACTCAAGCCGGGCAACACGCTGGAGGTTGGGTCTTGGGAGGTGGAGATTGATACCCCCATTCCCGCCGACGACTTTGTGTCGGGGCGGGTGTTCCTCGCTGCTGCTGCGCCCGCCGCGCCCTCATCGGCGGTTGTTGCCCGCGTGCAGCCGCAGGCGTTCAAGCGCTTCAAGTCCCCGGTGGTCCCGGTGGTGCGCAAGACGGCGGCGCAGGTGGCGGCTACGCCGATGTACGACCCGGCCCACCCTAACACGTTCGTCATTTCGCCCGGCGAACACACTGACCCTGCGGATCCGACGTCCCCCTACTCGCTAGCGCCGGTGGTGATGGACCCCTACCTTGGCAAGTCCCTCCGTCCCCACCAGCGGGAGGGCATTCGCTTCCTGTACAAGTGCGTGTCGGGTGGCGCAGGCGTACCGGGCAGCGGTCGTGGTGCTATCCTGGCCGACTCAATGGGCCTCGGCAAGTCCCTCCAAGCGTTGAGCTTGTTGTGGACGGTGTTGAAGCAGCGGGGGCCTCTCGTCCGCAAGGCCATCATTGTTTGTCCCGCCAGCCTGGTCAGCAATTGGGTCAAAGAGGTGAACAAGTGGCTGGGCTCGGAGCGCCTCAAACCCGTCGCTGTCCAATCGGGCAGTGGCGGCGGGTCGGGCGCCAACCAGGAGTTGGCGGCTTTTGTGCATGGCAACCGGCCACTGCTCATCATCTCGTACGACATGCTGCGGGTGCACGTCGAGTCCATCAATGCCGGTCGCGGATGCGGACTGCTCGTGTGCGATGAGGGCCACCGTCTCAAGGCGTCCGGCGGCAACAAGACAATTGCTGCCTTGTCGGCACTGAAGTGCGACCGGCGAGTGATTCTGACGGGCACACCTGTGCAAAACGACCTTGAGGAGTTTTACGCCATGTGCTCGTTTGTCAACCCCGCCTGCCTCGGCACCCTGTCGTCATTCCGGTCGGTGTTTGCGGCCCCCATTCTCGCTTCACGGGACGCGTCAGCAGGCCGCGAGGAGCGGGCTCTCGGTCGCGCTCGCGCGTTGGAGCTCTCCCGCGTCACCCGACTATTTGTGTTGCGTCGCACGGCAGCGACGCTCGAAGAGTTTCTGCCGCCCAAGTGTGAGTCGACGCTCTTTTGTCGCATGGCGCCGTCGCAGGCTCAGCTGTATGAGTCAGAGTGTAGCCGCGGTGTTCGGAACCTGTCGCGACAGCGGGGCTTTGGGGCGGCACTCTCTACCATCATGACCCTGCGCAAAGTGTGCGCGCACCCAATGCTTGTGGCGTCGGGCGACAAGGACGAGAAAGACGGAGGAGCAGAGGGTGATGAGCGCCTCACGGCCGACACGAATTGGAAGTCAGTCAGCGTGGCGGACGCCGAGTCTGGCAAGTTCAGTGTTGCGCTTGCCATCTTGGACGCTGTGCACGACGCCAGCGACGGCCGGGAGCGGACGGTGCTGGTCAGCAACTTCACCCGTAACTTGGACCTATTCGAGTCGCTGTTCATGGAGCGGGACATTCCCTTTCTGCGGCTGGACGGGTCAACACCTGCAGTGACCCGCGGTTCTATTGTCGAGCGCTTCAACCGGCGGCACACGGTGTCCAAGAGCAACCCCGCGGAGAACACCGGCGAAGACCTGGCTGTCCTGCTGCTGTCCGCGAAAGCGGGTGGAGTCGGGTTGAACCTGATCGGTGCCAACCACCTTATTCTCTTTGACCCAGACTGGAATCCCGCTACGGACCACCAGTCGATGGGCCGTGTGTGGCGTGATGGCCAAAAGCTACGCGTCAACATCTACCGGCTCATCACCACGGGTGCGATTGAAGAGAAGATATTGCAGCGGCAGCTGTTCAAGGGCGAGCTTCAATCCGTCATGGACGCTGGTGCTGATGGTGACGCCCCAGGCACTGGCAGGGGCGGCGGCAGCAGCAGCGGAGGTGTTGGTGACGGCGGGCGGCACAACTTCTCGGTGGAGGAGCTACGGGAGCTGTTCCGCTACAACGGGGACGACACTGCCTGTGACACGCTGGCGGTCCTGGAGAGCGGTCGCGGCGGAGCCGCGGCCGTTCTCACCACCCAGTTCCTGGCCTACCGCGAGTCGGGGGAGGTACCGCCCAACAACCTGCTCAAGTCGGTCAAAGATCGCACTGGCAACACGCTGTCCTACATGTTCCACACGCAGAGCGGACGGTACTCGGCTCAACTGTCGGTAGCGGCCACCGCCTCTGTGGTGGCAGCCAACGACGACGATGCAGATGCCGCGGATCTGCTGGTGACGTCTGGGGTGACGGATGTTGAGGGCTCACCCGCCACCACAGCGTTGAGGAACCGCACGCGGCTGGTGGATGATGATGATGATGACGATGCGGTGGAGGACGAAGCCGAAGCGATGGTTGTATCGGCCGCCCCGAGAGAAGAAGCCGCCCGTCCTCGTCGCCAACCGTGTCGTAAGCGCCCCCGGGGTGTGGCGGACACGTCAGCAGAGGGCAGCAGCGGGGGCGTCGCGGTCGTCACCGTCACACCTCCCGATGGTAGCGGCGACGGCGCTGACAATATTGATGACGGTAGTCGCGACAACGTCTGCTCGGACGCTTCCCCCGCCACGCCTCCGCGATTGTCGACGCGCAGCGGCGGGCGCCGACAGGCGGCCCCGGTGCCTGATTATTGCGGCGATAGCAGCGACGACAACACCGACGGGTCCGACGGGCAGGGCTTTGACTGGGAGGCGGAACTCGCGCAGGATGAGGCAGACTGAAGCGGTGGAGGATCTGGCATGTGTGTGTGGCGCGGCATCAAACCGAGTCTACGCCGCACTGGTCCTCTCTTGCTGTTATTCTTCTTGGAGAACACGCTGTTCACGAAGTAAAGGCGTGCTCGTCGATACGAATGGAAGGGCACATGTGCGAGCACGTGCCCTTCAGCGCCGTCTGACGAAGAGACGAAGGCACAAACAAGTAATGTACTGGAACTGTTTATCTTCATGTGTGTGTTGGGGGGAAACGGTTAGCTTGGCACCCCACGGTTGACGACCGCCGCCAGGCGAGACGTGACCGACTTGGCCGAGTGGATGTCTGGCGGCGCCTCCTTCTTGGCCGCATGCACGTCGGTTGACCCCCAGTGCCGCAGAAGCGCTTCAAAGTTGGCCGGCCGCACGGGTGGGGCAGTGCGGCCAGCGGCCGCCGGCCCCGGCACTACATCACCGCGCTCGTTGGCGACGGGCGCACTTCGGCCACTGCCACCACCAACGCCGCCACCGACCCCTCCCAAGCCGCCACCGCTGCCGCCCCCCAAGCCGCCGCCACTGCCCATCAACCCCCGCTCCCTCCGCCTCTGTGACGGCTTGCGCGGCAGCGACCGCATGATGGACGACCGCAAGCCGTCACCCGACTCGTCGGTCGTCCACCCGCCGGGCCGGCGGGGCGGCGCACCCCCGCCGGCGACTGCTCCCGCAACGTCCGGGGCAGTGCGGCGGGAGAGTTTGCGCACCAGAGCCGCCACTGACGGGCGCGTGGCCGACGGCAGGCGGGTGGCTTCGCGTTGTGGTGGGGGTGCGCTCCGCGCCGCCGGCCGGTTCGTTGGGGACGAGCCCGTAAAGGATTTGGACATGCGCGCAACGCCGCCCGTCCGTGGCACACCCCCAACCTTTGGCCCCGGTTCGCCGGGTGATGGCGGCGCATGCTCCGCCGCCACGTCGTGTGTGTCACAGCCTGGTAGTAGTGGTGTTGTCGGCCGCCGATGCATGCTGTGGCTTCGCCGACTAACAGCACTTCGGCCGGGAAGGCGCAGCGTAGGTGCTTGGTTGTCAGCGCCACTGGCTCCAGAGGTGCCGCCACCAGAATAGGTGCTTGAACTGTACGCCCCATTGCCAGCCATCCCGCCACCCTCCGGTGTCATGTCGGTAGACAGGTTGGCGGTCGTGCGGAAGGAAGTTTGTGCGAGAGACCGCGACCACAAGCGGCCGCTATCAAAACTCGACACCCGTGCTGCCATCGAGGGCCCACGAGCCGATGATCGTCGCAATAACCCATGGGAGCGCACCGTCAGGTATGTCGAGGATGACGAGGCAGACGGCATACCAGACTGAGACGAGTTCGACGTCGTCGAGAAGGTGGACGGCACCGGTGAAAGCGGCGGAGCCGGTGGGGGTAGGCCTTTGGCCACGAACAGCTGACCGGCGGCGGCAAAACGTAGCCCTGCCAAAACGACAACGACGACTCGCCGCCACAGAAGTGCCGCCCGCACGCCCGGCGGGGGTGCCGACCGCGCCCCTGTCCCGCTACTAGACGAGAGGGTGCTGGAGCGGCGACTGGGCAGAGAAGCACCTGGCAATTGCAGCGACGCCAACGACGGGGAGGCCAGCCGTGATATGGAAGTGGTGGGATTGTACACGGGGTCGCCACAGCCCCAACGGTCTGCGTCTTCGGCGCCCATATCATTCTCTGAGCAGCTACGGTGGGCCGGCAAGTCCAATGGAACGATGGCTGCCGCCACCGTGCCACCAGGCGGTGCCGACACACGCTGCCCCAGCAAAGATTGGGCTGCCGCGGCAGTAGCCGCCGCCGCCGCCGCCGCCGCTGCCGCTGCCGCCCGCGCCTGTGAGCGCGTCGAGGAGCCACCAGCCAACGGCCGCCGGAGCATCGACGGCAATAGGGGCGGCTTGGTACCGCCGCTGCTGGCGCTCGATAACCGCAGACTGCGGGACGAAGTACTGACAAACTCTCCGGGGATCCCCTCGTCCATGTCCGGACTGCGTGGCGGCGACGCCGTGTCACTCCCATCATGGCTCGGTGCGTTGCACGTACACGCCGCGGATGCAGTCGATGGCGTCGCCGCGCTGTAGGAAGGCGGCAAGTTGATCGACCCAACCCGCCCGTCCTTGAGATGCTGAACACAGAGCGGCGAGGAGCACGACCGCAGGCCGGCAGCGCCACTCAGGTCGGGCAGCTGGGCCGACACAAACGCGGCCGTCGTCAGCGCATCGGTCGGCGAAGCAGGCGCCACGTCAGACCGCACCTCAGCCAAGTACGGATGGTGTAACGCTCCGAGGGCGGTGAGGCGGCGCTCCGGGTCGATCTGGAGGAGCCCCCGAACTAAACTACGCGCCGCTGCCGGCACCTTATTCAGCCCACAGGGCAACACCGCGCCCGTGCGGACGGCCTTCACAATGTCGACGAGGAAGGCACCCTGGAAGGGCAGCTCCCCAGTCAGCATCCACACCAGCACCACGCCCGCCGACCACAGATCGACCGCAGTGCCGTAGCCGAGGCGCTCCCCAGAAAGGGAGTGGCGGCGAAAAAAGTCGGGCGCGAGAAACTGGGGCGTGCCAAGCACCTCCCTCAGGATGCCGCCCGGATCACCGCGGCCGGACCGCCCCGAGGAGAGCATCGCGGCAAAACCAAAGTCCCCAACCCGCGCCGTCCATGGCCAGTCGGCCGCCGATGAGGCGAGAAGAATGTTCTCAGGCTTGATATCGCTGGGGAGCGCGGCAACCACACAATTCGCAGAAGATCAGATGCAAAGGGTGAGACACGACATGTAGCACACCAGTATCAGACACCGAGGAGTACAAAAAGACAGGACAGGTCAGTCAACCACCGCCACAGGTCTCCCGTACGCACGAGCGCGTGTATGCAAAAACCGAACCAGTTCCATCACGGTACAGAAAGAAAGCCATATCTTCCTCAGCCGGCATGCCAAGCAGCACGTCCCCCACCTCGCCTCCCCCGACGCCTCGCCACGCGCTTACCGATGGACGATTCCTCGAGCGTGCAAATACACCAAGCACTGCAACAGGCTCCGCATGATCGCCACAATGGCGCGCCCAGCAAATGGCGCCTGGTGCTTGTCAAGCGACCCGCCGGCCATGTAGGGCGTGACCGTCACCAGCCGGTCGGCTTCGTCAAACATATCCACCGCCGGCACCAATGCCGGGTGTCGTAAGCCGGCGTACGCGTCCATGGCGGCCGTTTCGCACTCGAGCTGCGCCGCCGACAGGGCGCCCTTCTTCACCTCCTTAAGCGCGACGGGTCGCCGCATGCCGGCGGCTTCCCCCTTGAGAGGCAAGACCGCAAAGACGCGGCTGTTGTCACCCGTGCCGAGCAGCGTTGCGTTGCGCATGCAATACACTTCCGAGACGCGGCGGGCGGCGGATAGGAGGGCGGCACGCCACGTCGAGAAGGTAGCCAGGTCGTCAAAGTAGAGGAAGAGGAGGCCCCCCGAGGGGAGACGCACGTCAATCTCCAGGGGGCGCTTCTTGGGCATTGGCGTCACACGTAAGCCCGACAGATTGATGCGCAAAACATCGTTCAAGCCGCCCGTGGCCGCACCGCCACCGCCCATACCGACGCCACTCCCGGCGACCATCGAGCGGGAGTGGCTGCCGCCAAGACGCACGCTGCCCCCCCCCCCTCGTGGCGGCCCCGTAGCGGCCGGTCGCTCACCCCCGGCTTTGCCGTCGCTGGCCGCCGCTAATGACGAGGACCCTCCCCCTCCAGACGACCGCCGCTCGCCGCCCCCCCCCCGCCCGACCGCGTCCGCCTCTGGCGGCACCTCCGCCGCCGCCCCGACCGTCAACGTTGAGCAACGGACCCGCACGAGGCGCGGGCGGGTGCGTTGGAGCATCCGCGTCTTGACGCGGAGTACCGCTGCCAGGTGCACGGCGCCGCCGGAGGGGGGGGGTACCGCTGCGCCGGCGGGGGAGAAGCGCGCCGACGGGTGCCGCGCGTCGAGGCCCGCCCGTCGATCGCCGGCGGGGCGGCTGGTCGCCATGGCGGCGAGGCCGCCCCCGCGGTGGACTGTCGCGGGCAGCACAGGGGAGAGGGGGAGGGGGGAACAGCGAGAAAAGCGCGAGGTATTGTGTCCACGTCAAGGGTCTCCGTCTGATGGCAGCCGCAACGGCCGCGGCAGCGGAATCAGTAACGGTGGTGATGGCAGCGGCGGTCGTACCGCCGCACCGCGCGCCTCGTGCCGCCGCTGCCGGCCCGCACGCCCACGGGCAGCACGCCCACAATCCACGACGCGGTGACGGGTGGTGCCACGCGACATGCGGCGTGGCAACGCACGAGTCTGCCAACCCCTCACCCTCCCGCGTTTTGGCACCCTGCTTGACGGTCCTCCCGCACCGCCGTTGACCGCCTTGCCTCGCACGCCCACTCCGCTTCTCCCGTGCCCGTGTGGACTCTCAGGGCGTGCCACGCAGCAGCGTGGAGCTGCTTGGCAGCGCTTCACGCAACGCGGCAGACAGCCTCACGCGCCGCCGCGCATGGCCCGCCGCCACCCCCCTCTGCCCGTGGACCGTCACAGCCCCTCCCCCTCCCCACACGCCTACCCACCCGCCGCCGGGGTACAGTGTGCCCGCTTGCCCTGAACGGATCGCCACCTGGCGGGCGGTGCTACACGGCCACGCAGCAGTAGCCGCTGTTCTATGTGTGCCCCGGCTCGCGGGCCGGCGATGGAGCCAAATGGATGCTCCCACCCGACCCCTTCACGCCAGGCGCGCGGCAGGCGCGAACGCAGTGGGCGGGAGCCAGAGCGAGGCACGGGTCGCCCGCCGGGCTGGCGACCGCGACGGCCGCCGAGCGGCACCAGAAGGCACCGACCCTCCCCTCCGCCCCTTCCGCAAAACGGGCACAGCCGCGGTGGGGGCCGTCCGCTAGAGGACCCCTCGGCGGCACCTCTGGGCAAGGACCCCCGCTTCAACGGCAGTGGTAGAACAGGCGCGCTGGGTGGGCCCCACCGACAGCTCGGCTGGCGGCCGGCCAGCCGGCGGCGACGGCGGCGTTGGCGTCGGAGGCTGCTGCGCACCCAAAAAGGCGCCGCGGCTCAGCAGCGCTTGGCGCGGGCGGCTGGGTTTCGACGCCGCCGCGTCCGGGCGCGTGTGCCGTGTCAGTGCGCGAGCTCCCCTCCCGCCCCCTACCCGCCCCCATCGCAGCAGTGGTGTGGCGGGCGGTTGGTGGCGGTGCGGATGAGGAGGCGTCGCTGCCACGGCGCTTTTCCGCGCCGCTTTGGGCAATTTCAACGGGCCCACGTCAAGAGAGAGTGCCACGGTTTGGTTTGGCGGGTGGCTGCACCCTTCCGCGTCCGCGAAGGCGGGATCGTCGCAGGGCTTGTGGCAGGGTCTGGGCAAGCGTGTCAGAACCGCATTCGTTGTCACCAAGCGCTGTGGAATTCAGTCAGGACGACCGCCTATTCTCTCGGGCCGCCGGGACCCCTATGTTGGGCTCTGGAAAAGCAAGCAGACAACACTGTGTGAGCCAACCACAGTGAGAACCGTTTGACACGTGTCATGCAGAGGAAGGCTCTGACCAAGAATGTGCGGTGGACAGAGCTTTGCGCGGTCTGAGCAGAAAGGGCGGTTCAAACGTCGGCACGCGCAGGCTTGCTTTCATCTCAATCGACTGTCCTCCAACCTCCAACGTATCCACGAAGGTTCGCAAGCTGGCATGCGCGAGCTTCGACGAGCTCCGCGAGGACAAGCTACTGGGTGAGCATACGTTGCGTGTGTAGCGCATGCATTGTGGCTCTGTCGGATGAGGTACGTAATCACTGTCTGTGTGATGCTCTGGGTGTCTCACATCGTGGCCTGTCGAGTTTTCTTTTTCATGCTCAATTGTTGAGCGCCCGTTGCACTCGGTGTTCTTTGCGGACATGGTTTTAATAGCCAGTGTAGTACACGTTGCAGACCTTGCCACTCCGTTGGCATTCTATAGGTACTGTATACAGATGCTCGTGGGGCCATGGCTAGTTGCGTTGCACGTTTCCTCCCACTGGCGGTGACCTGGCAATTCCGGTGTGTCCCGAGAAAAGGAACAGGGAATGACACGAACCAGACGCAGACACTCCACGCACAGCACTCGCGGCGCCAGACACGCAAACAGAACGGTTGTCGTCGCCGTACATTCGTCGGCAGTACGTTTATTCGTCACACCGTCACAGCTTACACGCCGCACCGAGTGCACCGTACAGCGCCATCCTACCCGGGCACGCATGCGCGTACAGCGAATCAACGTGCATAACGCACAACTCTCACATCGCCCAGCAAACATAAACAGGATCGTTGACAAACAAAAACAGGAGAAGACAAAGTCAATGTGGTGCTGCGGCCGACAACGGCTCGACGCGTGCGCGCACAAAAGTGTCAACGTCCAGCCCCGCTGCTGTCATCTCAGCAACCCGCTGCCGCGCGCGGGCCATCCCGCACGCATCGCTCGCATACTTGCTGCCGGCCGCCGCCGGAGCGCCGCCGCCGCACCCACCAGGCGCGCCGGCACATGCGCACGGGGTGCTGCCCGCTGGGCCGTCAGGTGCGCCGCCGACGCGGACGCTCGCAGCCGCTGGTGGCGGCAACGGTACCGCCGATGGTGGGCTCCGCCGTTTGGACGCCCCGCCGCCGCCGTCGCCGCTGACAAGCTTGCGCTTCTTGACCGACGGCACCGAAGGCAGCCGGGGGGGCGGTGAGGTCGGGGGCGACACTGGAGAGCCGAGGCGCAACGGCAACCGCATCGCCACTGGCTTGGGGGTGATAGGCGGAGACAGCGACGCACGCCGCGGGGACAAGCCGCGGTTGCCGAGCAGCCCCGCAGGAGGGGCCGTCGGTGGCTTGGCCGCCGACGGCCCCACAAACGGCGACAGCGGCGGCGGCGGCGTTGGTACGGCACCCGTCGAGCAGAGCATCGTTACAGGCGCTGCCAACGAGGGGCTCCAAGCGCGGCGGCCGGGTGAAGGCGCCCCCTTCGCCGCCGCGGCCGATGCGGCCGAACGACGAGCGAGTTCTTGAGCAAAAAGGGAGCACCGCAGCGCCGGGTCGTCGAGACACCGGCTTTGAGAGAGCAGGTAGGGCGCCTCCGCAAGCACGTCTGCTTCGGAATAGGCGCGCATCCCAGCCGCCCGCCGCCCCAGTTGCCTCACTATCTTGGCGTACGTCGCGTCGGCGGGGGGGAGGCGCGTGGCGAGCGCCACGGACCGCACAAGCAGCTCAAACCGTCGCCGCGCGCGGCCGTGCGTCGCCACGTAGGAACCGGCGGGGCGGCCGACGAGGCGGTACTGCCCCGTTGGCGTCGTCGCAAGCAGTCGAGGCTCGTCGCCCCCCACCTCCACCGACCACCCCGACAGGCGCGGGAGCGACACGGTCAACGGGGGCTGACCGGGGGCCATCAACACACCTCCCGCGGCGAGCTCCGTGCTCGGCTCGTCCAGCTCACACAAGGAGGCGGGCATGCCCGCGGGGCCCCCGGGCGACGGCCGCAAGCGAGTGACCACAAAGTGGTGGAGCGCCCGCGTCGGCGGGCCCGCCCCGTTGGTGGGCGCCAATGTGTAGGTAGTGGGGATGTCCACCTCTTGAACGGGTGTCGACAAGACGCTGCCCCCGCCGGTGCGGGGCCGGCCCGTGCCAAGAGCGGCACGCCGACGAGGGGGCGGCGCCGAGCGCGCGGGAGGGACCATCATGGTCGTCGGCGTGACGACGGGAGACGGGATGACCGCAACCGAGGATCCGACCTTCGACGACAACGCCGACAACGCGAGCGAAGGCGACCGACCACAAAACAAACGACGACAACACGGGAGACGAGGCACGCCGGCACGCAACGGGACACAGGCGTGCGGCGCACGCAGAAGCATGCGCGGTACCGACGCGCACGACGCCGGTCACGCGGCGACGAGGCCAAACAAACCCCGTGCGGACACCAACAAAGGCGTGGGGTTAAGGCAGCACCGTGGAGGCGGGGCGGCGTGGCGGGGCGGCGTGGCGGGGCGTGTGGAAGGAGGCACACCATCCCACGGGCGGCTGCCAGCACCGCACCCGTGTGCGCGGTCGAGGACGGCCGAGCACGGTCCGAGCACGGTCCGGGCACGCCCCACTGCCCGCGCCGCACGGGCCACGCCCGGCGGCCGTGGTCATTCGGCCGGCGGCCGCGGCCGAGGTGGCGGCCGCACGCGGGCGGCGCCGAGGCCCCCCATCGCGCCCCGCACCGTCGGCGCGCGCACAGCACACAGCGGGACGTGGCGCGGTTGCGTGGGGAGAGGGGGGTCGCCGGCGTCGGGGGGGGGGGCGGCCACCAACGAGGTGTGGCCACGGCCGCGGCGGTCGGTGGCACCGCCGGCGCGGGTGCACTGTCCGGGGAGGGCGGCAGAGCACGGGCGGGCCGAGCTTTCTCGCGATGACCGGCCGGTCGGCAGCGGCGCTGCCCCTTCCTGTTGGTCCGCTGAAAAGGACCAGCGGCGGTTGGCAGCGTCCGTGCGCGGCGTGGGGCCGCGAGTCGTCTGTTGGGCCCGCGCGGGGGTGGGTCTCGAACGGACGCGCAAATTGGGGTGTCAAGAAGGCACGTGGCGCTCAGTTATGTAAATACCACAAATATTACTCAGAAACTAATTTACACCTTCACGAATGCGTGCGAGTGAAAAGGGGGGCTACGTTAAGGACATTCGACCCACCATAATTGGTCAATTCCAGCCATCATCATCCCCGGTCGATGCGACGCCCACAACCACCTCACGCATAGCGACGCTGGCTGTTCCCTTTGTTTCTCGTCCCCGCCCCTACGAACTCCTCCCTACTCCTCCTCCTAATCCAGCACGCCTTCCCCTCACCCCTTTTTCCTTCTCCATCCCCGATCCGGTTGTTCCCCCCCCCTTCCCCCCCATCATGGCCTCCCGCCTGAAGTCCCTGGCGACGATGGCCCAGTCGGCCGCCGCGTCGGACCTCGTCGTCAAATCCTCCACCGCCGCTGCCTTTGAGACGACCGCCGCCCTCCGCCGCCAGTACGTGGCGTCCTCCCTCAATGCCATGCCTGCCCGCGTCGACGCGGCGGCCGCCGAGTGGGCGAGCGTCAAGAGCAAGGTTATGGAGCGGTCCTTTACGTTCGGGGAGTTTGCCACCGGCGTCGTTGCGGGCGTTGAGCTGTACGCCTGTTACATTGTCGGGCGCGCCATGGGCGGCCGCACCATCGAGCAGGAGCTGTAAGCGCCCGCCGCCGCGAGTCGGTGGGAGCGCCAGCCGCATGGCGGCGGGCAGGGGGAGGGCGGCGACGCGCGTGACGGCCAGCCGAGAGCATTGGTGCGTGTGTTTGCGGGTGAGGTTTGGGGACGCTTGGGCGCACCAACATGGCGGATGGCGTAGTGTGAGGCGTCCTGAGCACGGGGGGTGGGGAGCGGTGCGGGGTGTGCCATTTTCTCTTTCTTGTTTGGTTGCCTTGCTTCCCTTTTTTGTGTTGGCCCTGCGAGGGCCGGCTGTATGCGATGGGTTTGACAGTGACCGCCCGCGTCGGCGCCCCAGTGGCGTCCTCATGTTGGTCGTCTGATCGACATTCCCGGCTCGGGCTGGACTTGGCAGTCTGCGCTGCCGCCGATCCCTACACATCCCGGTGGAATCGAATCGCTTGCAGCGGTTGGCCCCTCCCCTCCATGATAGTGCAGTCCTTTCCTCGCTCCTTTGCCCCCCCC
>Ga0115030_1000642_pt1 | contig 14648 bp, 18 predicted proteins | sample SidtaG_4_FD_87174 | JGI IMG/M metagenome (GOLD analysis project Ga0115030, IMG submission 87174) | Marine algal microbial communities from Sidmouth, United Kingdom - Sidmouth_Male1 metaG | ecosystem: Host-associated > Algae > Red algae > Unclassified | place: Sidmouth, United Kingdom | collected... | reverse complement strand
TGCGGGGCGGCCCGGGGGCGCGGGAGGAGCGGTGGGGTGTGGTGGGGGGTTGCGCCCGACGGCGGCGGCGGTGAGGACGTCGGCAAGGTCCGCCGCGAGCTCCGCCGCCGTCCCCGTGTCGGACGCGTAGAGGATGCGGGCAGAGGTGTAGACGTGGGGGGGGGGGCTGCCGCGCCCTTGGGGGGGGGGGGCGCCGTTGCCGCTGCCGCCGCTGCCGCCGCTGCCGCCGCTGCCGCGTCGGCCGCCGCCGCCGCTGCCGCCGATCCGTTGGCGAGCGCGTCGGCCGCCGCTGCACCGTCGGCGGCCGATCCGTTGGCCGGCGGCGGCGCCGCAGCCGCCGCGGCTCGGTCCGACATGGGGCGGGCGGGAAGGCGCCCACGCCGGGGCGGGCGCGCGGCGCGCCACAGCAACGGGGGGATGGAGGGAGGGGGCGCTGGCCGCCCGCAACGGCCGCCGACGCGACGCTCGACGGTGCCGACGAGGCCGCCGCCGTGGCCGCTGACAAGCACCACACGGGCCGAGCTAGGGCGTGGGCGCTGGCGTGGTGGCAGAGGGCGGCATCCCGCGGGTCAGCGGGGACCACGCGCCAGCTGCCGCCGCCGCCACCGCCGCCCCGCGCGGCGCCGACGCGGGGCTCAAGAGCCCTCGAGGGCTTGGGTGACACCCACTGCGCCGAAAAGCCCGACGCGGCGTGACCCGTGATCGCCACGCACCGCTGCTGACGCCGGCGGCGCGGGGCTTTCGGCAAGAAGACGGCTGATTGGTCAATGGCTCCTGACTGGTCGAGGATCTATTGCCATGGGCGTATTCTATTTTTGGGGAAGTCCAATAAATTATATATTCCAATACAATGGCGTCGGTTTGCAACCGCGTCCCGCTCCCGCCAAGAGACGTGTACCGCTTCCAAGCGAGGCGGCCACCGCCCCGCCACCACTGTGCACGGCCACACGTGTCCCCCCGCCGCCCCCCCCCCGCCCCGACACCATGGACGCCTTTCGACGCGGGCGCACGCCCGCCCAAACCATGGGCGAGCGGTACGTCCCCATTGGCAAAATTGGGGAGGGCACCTACGGCCTCGTGTACAAGGCCCGCGTCGTTGACAGCGGCGGCGGCGGCGGCGGCGGCGGTGCAGCGGCGGCGGCGGCGGCTGCGGGTGTGGGTGCCAACGGCGCCGCAGCCGCCCCGCCGTCGTCTGGCGCAGGGCACGACGCCAAGCCCCCCGCTCATGCCCACGACGACGCTGCCGCCGCCGCCGCCGCCGCCGCCGCGGCGGCCGCCGGCGGGGACCGCCTCGTCGCCGTCAAAAAGTTCAAGTGCTTCAAGTCGGGCGACGGTATCTCGCCCACGGCGGTGCGGGAAATCAAGCTGCTGCGGGAGCTCCGCCACCCCGCCATCGTCTCCCTCGTGGACGTGCTGCTCGACACGTCGGTGCCGCTGGCCGGAGGCGCCAAGGACGCCAAAGACGGGGCCAAGGAGGCCAAGGCCGCCGCCGCCGGCGTCGCATCCGGCGCGCCCGCCGAGGAGCGCTCCCTGTACCTGGTGTTTGAGTATGCCGACCACGACCTCCTCGACATGATCCGCTTCCACCACAACCACCCCGCGACGCCCATGCCGACGGGGACGATCAAGTCGCTGCTGCACCAAATCCTGTCGGGCCTCGCGTACCTGCACAACAACTGGATCCTCCACCGCGACCTCAAACCGTCCAACATCCTCGTCACGGGCGGCGACCGCCCCCCCACCTCGCGGGGCGTCGTCAAAATTGCCGACTTTGGCCTCGCGCGCCTCTTCCAATCCCCCCTCCGCCCGCTGCCCGACGTGGACGCGGTCGTGGTCACCATCTGGTACCGCGCGCCGGAGCTCCTCCTCGGCGCCCGCCACTACACCGCCGCCGTCGACTTGTGGGCGGTCGGCTGCATTTTTGCCGAATTGTGCGCCTCCAAACCCCTCTTCCAGGGGTGCGAGCGGGAGCGCGCGCCCGACGACCGCGCGCCGTTCCAGGCGGACCAGCTGGACAAGATTTTCCGGCTGCTCGGCAAACCGTCCCCGACCGCGTGGCCGGCCGTCACGTCGCTGCCACACTGGGCCGACGTGCGGGGGTGGGTGGGCTACCCCAACCGCCTCGCGTCGGCGCTGCCTGGGCGCCTCAAGCCGGGGGGGGCGGGGCACGACCTGCTCGCGCGGCTGCTCGTGTACGACCCGGAGCGGCGTATTTCGGCAGAGGAGGCGCTCGCGCACCCTTACTTTCGGGTGCGTTGCTGGGGAGGGGGTGAGCCGTCGTCGCTGTCGGTGCGGGTGTGGCTTTTGGGCGGCCGCCTGGGTCTCGTCCGTCCCGTCCGTCCATCCTTTTTTTTTTTTCACTGGGTATTGTTGCCTGCCTCGTGTGGCTGCCTACTAACGACCGTCGCTCCGTGCCCCTGTGCGTGTCACCCCCACCCGTCCGTGTTCTGGTGCACCTCCCATGGCGTGGCCCCCTTGGTGCTTGCTTACAGGAGGAGCCACTGCCGCGGCCCAACGCGTTTGAAAACGACATTGACCCGTACGCGCCGCGCACGGTGACGCCGCTGGATGCGGTCAAGGACGCTGGGTGGGCGGTCACCGCGTCTGACCCGCCGGCGGCGGCCGCGCCGCCGCCGCCGCCGCCGGCGGGCGTGGCGCTGCCCGTCGGCGGCGCCGCGCACGCGGCCAAGCGGGTGCGCCGCTGACGCGGCGGCGCGGCCGCGTGGCGGGTCGGCCGCGCGTGCCGCCCGGTCGCGAGCGGGGCGTTGCCGCCGCGCAACGCGCGCGGTCGGCGGCCGCGCGGCGGCGGCGGCGGCGGCGCCGCCGCCGTCGACGGTGGGGGGTGGGGGCGCCGGCGGCGCGGGCGACGACGGTGCGGCCCGCGGGCCGTGCGCCGGGTCGTGCGCGCGGCGCGCCGCCGCGCGCGGGCGGCGCCGCCGCCCGTGGTGGCGGGCGCGCCGTGCGCGCGCGCGGGCGGGCTGCTTGCGGGCGCTCGACGCCCCTGCGGCCGACCTGCTCCACCGGACGCGGTCCCCGCGCGTGTGCGTGCCGGCATGCCGTCGGATGTTCGAGCGCTGGCGGGGTGGGCGGCCACCTCCCCAGTGGTGCCGACGCCCCCACGACTGTGACGACGTTGGGAGGTGCGTCGGCGGGGTCGGCCCGCAGCGAGCCCAGGGGGGGCGGTGCGCACACCCGCCGTCGGCCGCGAGCGTGAGCTGGGTGACCACCGTGCGTGCACGGCTCGCTGCGGCCGTTCTTTGGCCGGCACGCGCCCTAGGGCGGCGACAAGGCGCCGAGGGTGAGTGTGCTCTGCCGCGGGGAGGCCCGCGCCGGCTGCAGCCATCATCCGGGGCGTCACCTGTCCGCACGTCGTACGCCATGTTATTTCGGTCACACGCTGTGTGCTGTACACGCTCTCCGCTGCGCGGTCAACTCCTAGCTGGTCCCTACACACACCCGCCAGCCCCCCCCCGCGCTCAAGAGAAACGATTAAAAGGCAATCCCCAGGCAGAGTGCAAGCGCGTCGGTTCCCGCTACGACAAGGTCGGGCACTTCCACAACCCGTCCGACAGAAAGTGCCAATTCTCAATACCAACGCCCTTGTCGGCGGTCCGGATGGCAGACGTGGCGAGCAACGCCTGCCCGACGGCCAGCGGGTGGTCCTTGCCCGGCCCGTAGACGCCCACGACCGCCTCGCGGGGCACGTCGTCTATCGCCGCGCGCGGGGATTTGAGGCCCGGCACCATCACGTCCGCGCCCTGCATGACGTGCCGGATGGCCCCATCGTCAACGCACATGCGCGGGAGGAGGCAGGGGTACTTGGCCAGCAGCCGGAGCGTCGGGCAGTAGGGCCCATCACGAACATTGAAGAAGAGCGGCTCTGCCGAGGGCGAGCAGACCACATTGATGTGGCCGGCCACCTTGGCGAGCACCATCTTGTCCTTCTTGGGCAGGATGTCCTCAAAGTACGGCTCGATGGCGGGGATCTGCTCGAGGATCTTGGCGCGGATGGTGCGCTGCAGGGAGGATTTGATCTGCGACTGGCCCGACACGCTCTCGTCGACGGTGAAGCGTTTGAACATGGTGGCGGCAAGGCAACAGGAGCGTCGGGGGGCGGGAGAGGTGAAGGAGAGTGATGGGCAGAGAGGGTCCACCGATCGTGCTGGTAAATCGCCTTCACGCCATCATGAAGACGGCAACAGAGGGGATGGTGAAAGACGAATTGTCACAGTATGTGCTGAAAATCGTTTCATATTGGCACTGAAGAACGCACGGGTAAGTTTACAGTGCACAGGTATGACTGCATCGAAGTCCTAAATTCTTACAGTCATCGCCTCCAAAGTCCGCTTGTCATTCTGCCTTTTCCTTCAACTTGCCTGCAAGGTTGTTGCCCATTCCCATCAGTACATCCCAAGTATTCTCCTCGAATGGCTCAGAAGGGCGACATGGACAGCCCTGGGGAAAGCATATGTGCCCGAAGAACTCATTGCCCTGCACAGGTAGTGCGCATCATATGGCCACGTGGAACAGCTGCACCACGTTCCACTGTGACATGTGGGGGACTGTTGAGACAAATAGAGGTGTGGTGGCGGTGTGTTGCTTGTTGCTGTCTCTCTCTCCTCCCTGGCCTCTCCACCACTGCTTATCTATCTACCGGCAGCGCCGTGGTCGTCCATCTGGCCCTCGCCCACGCGCGAGCCCGCCTGTTGCCCAGGCTGGCCCCAAACGCCCACACCCGACGGCGCGCCCCGCGCGCCCCCGCTTGCACGCGGCTCTGCCACGTGCCCCTCAGCGCCGGTTGCGCTGGCGCCCCCTCGTACGCTTGTGTTCCCACGTAGCGCCACAGTGGCGGCAGCCGCCACGCGGCTGCGCCCCCACGACCCCCGGTGTTGCGGCTCCCACGCAATCCACCGTCAACGGTCGTGTCGGCCGGCCCAATCTGGGCCCAGCCACAGGCAATTTCCCAACTCTGGGGAAATTGCTCCGCCCGGTTGGGCTACCGTAATCTCTTGTCCCAACAGGGACGGCCCATAGACACGATATGGCGCACCCGTGGCGCCACGGGCCAGGGGCGCCATGGCGCCGCTATGGCCTGTTGCATCTGAGAAATATCCCCACAGTGAGCCGGTTGGCCGTAATGACTCTTGACCAGACTCGTAGGATTCTTACCATGAGAAGGATGTACGCGTGATGAACTTTTTCTGGTGGACTGGATGCCGGGCGAGGAGGAGCCCGTGGAGAGGGACCGTCTCTATCGGCTTGATGTGGTGCTCACCAACAGTGACGACGACCAAGACCGGGATGACGACGCGGCTATGGGTGTTGAGGACTTCTGCGTGATGAGCGCTGATGAGAATGGCTACGGGACCGCTTTGCTGCTGGGGCAGCGCGAGCCCCGCATGTCCAACGGGAAGCTCCCCACGGCCGACGCGTTCGCGACGGTGGTTTGGACGGCACGGCCCGCCAACCACACTTCCCCCGTCGGCCTTTTGACCGCGATTGCCGTGCCGACCGCCCAGGCGTGCGTTGGGGGCGGGGGGGGAGACGCCGGCGCCGCCGACGACGTCGGCGCCGCGGACGGCACGCGCCACCGGGTCGGCAGAGTGGCGGCGATGGCGGCGGCGGCGACAGCGGCGGCGGCGGCGGCGGCAGCGGAGGCAGCGGGGCCGGGCACAGCTGGGGCCTGCGGAGTGGTAGTAGATCGAGTCTACGTGGAGGGCCCGCGGCTGACGCTCGTGCAATCATTGGCCACATGAGCCCACATACTTGCTCAACAGAGTGAATCCACAAGTGTGAGCACAAGACCGACCGTGTCGTTGTGTTTGGTTTTTAGCTTCCGACATGGTTTCCCACTTGATTTCTCGCTGTCCACATGCCCAGCATGGCCCTTGTGGCCACTGCGCCACCCATGCCCAATCTTTCTCCGTGGGTCTCATTCAGTAATCTCGCGGATCTCAACATATATCGTACACAATCTTCTTCGATCACATTTCATCTCGTGACTGTCTGTCAGCAATGGTCCAAGTCTGTCGTTCGAGTGCGGTATTCGTGCTGGGATCCATGTTGGCGATACTAATCACGGGGTCTCTGAAAAGCCCGTGACCCGCCACGTTGCGGCTCATTCCTGCTGTGATCGCGTGTTGAAGTCATCGTTCTTGTCTCAAGTCTTCAGTCTACGTCCTTTGTATGTCATTTCTATGATGGGCTTCTTCCCAGCTACGAATGCCCCTTGAGCGCAGTGGAGCAACGTTTGGCTGTTTAAACGGTTGCAGCCATTGGTGGACGTGCTCTCCCGGAGCGTCACCGACCCTAGCACACACAGTCGGCCAACGTGTGCTTGGACGGGCAACTTTGAGGTAGCCCCAGTCGAGGACTTGAAGATGGACGACGGCATGAAAGCCAGTGGGGGGGGGCAAGAGGGTAATCGTATACAGCGTGAGAACTGGTATTGCCACTCCCGACGACCCTCCCCGGGATCGTGCTCTCGAGGCCAAGTGCCCAGGCGGGGATGCGGCGCACTCAGCTGGTGCGCCATGCGCATCGGTGGCTGTGCCAATCCCAGGGGTACGCTGTCGATGCGGCGAGCGGCAGCCGCTGGAAAGGACGAGGAATCCCTCGCGTCACCGTCGCCACTGTGGCGCTGCTCGGGCACCACAACATGCTTTGCCGAGGTTGATGGCACGTCGGCGGACCAGCGCCCATGCGACCGCGACCCGACCCCGCCCTCCCTCGCGACGTGGCCTGGCAGACTGGACGGTCAGCCCCTCTCGAGATCCAACATCTGTGGCGACCCAGGCTCGTCGCTCCGATTCGGCACGTCGACGCGTGGCGTGTCACGCGCCAATACAGGGAGCAGTGGTGCGATGAGCTTCAGTTGCGGCAGCCTTCATGGCCGAGGAAGGTCATCCGAGTCAGCCTTCGAGCCCGAATATAAGGCCGAGAGCGTGACTCATTGGTCACGACAAACGGCAGCATACCGCCGGTCGTCAACAGAGACACGCTCCGAGGTACGGTTGTGTGGGCATTTGGCGAACGGGGCTGGGATCGGTTTCGGGTGTGTGTCACTTCCTCACCGCTGTTGTGCGGAAACAACAAGGATAAGAGCCCTCGCCTCGTCCAGGTCTTCGGTGCTAGGTTCTGTTGGCGGGCGACATCTGCAGCGCTTCTTGCTCGGTCGCCATAGCCAGATGACTGAGGGTGCCAAAAACCAGCTCAAACCTTCAACCACAACGTAGCTTGACTGGCCGAGAAATCAATAGGACCTCATGACATTTGTCTCATTCGTTTGGAATATGTTTTTCGCAACGAAAGCATCCTTCGGAAATGGCGACAAAGAGGTTCCTGATGTTCGCATCTCGTCTGAGGTTCTCTGAATTAATAAGTGCTGTCCTTTTCCCTTTTAGGGTGCATACTAGTGTCGCAAGCGACAAATGGGCGAACAAGAAAAGTGTCCTCTCATCTGTATGCAAAACAAAGACAAGGTAGTTGAAGAATACATTGAGATCGACGATGGAGCCTCATCCTCTATGCCTACTGTGCCAGAAAATTCCATTGGTTCTTCGCCATCGGCAAGCGCTGGCGCCGCCGGCCGCCGACTCCCCGACGGAGGCGGCGACAGCAGCGGTGACCTCGGCGCCCGCCCCCGCTTGCAACACAAGCCTGCGCGCCGGGCCGTGCGCGTGCTCCAGGCTTACGCATGTACGGTTGTCGCCAAGCACTTCTTCCAGGCAGCATGCTCTAAGGACGGCGACGCCGCCGCTCGCATCAGTGGCAATAGCGGTGCCGCCGCGCCAAATCGAAAAGGCGGGTGTACGAGCCGTCCATACATTAAAAAATGCACAAAGCGCAACTAATAGTGTCGTACCTTGCTACAAAAAAAAATCCAACCGGGAAAGCGCAATGGGCAAACAACAAAGGGAGCAATCCCGCACAACAACACTACAGATGCTGTGCACATGTCAAACTGCTGTTCCAGAGAAGAGATCTGTCCAACGAGACTCACCAGACCCCCCCCCGCCGCGCTGCGACCTCCGTCGCCAGCGACTGCACGGTCAACTTCGATGTGGTCACCCTGTCCGCGTGGCGGCACAAAGCACTCGGCTGACCGGTCGGTCGTGAAGGGCGCACACGCCACCCAGAGAGGCTGCGCGGGCCGCCTACCGCAACTGCGCTGCTGCCGTGACACCTCCCATCCCAGCTCCACAACCTACGGCATCGAATTGCATCGAAGTCGTCACAGCAAGGCGAGCGTGTTGCACCGATGCCGCCGTCTGTCGTTGCTACGGCGATGCCGAGAAGCGTTGTGGTGCCTCTGCGAAACACTGGGGACGCCAGCGCTGAGTGACACCAGTGGAAGCGGCCGCAGAACGATGGCGGTCCCAGACACCTCCGGCAGCTTCTCCGACGGCGGAAGCGGCGCGACGCAACCGCCGCAATCGCGCGGCGCCACTCGCTCTCGTCAGCGCGCTGCGGAGAGAGGGGGCGGCGCCGCGGAAGACTGCCAACACCGCCGCAGCCACCACAAGGGAAGCCGCTGCCCTATAGTAACACCACTCGTCTCCATCAATGCGTCCGCCACCGCCGTCGCGACTGCAGACACGGAAGTGGCGGCCACGCCGCTCTGACCTGCGTCGCTGTCGGCCAATATGCCTCCCGCGCCCCCATTGCCGCTAGCCATCCGTCGTTGGTGGGTGGGACCCGACTGGCGCCGCCTCCAAAGACCATGCAGGAGCTTTCTACCCTTCTGAGGAGTACCACTGTACCAAACGCTACTCCAGGACAGCCGACACCCACCGTCGACCTGTCGGCAACTCCAGAATCGTTCACTACGCTACTGCAGCCGCGATGGCGTAGTGATTGTGGCTGCTACTGCGAAGGTGACAATAGCAGTGACACAGTTCCACCTTCTCCCATATCTCGCCATTTGAGATGCCGTGGATGGGGGATTGGGGCAGGGCGGAAGTGACGGGGGAGGACAACCCCGCCACCAACGGCAAGCTGGCGCCCCAAGTCCTGGAGTCGTTGTGCCCCGAGATGGAAAAGACCGCCAGCGGCGCAGCCCCAGAGCCATCCAGGAAGCAACACTTTTTCTTCCCACCCCCGTCCTCTTCCTCGCCGCGGCTGAGGCCTCCAGGCCAATCACAGTAGGTGTGTCCGCCGCAGCCGCTCCGGGGAACGGTAGCGGCTGTGGCGGCGGCGGTGACGGTGCCCTTCACTACTCGTGCCGTCCCAAGCCTATGGTTCGCAACCGAGATGTGCGGCGGCGGCCGCAGCTGCCCTCTGCGACCGCCCGACGGCGCCGTGCCCACACGTCCACGCCAGCGGTTGTCCCACAGATCCGAGCCGTGACACAGTTTCTAGTACGCGCACGGGCTTAAAAACGTCCCGTATCCCGCCCTACGCCCCCCTTCACCGCCGACCGCAAGCCGCCAACCGAACTCTTGTCCACAGACATGAAAAGGGAGGACTACAGCCGCTGACCGGCCCCCGCCGCCGGCCACGGCGCCGCGGTGGCGCCGGCTCTCGCGTGGCGCCGTTCACAGGAGACAGTTGGCGGACCGTGGGGATGCCGCGCGTGGCGCCGGGTCTTCGGTGGCTGGCAGCGGTGGTACTCGCGGGGGAGACGGGACGCCACAAAGGTGGGGGATAGGGGCGGGGACGCGACTTCTCGGCAGCGGTGGGCTTGGAGACTGCTTCGTACCCAACAAGGAAAGAAAAAATGGGGCCCTCGACGCTTTCAAAGGAGCTAGTGCGTCAGCGTCAGCCACAGCCCGCCTCTGCTGACTGCGGTGGACACGATCGGGTCTGCATCAGCGTGCGTCCTCTGTGCTGCAACGAGACGAGTGAGGCCGCCTGTCAAACGAAGGCCTCGGCGGCATCTTCCCTCCGTTTGTCCGTCACCACCATCTCCACGATTGGTCTTCATTCGCGTGGTCGCCTCGTATCCTTCTCCCCCACTCGCTCCCCTTGCATCATGCCACTGCCCTACCCTTCCCATGTCAACTTGAAGATCAAGAAACTCTAGGCGTGGCGCTGCGCGATTTGCCACCCTCCCGCGAGCCCTCCGCTGCACGCCGCTGCACGCCACTGCCGGTAGGAATAGAGAAGTCTTCTATTTCAGACTTCCCACAGCGAAAATACAAACACGAGCCGCACGAGGCACTCCACCAAAGATCAGTCTCTCTGCAGCCAAGTGAAATGCACAGCTGGCAACCCCCTCCGCGCCCCCCTCTCCGCTCACCACCCACTGAATCCACTGGCCGCAGCGTCTTGGGCTTCTCCTGACTCACCTTGTCGCTTTCCACATCAAGCGCTGAAAACGCTGCAATACTATAGAGCTGCAGCGCTTCAAGAGCTACAAGCGCTACCATGGAAACAGGCGCTACAGCGCTACTTCCCTGCAGCGCGACAGGCGGTACAAGCGCTACAATCGCAACTTCAAAGCTGTGCCGTCACTACACCGCTTTGGTGCCACTCTATTTATTTACAGATCCAATCGTGAGCTGTAGTGCGGCCGATGCCGACACCGCCGCGCACACGCATGGGCACACGGGGATTGGTGGCGGCCGCTCCACTGCCCCCACTCCTTCTAGCCGCCCACCAGCCGCCCCCAACCTCCGTGGCGCCAGCGGCACTGTCCAATACGGAGGGCCACTACCGTACAGCCGGTTGACGGCGGCCGGTGAATCGAGAAAGAACTCCCACACCTCCAAGAGGTGGGGCAGTGGCGGTTCCGGGACGCCACCGCCGCCGCTGCCACAGCCGCTGACGCCGCCTTCGGACTCGGCGGCAGACGGCGACCGGTCACGCTGGCCGCCACCCTACCCTCGCAGCGCCGATGCGTCTAAAGATGTGTTCCCCAGCTGCGCACGGTCCACAGTGCAAATCCCGGCGCCCACCTCCGCACCTCGTCACCCGTCAACATTTCCGACGGCGGGCGCGTCTTCGGCGCCTTTCACATCCCCCCACACGTCGTGAAAACCGCCCATAGAAGCGGACAAGGACCGAGAGTCACGACCACGCCGCCACGCTGACGAATCTAGGCAGCTCCTAGGGCGCTGAGTTCGCGGGCGCGTCTTAGGTGGCGGGCCCGAGGCGGGCCCCAACAAGGGCCGTGCCGACGGTGGCGGCGAGGAGCTCGCGGCGGAGGGATTGGTGGGCGGGAAGGGGGCGGCGGGGGGGCGGTGCTCCCGCCCTTATTGCTGCAGCTGCGGCCGCCGACATCCCCCTCTACGGCGCCTCAACATGGAGTGATCCGGCCCAGCTGACAGCAGAGATCTCTAGGAACTAGTGGAACATAAGTTGGTGGGGCCGCTGCCGCCCGCGCCCAACGGAAGCGGCGGACGCGAAGTAGGGGGAACCGGCTGCCGCTCCGGCCACTCCCGCATATTATGCCGGAGGTAGCGGCGGCCGAGTAGTGGGGGAGGGAAGCGGGGTTTGGGAGAGACGCCGCGTCGCAGAGAGGAGAAGTGTTCAGCCTGACAACTGCGCAATCTTCGGGAAAATGTGCAACCCGGAACGCGTGCACAAGAACGAACCCGAGAGCGACAGTGAATCTGAGGAGCGATGCCACAGTGTTCCCACATATCAACCATGAGTTGGGATGTTCCTTTTGGGTCCTGTCAACCCGTCTTGTGTTCATGTTCCCGCCGAGTTGAACGAGGGGCGTCTCTTCGTATGTCAAGACTGCCTCAGGGTTGAATAAGTCTGGATCCAGGAACAGAGAACCTCATAACAGAAGGCCCTGGCACCCTCATCAAGTCTCCAACAACGCCTCTGTCCATCAATGGCATTTAGAGCCGCAGGGACAGCTGCTCGCGGTAGGTGCGGACCCAGTCCGACACCACGCTGGATGAGACTTTGACAGCGATGCAGTCTTTTTCTACCGAGTGTATCTGGAGCACAGATTGGGGGAGGCTGTTAGCAAAGAAGGTCTTTGCGAGCCCCGCGAGCACTTTTTTTTTGTCCGCTGTCAACAGGAGTTGCGATGTAGGTGCCCGGCGTCTACGCCATGGCGGCTGTAGGCCGGCGATAGGGCAGACATCATGCAGCCGATCTGTGCCGCTATGGCCTGCCAGGCGGCAAGGACGGAAAATGCATCTCGCAATTGCACGCTCTATGCCAGAAGCCTTGTTGAAAGGCACTATAGCGCGCGGGCAGGCTCTGGCTTGCGTATTGGGGTCGACAGAGTACCTCGTTTGCAAGTTCAGACAATTGCACATTTTAACCGCAGGCTGCACATCTTTTTTGACTGACTCAAGTGCATTGTGGGCGTCGCTGTGAGCGGAGGTGTACAGAAGAGGAAACACCGCAATGCTGCATCGTATTCCATATAGAGACTACAAACACACTCCACTTCCGACCATGTGTGCAGCGCGCATGCGGGCCCAAACTGCCTGTGAGCACCTCACTTCTCGACCACGCTTGGAGCCTTCCACTGCCTTTCCATCCCAAGTTCTGCACCCCACCTCCGCTAAAGACAGTCTTCAGCCCTTCCAAAGAGAATACCTGCTCGTCGTGGCGAAATCCAAACGTGACGTGGCAAAGAAAACTGCAGTCCGCCCGGCACGTCCCCTCTTGGCCGCACCCAGATCACCCTGCACCATCAATATCACTTCTTTCTCAACGAGGTATCCCACAGTTGTCAATAAGAGCTCTGCTGGAACCATGAATACATCGTGGAGTACAGTCCCTGTGCAAGAAAAGATACTCGGAGGACCTCAGCCCCGAGCATGAGCCAGTCGCAGATGACAGCACATGGCACCCTGCTGTTGACTAAAATCGGGAACGTGTTCCGTCTCCCAAGGACTCTTCAAAGCAATGTGGGATTCTTTCAACGTCCCTCAGCCAATGCGAATACGCGAATCGGGCTGTTTGACAACCCTTTTCCCCGGCACTTGCCTTGTATACACACAGTTCTGTTTTTGACCATCCTGTGGAGTACAGCCAAGTAACTTCGGCTGGCTAGCAGGGACCTCAGATGGAGCCGCCGTCGGACTAAGATCCGCAATTCAAGGCACCGCAACACCCACGCTAGCTGCAGCGGTGGCGTCGCCGCCGCCACAGACTTCTGTGTAGATGCAGCAGACATCTAGCCCCTAGTGATGAATTCAACAGTGGTTGGGCCAGCAACATTAGTAGGAAGCGCAAACTGTCCACCCACTGCCGCGTTCCCGCACGAAATTGCCCGCGACTCGGTCGTGTGGCAGCGCCATGCCCCTCCCTTTTCCACCCTCCAACCCGTACCAGCCCCAGAAGTCCACAAATGACAGTGACAGTGGCGCTTGTGACTCTGACCCAAGTGACTCGCGACAGCAGTTGAGGTAGGACACATGGACCCAAGAACGAGAGGTAAGAAAGGAACAAAAGAATCGAAACAGGATTATTGCATGCGGATCTAAGATCCTGAGTACAGCTGAATCTTGGACTTGAGACTGAAGGCATGGAAAAAGTAACTTCGGTATATACCTTAGTGATGCTCAAATGCGCCGACTCTGACTGAATATTTCCAATCACTTGTGCTCATCGCTGGGCGGTGTCCGCTCTGCTACAGTGCTCTACTCTGAAAAAAACCACTGTACGCTACGCTAGCCTGACTCGTACCATTTGTGCTCTATTGCGAGGAGAACTGCACTTGGCCTCACCTTATTTTTACAATGCGACAACAGGGCACAGATTGGACGCTTTTTTCGACAGCACCAACCACAAAAGTTACTGTTGCCAGCCTTCAACGATCGTCTCAAGCACCAGAGTCTTGGCTACACAGAAGGACTGCGTCCTGGCCACGACTTGCGGCCTCGATAGACAGCCAGTGGTCCTGCGAGCATCGAGACAGCCGCACTCTCTGGAACGGGGCAGCTGCTCCAGTCTTCCGGGTGTGTCTTGTGTATCCACCTCAAGTAGGCCAGTGGTTGGCCGCGGGCGGCGGACGCTCGCTTCCAAGGGCGGGGCTCGTGCCCCGAACGGAGCACCCCGATCCGGGGGATGCGCACATCCCACTTTCGCGGGCCGCCTCGTCCCGCCATACTGATGGACGCCTGTGGGCACTCAGTCGCGGGAAGGGCGGCTGGACACCCCCTTGCCAAAGGCAGTGACGACCGCGGGGGGGCCGCTGACCCGCCAATCGAGGCGGCGGAGCTACCAGCAGGGGCTTGCTCTCGCAACGCCGTCCGCCACCACCCTTTGTCGCGACCACGCGCAGACTAGAGCGCTCGCGGCGACGGGGTGCACGTCACGCCTTTCTTTTTGGGCCAAGGGAGATGGTGAGGGAGCCGACGCGCCCCCGCGGCAGAAGTGACGGGGATCGGGATGGGGGGCTCGACCGTATTGCCGCGGGTCGGCATGCGGGGGGCCACGCGCCTTCCCCCAAAGCGGAAATGACAGGCCGGCAGGAGCCCAAAACCCCCGCCCCCCAACCCCTTCTTCCATTCGACCGGGTTGCGTCACAGGAGCATGTTAATAGGGTTTGGCGGCCGCCGCAAGTCTCAACTGGTGGTGGCCCGTCTGCCGTGACAGGCGGGCCACTACCAGCGCAGTGGTGCTTATCGTGTGTTCACGCGCAAACGCGCTTTTCTTGTGAAAAGCTCCGTAACAATCTTGCGGACCGGCCTGCATGTAGCCGTAAACGGCGATTTCGCCCACAACAATTT
>Ga0115030_1000640_pt1 | contig 14698 bp, 21 predicted proteins | sample SidtaG_4_FD_87174 | JGI IMG/M metagenome (GOLD analysis project Ga0115030, IMG submission 87174) | Marine algal microbial communities from Sidmouth, United Kingdom - Sidmouth_Male1 metaG | ecosystem: Host-associated > Algae > Red algae > Unclassified | place: Sidmouth, United Kingdom | collected... | reverse complement strand
GCCGGCAAGTAAACCGTGTCTCGATGTCTTGGCGTTTCGATCGGCCCGACTTCCCGGACCTCGAGTCCCATAGCGGGTGTCGCGCGAGCGGCTGAGACGGCCGTTACTTCCCTCCTTCTGAGGAAACCCCCTAGCTGGTGGTACTACACTCTTATTTGCGTCCCGCCACCCCTGAGGAACTGCAGCGAGTTTCAACGCGTACTGCCGAGCGCGGGATGCCTGGGTGTATGGGCTCTCTTGACTGAAGCCACTGGGAGTGGCGCAACTTCCCAAAGGATTTCTCTGGCATGTATCAGGATCGCTACGGGAAGCGTTCCGTGGTGATGGAGACGGCTCGTGATGAGAATCTCTGGATTTGACACTTACTCGCGGGGCGTCCCAGATCTCGTAGCGACCTCTACGTTATGCATGTTTCTCATCTATATTAATCAGTTACTAACGGGGAGCGGCCGCCGCGTACCCATTCATTCACTGTTTCCGGCACGACCCACACTCTGCTGTTTTACGTTGTGGATGAACTTTATCATCGGATTTCTTTTCTCGTGTCACCCTTTCCCGACCCCACAACAGAAGTCGAGTTGACTTACAATCTCCGAGAAGAAGCAGCTCGAAAATATTTCGAACGCCTATATTCTGTACTGACGGCGCGCTTCCACGTCGCTTTGCACCCGGGAAAGTATTCGATTGTCGCCTAAATGGTCACCGTGACGAATGCTGTGACCATCCTTCATAATACGGTGACAGAGCAGCGGGGAGACGGTTACGTATCCCGAACCATCACGGCCACCAACAGTCAGACGTTGGGCGGCGGCGGCGGAGGGGGCGGGGCTGAGGTTGGTTTTGGTGCCGCCGCCGCCGGCGGGCAGCCGGCCGACGGCTGCGGCGGGGCGGGGGGGGATGGCCTTGATTTCGTTGCCGCCGCCGACGGAGGAGGCGGGATCGATGAGGACTGCGCCGGCGGCGGCCATGGACCCGCCGGCAGCGGTCACACGGCCGGCAGCGGATGCTCCACGGCGGGGGGTGGGGGTTGTCACACCGCCGCCGCCGCCGCCGTTCATGCGGCCGGCGGCGGCGGCTCGGTGGCACACACATTTGGTGGCCTGGATCTGGGGGGTGTGGCCGTTCACCGGCCGGCCGCCGCCAGCAGCCGGGCGGCTGGTTGCGGCGGGATTGCGGCTGGGGCTAGGTGTGCTCACTCCACGGCCGCCGCCGGCTGTGATGCGGCAGGCTTCGGGAGCCTGGAGACGGGGGGTCTTGGTCTCCTTCCCGGAGCCGCCGCCGTTCCTGGCCGTTCCCGGCCGGAAGCAACTTATCTGCCGCACGAGCAGTTAGTGGCGCGGAGGAGGGGGGAGGGGCAGTCTATCCCCGCGCCGACGCCGGAAGACGGGCGGCCGGCGTCGGTGGTGGTCCGGACGGCGATGTGGGGTTTGCCCCTCCCCCCGCCGCCCCCAGTTAAGCATCTGGGGGCGCAGAGCTCGCGGCGGGGGATGCCAGTCTTCACCCCTTCGCTGCCGTCGCCTGTCTTGTGGCCGGCCGCGGCGGCGGCGCGGAGAGGAATAGAGGTGGTCACCCCCCCGCAGCCGCCGGTGGTCATGTGGCCGGCGGCAGCGGCAGTGCGTTGGGGGGTGCACTCATTGGCGCCTCCAGAGACGCCGGGGGTCATGCAGACGGAGACCTCTGGCTTGAGGCGGGGTGTGGGTTCTCAACCCCCCACCACCGCCGCCTGCAGCGCGGCCGGCGGCGGGAGCGGAGCGGCCGGGGGTAGGAGTCTTCACAGCCTCGTTGCCGACGCCGAGAACTCAGCCGGCGGCGAGAACGGGAAGGAGGAGTTGAGGGCATCTTACGGGCCAGCAGCTGCCGGCTGTAGAGCGGCCGGCGGAGAGAATGGAGCGGCGGCTGATGGGGTTCTTCACACCCGCGCCGCCGCCACCGGTAATGCTTCCGGCCGTGTCGGGCGCGCGGCGGTGGGTGGGGGTTCTTACCCCCCCGCCGCCGCCGCCAGTAGTGCCGCCTCCGGTGAGAGAGGGGAGGCTGGAGGTCGGGAAGTTTTCCTTCGCACCGCCGCCGCTGGTAGTGAGGCCAACGGCGGGAGGATGGTGGCGGGGGCATTGGGCCTTTCCCCCCCGACGTCTCTGGCGGTACCTTCGCCGGATGCCAGAGCGGGGTGGCGGTTAACACCACGCGCGCGCCGTCGGCGCCGACGTGCAGATGGCAGCGGCGTGCACACCATGGTCTGTCGATGAAGCTGGAACAAAGTATTCGGTATGAAAAGGGAGCAGTGCTAAAGTTTTTGCGCCTAGCGCCGCCGCTGCACTGCCATTTAAGTCAGCAGGTAAGAAGCCGAAGAGACGCTCATTGTCGAACGCAAAGACGTACACAGTAGAAAAACAGAACCCTGCCCAACGGGGTGAAGAAAACCGTTGTACTCGCCGCTCACGACGCAATGAACACATTGAAAGTACTCACTGTCGCTGATTTTTCTCGGGATTCGTCCCCCTCAGCGTCCTCCTTGTTCCCGGTCTTTTCCGCTCCTGTGTCGGTAAAACATAGGCACGATATGAATGGCGTCGTTCTCATCGTCGAGAGTGTTGGAAGCGGCGGAAGGAGCCACCACAGCCGTCCAATGCTTCGTCAACAGCGACATCCGGCTATGGCTGGCAGCACTGGCGCCGGCGGGCGATGCCGCCTGTGAAGACAGTGTAAGGGCAGTTGTGACCTCGGAACACGCCGGCCGCGTAGATCCAGTGTCGCTCGCCTCCGTCGTAGATTCCGGCGCCACCGCAGCACCAGGTGCCGGCTCCTGCGCCGGCGGCATACGCGGCGTCGAGCTGGAAGTCAGCGCGCGTGTGGACGGTGTTTCCTCGCCGGCTGCCGGCACATTTACGGCAGTTGTCAGTGGCCTACTCGAGGATTCCAGAAAAGCGGAGGCGGCGAGGGAAGTCATCGCGAGTGACCCCGCCGGCGGCGGCGCAGAGGCGGCGGCCATCTCCGCCAGTGAAGATAACACAACTGGCGGGGCCACGTTCAGCCCGGCTCCCGCCATCAGCTGGATAGAATGCTCACAACGAAGCGCAAGAGCTTCCGGGATGTCCCGCATCTCGGAAGTGTTGAAGAACGCGACTGTCGTGCGCTCCGCCGTGGAGTGCGCCAGACAACAAACTGCGTCGGTGCTAGCCTTCAGCATGCGCGACGCCCGGAATTCCTCAGCCTTGTCGCGTTTGGCGGCCTTGGCGCCGCGAGGGCGCGATGGAATCCACTCACGCCCGCATTCTCGCCATCGTCGTAGTCGAAGTCGGTATTCTTTCGTAGGGAGAGCGGCCGGTTCACCTGGCGCCGCCGCTATCGGCTGCAGTGGCCCCGGCGGCCCCGCTGAACTTGTTCACGATCCGGAGCACCCGCGAGGATGGGACCCACTGTATTTAAACGTTCTGAGCCTTGCGATTGGTCTGCTTGCTCTTAGACAAGTCTGCTGCGCTGTAGTTTCTCATGTCGTCGCATACATTGGCACCTCACAAGCGCTCCACCGCTGCGCTGACGAAGTCCTCGTCACTGGGGTTCCCTACGAGCTCCATGCGCTTGACGGCCAGATAGTGGCATCCAAAATCGTTGACGCCCTTGCGTATCTCTTCCCACTGCTTCTGAACACCCCCCACGCCCGGATCAGTGCGCCAGTGAACACCAGGGCATCCTACCAGCAGCCCATTCCAGGACGTCACCACCGTGGTCAAAGAGAGTCCGGCCACTCTGGTTCGCTCCGTTCACAGGGTCAAGGGATATCGTCAGGTACCCCTTGCACAGCGCAATGCTCCTCGTTGGTCCATTCCAACCTTTTACCCATCGTATGGGTTGCGCACGTCAGCGCAACGACGCCAGAGTCGACGGAGTCAACGTCTATTACTTCTTCACTAGCCGCTGCGCGCCGCTCGCTGCCGCCGACTGGTCCTGGACCACCGTCGGTGTTTCCGCCGACTCTCCCACCGAAGTCCTAGGTGGCAGCGTCAGAACAGACAGAGGGTGCACGGGTGCTGCCAGCGTCCGGTATTCGTCAGGTGAATGTTGGTCGCCGCTGGCTTCGGCTGTACTTTCAACCGTGGGCACGGAAACACCGGCGGTTGGGGCTTTCCGGTTGACCGTCGGCGGTACAGACACCCGTACGGCCTGAAAGTTCCGGTTGGCCGCCGCCGGCGCCGACTCCCCGCCAGTTTCGGCTTACAACGTGGCCGTCGCCGGCGCCGACGTCCCGTCTGTTCAGAACCCGGCGTAGCGCGATCTCAACCAGTTACCTTATGATCCTGAAATTCGGCTGCAGCTCCGTATGTACGGCACGTGGAATCCGGCTCAAGGACCCCGACATTACAAGCCTTGGTCCATACGTGACACCCTGTGGTATGCGGGAGTCGTTCCAGAGATGCATCAGAAAGGGGAAACCATGGGTCATGTCGTTCTTCGTGTGCCGTAAAATGCACACAGGAGAACTAAGCTAATGGTGAACGTGTTTTCTGAAAAAACTGTCCTCCATAGTGCTGCATGAAGAGGACGGCAAATGCTGGTCGACAAGAAAGCCGCTTTTTTACTCACCTGACGATACGGTTCTCTAACAAGAGCTTATTGTTTCCCTAAAAGTTGCAATCAATCGATACAGCTCTGTTGAAATGCGAAACCACTTGGCTGATCATCTCGGGCAGCTGTCATGAGTGTCAGTACTCGTTTTCTGTTCGTGGGGTCGTTGCCGTGGCTACCGGCCGCGTTCCAATCGTGTCAGAATTCTTTAAAGATCTGTTCGAAACGACACTGCTTGAGCAGGCCACCTTCACATCGCCGCCACGAACATGTGTCCGGGCGGCCATTCTATATTTTCTTGCGCAAGCTGAATGCGGCCGCGACGCAAGATCGTTTCGATGCCACTCGATACTCCCCGTGAGCTGGGCGAAGCGGTTGATGCGGTGGTGTGCTGGATGAAGTGTGCCCCGCGTTCTCGCGTACGCGAATGGCGGACCATAGTCTTCGCCGCCTCTGCCGGCGTGGCGGCGCCGGTCGCGGCGGGTGCCTCAGCCCCACCGCCGAGCGTATTAGCGCTCAGCAACAGTTTCTGGGCGCGCGCCGACGGTTACGTCGCGGAACGCGACGAGGGGCGCCTTTGTGGGGTGCCAACCGCAAAAGCGCAGGCGCCCATGCCGCTTCCGAGCCGCTGCCATCCGCTCCCAGTTGACCGATAGAATGGTAGACAACTGCGTGGAAGGTGAGAAGCTTGCGGGTGCTTCCTCAGCACCTCCAGACCGGAAAATAGAGAAGAAGTGTAGTACCATGATCAGGCGGGTTATCTCAGGAGGAGGGAAGTGGCGGCCATCTGGGCCGCTCGCGCGACACCCGCTATGGGACCCGAGGTCCAGGAAGTCGGGCCGATCGAAACGCCAAGTCATTAAGACACAGTTTACTTGCCGGCGACGATGGTGCCTCCCACCGTCGTCGCCCTTCGTCCTAAAAGGGCGGAAACCATTTCCCGGGCTCAACTTCCCGTTTGGGAATTGACCTGGGCAGTCACCAACCAAGGCAGATAATTCTCTCAATGCATATCAAGTCCCCCGAAGCGATCATTGCAGACGAGGGGGAGTGACCGTTCCGCGCGCATCGCGCTGCAACCGCCGCGTGGCGTCTAGTCGGCTGTCGCCGGCCGCGCCATATGGCCGCGGCAACCGGGCCCCCCGTGGGGCCCTCAGAGCGGGGCGCGGCGGCCGGGCGCGTCCCTTTGGTGGCTTGCACCGGTGTGCGAGTGGGCTCGTCATCCCCGCTCCCGCGGCACCGTTCCGTCCGCGACTACCGCCGCAGGCGTCGCCAACCCCCGCCTGTCGTCGCACCCCCGGCGCCTCCGACGGCCCACCGGCGGCCCCCCCCCCATCAACGGGGGCCCCGTGGTGCTACAAGAATCGTGCTTTCGTGCAACCCCATGCCACACACCACTGCGATGTGATCGTGAATCGACATCTGCATCGCCCGAAAAATGCCTACCACAGTTCGTGGCTGGCTGTCATCATTCGTGTTCCTCTCGCATAGATCGTGATTTGATCTTCGCTGGATTTTGTCTGGAATAGTCAAAGTGTCTGCCGGTGTACGTGCAGATTACAGCGAACTTTGACCGATGCAACCAATAATGTGGCACTCGAATCCCACCTCACTGCCCCATCACCTCAGAACATCGGCTTGCTAAGTGACGCCTCTTGTGTGATGCAACCCTCCTGAGAATTTCAAAGAAGTCCAATCTGTGCACATCAATGGCTACTTGGGAGATTCCATCCTCTGCGCAGCATGCCTTTCGAACGTGTGCGCGCAGCGTGCGAGCACGACTATCAAGATGTGTAAGGTACCTCGTTTAGAACCCGTTGCGTGGGAGCCGGCGGGGACAGATACGGCGCCGGCGAAGACGCCCCTCCCTCGCCGCGACCCGAATCGCCGCCACCGTCAAGCCCTCCCCCGTCAGACGGCGGCGCGCCCCTGAAGCCGACGGGCACGGGGCCGAAGAGAGGCGCCCCGCCTTCCGGATGTGGTCCATCCGTGCAGTCAGCTTGACTTGGGTGCCCGACAGCCGGCGTCGCGGAGTGGTTGCGCGGCGGCAACAGCCCTCGTGCTTTCCCTCCGCCCTAATGGACGCCGCATTTTGCAGGTCTACCACTACGCGGTAGGCCCCGGCTACCGCAGAACTGCGGTGTCTTGACACCATCCAGCGGCGACATGTGGTTTTCCAGCTGAAAAGAGGCCCGTCCTTGACCCCCGCCCCAATGGCCGCCGCCGTAATGTGATCGACCGCCCGGCGGCGGCCCCCTGTGGCCGCCGGCTGATGGTGCTTCTCGACTAGCCGGCGGCGCCCAGTCGTTGCAAGGCGGCAGCCACGCCCGACCTCCGTCATTACCGCATTTGCTGCCGCCTCGTGTCGGCACACTGCCAAGCGGCCTCCCCCGGATTCCGCCTGCGTGCGGGCAGTTGAGACCAGCCGGAGGCGCCCCGCCGTTGCTGTGTCGACGGGGCACGTTCTTGCGCCCCACCCCATTGGCCGCCGCCCTGCCTCCTTCGACAGAGAGGCCGCGGCCCATAGATTTCGCCAGCTTGTTGTGAGTGCGGAACAGCCGGCGGCGCCCAGATGTCGCGCTGTGGCGACTGCGCACGTCCTTCTCCCGGACCCAGCTTCTCCGCCTTTCGTCTGCCGAGCGCCGGGCGGCAGCACCCCGCAGCCGCCGGCAGGTAGAAGGTCTGGGTGCGCCTGCGGCTCACATGTGCCAGCACTTTGGAGCCCAGGTCCGCCTCACGGCGGCGAGGATGTCGATCACGGCGGGCACCGCCCCAGGTGGCACGAGCAATACACAGCGCAAGTACAGCAAGTCATTATTGGTTGCAAACGAGGCTTCTGTTGGACCGCGAGGTGCATGCCTAGGAGAGGCCTCCACAGCGCGCATCGCGCTGCGCACCCTAACTATGGTCCTGAACAGACAGCTGCACGACTGCGGTGTCACATGGGGCTCGTCAGCCGTGACTAGTTTACCAAGTGCCTCACCAGGGCCGCCAAATCTCTCTTACGATGCTCCATTTGGCACCCTCTGTAGTTCCCGATATCTATGATGTGCCACGCATATGGTCCACTAATATGTTTTTTATGTGACAAAACTGGGTGCCGCTCCCCAACCAATGTGCTCAGCCTCCACCTGCTGCGCCATGTAGACCCCCCGTAAATCTTTCTCTTCGCGACGCCTTGTCGCGCCCTTTTGAAAAGGGGCTTTAGGGGCTCTCGACGCCCAAGCAACGCCCTTGTGACGCCGATGACGACGCCTTAAAAAGCGCAATGGGCGCTCTGACCAACCCTAGCGTGGAGGATCTACAGCTGCGCAGCGGGGCCCCACTAACAAAATCCCCCCCCCGGGGGGACTACTGTATTCGGGGGAAGGGGAATCAGTGGGCCGACGCCCTTTATGAGAAGTGAACTCAACAGAGTGAGCGAGGTCAATCCCAATGGAACTCCCAAGTGAACCCCAAAATAAATTGTGAGCAACGTGAAAACCGTTTGCGGCGATTTGAAAGCGCTGACCTCTCGAGGAAAGTTTTATGCATGAAATCCGGTTGCAATGAAACATAAACGAGGCCCGAGCATGCCAGAGGCAGAGCACGAAGACACAGAGGAGGGAGATGATTTCTCGTCCTCTGAACCGACGGCGGGGGTGAACGCTCCGAGGCGCCCCGATCTTCCTCCGACGCGGACGAAGAATAACGCCTCGCGAACTCCTTCGTCAACATCAAAAGTAACCAATCCGTAATTTTCTACGGGGACTTTGATTCCAGCGGGCGGGATGGGCCGAAAACGGAAGCCGCGGCGGGCAAAAACCCGCCTGCTGCCGCTAAGAGACAATCCCGCATCGCGCTGGCGGCGTGAGGTAATCAATCGTGCGTCCAACACCCAATTCCGGTCGGCCAAGCTCATGCTCGCGTACCCACCTCCAACGTACAGATTAACAGGGCTGCCGACGGCGCGCAGCCGGCCCGTTTTTTTCTGCGCCCACCGTATCAGCAGCATGGGACGTGGATGCGCCGGCACAGGGGTACCGACATCTGCCCTCCACGCCCTGGTGCGACAGCAGCAGTACCATGCTCTTGCCTCGGCTGCGGCGCACTTGCCACTGGTACGCGAGCGTCGCGCAGGTCGCGGGGGTGAAACGAACCCCCATGTCCCCGCCACTCAAGACCGCTGGCCCGCAGGCACGCGCGCAGTGGGCGGGTCCGTCAGCCGCCTCGAATTCCACCCACAATGGGCGTCCGACGGGCGGCACCGTCTCTCGTAGCAGCCGGCGTCGGCAGCGGGGCGCTTCATTGCTGCTGCCGCCACCCCGTCGACGAAGGGGGCCAAGAAGCGGAGCGGCAGTCTGGTGTCCATTTGGCGGGCCCCTGGGGTTGTCGCGCTTCGGTTAGATCGTGCCGAAGTCAAACTCACCATCGACTTCGTCCAGAATCGAGAATCCAGAAAGACGATGTCACAAGTTCCAGTGTAACTTGCCAAGAACTCCGTGTTGCGATCGACACTGACATCCCGAGGATGCCCACAATAGGCCCGTTGCTACTGCCATACTACCATGCGATTGGGTCCTGCTACCGTCACGTGTACGGCTCAACACCAATTGAGAAGGTGATATAGCGACTCGATAGGCGGAGACGGGACCGTTCATTTAACGTATCTCTCGCATTACGCGGCCCGGTCCACCCCCCTTGGACGGCCAGGAGGTCGATGGAGCTCCGGGCGACGCGGACGACGTGTCACGCCCCGGTTCGGACAGGTGGCGCTGTCTTTGCTGTTTGGGATCTTGATTGATTGTGGGTCGTTTGCATTGGTATGTCAATTGCTTAATTTATCTGCCATACAGTAGGGGGGTCCACTGGTATGGATCCCCAGATCTCCCCATAGGAAGGCTATTGCGTGGGATTCGGGGCCATTGGGGCCCGCTTTCTCGGTTAGCTTAACGAGACAGCGGGGCGCCCGTGGCCCGGCTTCCCAACAAAAAAATTACTGCGTTCTCACCTCCTTCCTCCCTCTTTGCGCCTTCGGGTGTTTTCCTACGTAACCGTGTCACCGGGCGAGAGTAGAGCAAGGGTGTGCGGGTGGGTTCCCTCAGCTGGGAAGGTGTCCCTATCTGTTTCTGTGGGCTGGGGTGACACGGCGTTTTATGCGACAGTATCGAGATATTTAGGACAATAAATTGGGCTTTTAACGACCCCAAGGCATGGGGAGGTGGTCTCTAACCGGGCGAAGAACGCACCGCAGGCGCCGACAGAACGAAGACTGTGGACTACGAAGACATCTTCAATTGACATGTTCAACTCCCAGACCAAATCAACTTACACAGGACTCAGCTCAACGTTGAGTAGTAGAACGCGATTTTTACCCACAATATTATCCGCTGCCCTGAGTGAAGGCGGACTGCCTGCCCAAGAAGGCCAACGCTGAGCTCAGGCGCCAGCTTGGTGACGTTCAGCCTGTCTCCGTGGACGACAACTTGGACTTTTTCTTCTTTAGACATTGTCTATAGAACGGGCCTTCGTGCACGTGAATAGGCGTGACTCCCAACGCAATTACATAAAACCGGCGTGACAGGTGCACGCCTGTCTTCACAGCAGCACGACATTCGTGAACGCGACGTGCTCAACCATTGGCCATCTAAACGAGCAGATCAGATCACGCGCGTATCAGCAGATATCCACCGTCTGGGCGTTGCGCTAAATGCGGGAGAGCCCCCAGTCAAGCCGATCGAGACCTCGGCCAATCAAAGGCAAAAAGAGCCTCTTTTTAAGGCCCGGACTGTCCGCAATATGGTGCAACTACAATAGGCATGGCGGCACGTCTACCAATTAGAAGTGCGGAAACAATCGCAGCTTAAGGCTCAAGTTGACTTTCGAAGGCGACCACGTGAGACGAAGTGGCACGTTCTCCGTCGTAACTCAATCGTGTACCCAGGCATCCAGTCGGGCCGAAAACGGAGATTATAGCCCACGTGATTGTCGTGCGATTTGCACTGTGCGCTCTGATTGGCTAGCACTCTTCTGTGCACGCCTTGCAACCGCCTTCTTGGAGAAGCCATAGTGGCCATGATGGTTAGCACGACGCCGGAGCACAAGTTCGAGGGCTGAAGCGGTCAAGACCAGGCGCGGGTGATGCGTCGCTTGGAGGTCAATGAGACCGATGTTGACGGAGTTCATCAGGTTGTTGACATGTTCCTGGCTGGGGCGAACAATGAAGAGGGATGCGGCCTGGGAGGTTGATACGAGGGACAGTCAGGCATGCTCGAAATTTGCCAAGGCAGGTCAACTCTTAATTTCATCTCGCCCGAAATCCCTGTAAATGCAGTCTGCCGTACTCTTCTTGTTGCGCAGTAATATTGAAATGACGTCATTTCAGCCAATTACAAAGTCCGTCGAACTGTTCTTAGCTGCTGTCAATGACTACAATCAAGTGGCGATGGGTTTTTTGCAGGATGCCCAAACTTGGTCGATGCGAACAGGAAGACGAGGGCTGCGAACAGTTATACAACTCAACAGTTCAAGAGAGCTCGCCTCCCTGTGCTTTCGAGCGACTTATGAGATGTCGGCCTGAGGCCTGAAAATTTGTTGGTGATCCATCATGCAGGAAAGTTTTATAAGGCTCAACGAGCGTTCCGTTTTTCATTTTCAGAGCTGTCGGCTTCGCTTCCGTGTGTTTGAGAATGCAGTACTCGGCTCCACGTCTAATTAACACTGCGGGTTCCTTCAGACAGAGTGTTCGCGGTCTCTGGCAGCATCATCGCGATTCGTAGGGCACCCGGGTCAGACAGCGGCGATAGCGACGAATTCTGCAAAACATTGGTCTCCTTTGCCGGGACCCAGCCTCAGACGGAAGGAAATCGGCCGCAAACGCAGCAAGAAATTGGGCATCCGGACTGGTCTGAAGCGGGTTGTTCCGAGCTCCTGGCCCATGCTCCTGGTCAACCACATTCCGGACCACTTGAAAGACCGCACGTTCTGAAAGCTCGGGCACGCTGCGTTACACCGATGCAACCTTGTGCCCGAGGAAGACTATTCCTCTTAACAAATCTAGCAGCCCGCGTCCCCTCACGACAAAAACCACGCTTCGTGGCCGCCACACCTCCGCCAAAAGCGCTCCTGGTGAGCGAGAAGGGCGGGGAAAGGCAACAAGAGAACCACTCTATCCATATATCTATATATATGTTTTTTCGAACATGGTAGCTCCGCCGTGGGTGCGCCTTTCGCTCAGACCGCATCAACCTCCTCAGTTCGCGCTTCCCCGCGCTTGCTCCGCGCGGGAGCGACCCACGGGGCCGCCACGACCGCTGTCCCAGGCAGCCCGGGGACACGGGCTCCCCACGGTGCCGCGACGCCGCGTCGCTCCGGCGACGCACCGCTGCCCAGCCCGCCCCCGCATCCCGCGTTCTCTCCGGGCGCGATGCCTGGTTCTTACGACCCCCCGCCGCCGGTGTCGCCGTCCGACGCAGTGACGACGCCCGCAGATGAGGCCGTGGCTTTGACCCACGCCGCGGTGGTCACCCCCCCACAACCGAAACGCCCGCAGACATCGACGTCGCGGCAGATGTGGTGGCGCCGGCACAGGATCCGCGGCGAGACCTTAAACCAAGCGTAACTCGAGGTATCTACGACACCGCTGCGCGTTACGTCTTAGCGCCGGCAACACGAGCTCCAACCGATTGCACGGATGCGCCGCCCTTTCCGCCGCCCCGCCGCGCCACGCGGCTGGGGCTCACGCCCTTTCTGATACCGCCCGGCCGGGAGCCGCTCCGCGCCCGGGCCGCCGCCCAGAACGGCCCAGGTGGCACCGCCGTCGGCGTAAACGGCGGCGCGGGTGTGGCGCAACACCGCTTCGCGGCTGGCGGGATAGAAATCGCTCAGCACGTCGCCGTAGTGGGTGGAACACCACCGCGGCCGCAACTTCGCCCCCCAGCAACCGACACGGCTGCAGGCGCCGGCGTTGATGCGGTGGTGGTGGCGGAGTCACGATCTCGCTGGCGAGAACCCAACACAGGGGACAAACGCGGAACCGTCCGCACCACAGCGCGCGACGCCGCGCCGCCCATCACAGGCCCCCCCCCCGCCCGCGCCGACTCGCCAAGAGTTTCTGCGCCCCACCCTGCCCCGCCGCCGACGAAGACGCTGTTGCTGCCGTGCCTAGGCCTGGTGAATTGCATTGTCGCGGCCCCTCCGCATCGCAGTTGGTTCTTAGTGTCTTCGCCGTCGTGGACGGCGGCGGCGGTGGCGACGGCAGCAACGGCGGCGAAGAAGGCGGCGGAGGCGGTGGCGACGGCGGCGGCGGCAGCGACGGCGGCGGCGGCGGTGGCGGCGTCGGCGGCGGCGGTGGCGGCGCCGACGCGTCACACTGTCGCCATTCTCTTGGCACGGCGTCATTCTGTTACCTTCCGTTACCCGAAGAGACTCGCAGTGGGATGGAGGAACAGTGGGGGGCGGGCCGGGACGAAAAGAGGGGGGGGGTTCTGTCGTCGGTGTTGTAGTTCATTTCGTACGCAGAACTGAGAGCTAGCAGGTTGGGAAAAAACATTCCAAGAAAAGGAGCACTGCAAGAACGAGACGCACACAAGAGTGTGAAATGCACAACAAACTTACTCTGCGGAGAATCAAGGTATGTAGGGCATACAGCTATGGAGGAACTCGGCACCAGCAGGTGCCGCAGCAGCGGGACCAAGCGCCACGTCTCGTGGTGCCACGGGCTCTCAACATGGGTTACGTGACGCTGTCGACGCCGACGCAACAACGCCACTTCGTCGTCGTCGGCGACGGTCGTGTACCGTCCTGCCGCCAGACACTAGAGAGCTTCAGCAACTGACCCGTGGGAAGGGTTCATCGCTAATTCTTGGGAAGACCTAGCGATAAAAGAATTTAAACGGTGAGCTCTGATGCATGTTTCAACACCGGCAGTATCGAGGGATCGGGCACGACAGGGTTGCAATTGCGCGTGCTTCACAATCTGCCTGGACGCAGCGTGGCCACACGACAGCGACCGCCACGGTGGTGGCCATCAAGGACTATTCCATGAGGTAGTTGCTGCGTAAGCAGCGTCGGCTGCGGCGCGAGCTGACTGCTTGCCTATCAACGGGCGAGGACTCTGTTGTGCTGGCGACTGCTCTTCTCTGCTTCTTGTGTGTACGGAGAGATATTGGAAACTCAATGCACCACGTACCAGCGGTACGCGCGACCTTGTTCAACTTGGGTTCGTTCTCAACGGAGCAGGCCTTGTCTCTGTTTAGATTTGTGCCGGCCCACGTGAGGCGCCTGGCCACGCTTCTTCGTATTGAGGAAGAGGCGTTCCCAGGGAGACAGTGGGTGTCCAGCGTGGATAGACTGTTCATTGTGCTCCGTGCAATGTCGTCACCTGCTCGCTGGGTGGACGTTGAGGTTGTTTTCCGTCGCTGTAGCTCGATCCTGTGCTCTATTTTTTATGAGAAGATTGAAGCTCTCTCTGAGCGATGGGGCGACGCAATTTTCTGTTGGCACGGAGACCTGATGGAGGAGCGGGCGGCGACGTACGGATTCAAAGTGGATATGGCGTCGGTGCGGGTGGCAGATGAATGGGGATACAAGGAGGTTAAGGAGGTCTTCCCAACACTGGACTACAATAGAAAGATGAAGATCAACGAGTGACCGGTCGGTATGATGTACAAGGTTGCGGTTATGTTCTGGAACATGCGCTGTTGAACATCGGGAGGGCACACGGCTGAGCTCTTCGATTTCCCCGCACCAAGTGTGGAGTGGTGTCTTTCGTTGCCGTAGGAAAAAATCGCAGTATCGGGTGTGTGTGTGTGTCCGCGTGTGGTTGTGGCGGGGAGGGTGTGGGGGGGGATCTTGTTGTGTTCGGTGCCAGGATGATGGTTTCGCGGTCAGGTGGCTAAGCTGTGGGCACGGCGCGGGGAGGAAGCTCGAGTGCTGCGCAAATGGCCAAGTCATTGTGATAGAGGGGGGTCGTGCACAATGCAAAGCAAGCCCCTGCCTAGCAGCGGCTACCCTCGGGCGAAGACACCCCCCCCCCCCCCCCCCCCCCCCCCCCCCCCCCCCCCCCCTCCTCCCCCCCCCCCCCCCCCCCCCCCCCCCCCCCCTTTCCTCCTCCTTTCCACCGCCCAAGCCTGAGTGGGATGGCCAGGCCATCTGCCCG
>Ga0115030_1000639_pt1 | contig 14709 bp, 9 predicted proteins | sample SidtaG_4_FD_87174 | JGI IMG/M metagenome (GOLD analysis project Ga0115030, IMG submission 87174) | Marine algal microbial communities from Sidmouth, United Kingdom - Sidmouth_Male1 metaG | ecosystem: Host-associated > Algae > Red algae > Unclassified | place: Sidmouth, United Kingdom | collected... | reverse complement strand
TTCCTGAAGGCGACGTCTTCCCGCCGGTGCGCCAAGACAGGGGAGTCATATCCCAATGGCGTGGGCAGCGGGTGGTGCCTGGACTGCTACTTCGTACACCGGCCGGTGACATCTAAGCCTCGGATGACCTGTGCATCCCTACTTCACGGGTCTGTCTCCACCAACAAGCCGCCGAAAAGTGCCCCAAGCCCAGGGGTACTGCACCTTCTCTGGCCTGGCTCTAAGGCGGCTGAGCAGGCGGGGCTCCTGGCACGCATTCGCGAGAAAGTGTGCGAGGCGTGCAAGACGCTTGCACAGCGTCGCAAGTTTGCGTCACCGCAGCCAGCTGGCGCTGCGGACGCGGCTTCGCCGACAGTCGAGGCGGCGCCGCAAGCCTCCTTGCCGGCCGCGCCAGCCACGTTGACGGCGGATCAGGGCGTCGGGGGCCCCGCAGCGGGCGTTGGGGTCCACGCGGTGGGCGATGCGGGCCCTGCAGAGGGCGTCGAGGCGGCTGCCAAACCAGCCGCTGTGGTAGCGGATCTGGGCGTCGGGGCCCCTGCAGCGGGCATCAGGGCCCTCGTGGTGGGCAAAGGTGCCCGCGTGGCGGTGGTTGAGGTCCCAGCGCAAGAGCAGGATTGTGGTTCGCCGCTAGCTGCAGGGGGGGCCGAGGACGCTGCTGGACCTCTGGTCGACGAAGTACCCGCTGCATCTACAGATTCGAGTGCCGCCCAGGGAGTCGTGGTCGACCCGCCTGTGGCGGCCACGCCCTCGCCAGATGAGGCCATTCCGGCAGTGGCGCGGTCTTACGCTTTCTTAGACCCAGCGCAGCGGCACGCGGTGAGCGGCATTGTGGATTTGCACCTACGCACTGAGCGGCCGGACGAGTTGCGCATGCGCCTGGCCACTGGACGTGACTTGCTGTACCAACGCACCACCGTGCCGCTCGGGGGCCCCGTCGGCCAGCGCCAGCGGAGGAGGCGCACCAACGAGGCGGAGGCTCTCATGGAGCGGCTCGACGAGACTGAAGGGTCCTCGATGGAGCGTATGCTAACGGACGTAACCAGAAGGGCCCGGGAAACTGGTCTCTTCTCGGTGATTCCCGCACGCGCTCTTAGTGCCATCCCTGTGCGGCTTCAGTCGCAGTTTGTTGTTTCGAACAACATCAGCTTCAAGACCTTCCAGCGGTTCCGGCGCCTGGTGGCCCCTGAGGTCGGGCTGGCCAGTCGTGAGGTCATGCTTGCGGATCTCGCGGCTGCACGTGCCGATCCGCGCAACCAGGTGACTGCCACGCCGGTGGGTGCTATCCTGGTCAGCGTTCGGGCGGCGCTTCAAGCGGCGGTGGACGACCTAACCGCCAGGGACGAGTTCATCGAACGCCCGGTTGCTGGTCGTCCCGGCGGGGAGGTTTTGGTCTACTTCGGGCTGGACAAGGGCGGAACCCAGAGCACGTGTAAGGCGGTGCTCTCGTGCGCCAACCAAGCTCATCCATGCCGGCCGGACAACACCGAACTTTTCGGCGTCTTTCCATGCCAGAAAGATGACTACCTGACGATGTCTACAATGGCGGAGCTCTTCGCTGAAGACCCGGACGACCTGCGGACCAACGGTATATCCGTGCGGGGCGCTACAAGATCAGTACGGCTCATCGTCACGGGCGATTACGCCTTCGAGACCATCTTTTTGGGCCACTCGGGGGCTTTCGGGTCCATGCCCTGTGTGTGGTGCTGCGCACTTGCGCGCCCCACGGCTACACACGTGGCGCTCATTGACATTTCCGGCACGCTCCAGGATGGAAGCCGGGCCGGAAAGGTGCCGCGGACCGCTGAACACGCCGCCGAAATGGCGCTGAAGTACGCGACCGGGGGCAACGCGACGCTTCCAATGCCGCTGAAGCTGACGAGCCACCGATCCATCACGAAGCGGCCGCTGATGGTTTGGGACCCGGCAGACATTGCTCCTATGTCCCTCCACATCACCCTAGGAGTCCCGGCTCGTGGCCGAACGTTCTTTCGGGCACTTCAGACACGCGGCGGGTTCCCACTGACACTGGCAAAGAAGGGGGATCTGAGATAGTGAGGGGGCACATGAGGCGGGGCCGGGTCAACCGACCCCGCGTCAGACCCTCCTCAGACTGAAACGCGGCCGCTCCGGCCGCCACGCGAGCCCGCGCTGCGACCATGGCTGGCGCCGGTGCGCGCTCGCTCCCCCCCGCACCACACTGAACGGCAGTGGCGGTGGCCTGCGGCCGTGCCCACGGCCGCCCCATCCGCCGCCGGCACCGCACCAGGCACCCCCCGACGCCGACTGCCGCCGCCCCCACTCCGCCCACCGCAGCCTCCGCCGTCCCCGCCGCCCCCGCCCCCATCGTCCGCGCCCCCCCCGGCTGCCGCCGCGCTCGCGGCTGTCGGTTGTCGCCGGCCCCTCCGGCCCCGAGACCGCCGCCCCCCACTCCGCCGCCGACGTAGGCCGCCGTCCCCCGCTCGCCCGCCGCCGTCCGCAGCCGCCACCCCCCCTGCCCTCTCCCCCGCCGCCGCAAGCCGCCGCTCGCCCCTCCCCCGTCGCCCCGGCGGCTGTCGGCCGCCACTGCCGGTGTCCGCCGCCGGTGCCCCCGCTGACCCTGTCGCCGCCACCGTTATCGGTGGCCCCCGCCGCCCCTGCCCACGGCGCCTGCTGCTGCGACCCTTCCCGCCGCCGCCGTCCCCGCCCATGCCTCTGTCGGCCGCCGGCGCCGTCTGCCGCTAGCCCCCCCGCCGCCGCCCCCACCGCCGCCCCCGCCGTCGCTACCACCCCTGCCGCCGCCGACTGCCGCCGCCACCTCCCCCGGCGACCGCGGCTTCGGCCGACCACTGTATCCGCCCCCGCCCCCGTCCCCGCTGTTGGCGACGGCCGCTCACGCCGTCGCCGCCAACGCCGCCGCCCCCGCCGCCGCCACCGACCGCCGCCGCTCCCGTCCCGACTGTCGCCACTACCCCTCGCCGCCGCCGCCTCTGGACGCCACCCCCGCCGTCACTGCTCTCACCGCCGTCACCGCCCCCCCCGCAATTGTCCGACCGCCGCCGCCGCCGTCGCCGCACCGCCCGTCGCCACCGACTGCTACCACCACCACCCCCGCCGACCGCCGGCCCCGGCAACCGCTACCCCGGCCCCCGCTCCTATCGCCGCCGGCACCGTCCACCCCCAGTCGCCGACCGCCGCTTCTACCGTCGCCGCTCCTGCCGCCGCCCCGGCCGACCGCCGACCACGCAACCGCCACAGTCCCCGCCGCCGGCGACCGCCGCCGCCGCCGTAGCCGCCGCCGACCGATCCCGCAGCCGCCGGGGCTGACCGCCGCCCCGTCAGATCGCCGGCTCCGCCCCCGCTTCCGTCCCTGCCGTTAGCGACCGCCGCGCCCACCGTTTCTGCCGCTGCCGCCGCCCCCGCAGGCGCCGACCGGCGCCACTCCCGTCCCGCCCGTCGCCGTCGCCGTTCGACCCCGTCGCCCCAGTCCCCGCAGTCGCCGTCCCCCCCCGTCGTCTCCGTCGCCGTCCGCCCCCCCCGCCGCAGCCGCCGGCCGCCGCCCCCGCCGTCGCCGCTCCCGCCGCTGGCCCCGCCGCCTGCCCTCCCCGGCCCCGCCCTAGTCCCCGCCACCGACGACGACCACCTCCGCCACAGCCCCCACCGACCGCAGGCTCGCTCCCCGGCGCCTCCCACGACCGCGCCCACCGCCGCCGCTGGCGCCCCTGTCCGCCGCCCCCGCCTCGGCCCCCGCCCCCGCCGCGGCCGACCGCCGAACCCGCCCTTACTACGACCCCCACCGCCCCCGTTGACCACGCCCCCCGCGGCCCCCGAGCTCTCGCCACCGCCGCCGGCGTCGGGCGCCCCCGCCACCGCCGGTGTCGACGCCGACGGCGGCAGCCGCCGCCGCCACCGCTGCAGCCGCCCCCACCCTCCAAGCTGCCTCCGCCCGCGAAGTCGTCGGCCGCCGCCGCCCCGCCGCCGTCCGTGCTGCCACCGCCCCCCCGCGCCGCCGCCCCGGCCTCCGCCGCCGTCTCCTGGCGCCGCCTCCGCCGCCTCAGCAGCCATGCGCCGCCGCCGCCCCCGCAGCCGCCGCTGTTTCCGCCGCCGTCGGCCTGCCCCGCTTCTCCCGCCCCCGTCGCCGTCAGCCGCGGTCCCGCCCCTCTCACCGCCGCCACCGCCGCCCTTCCCGCCGCCGCAGCCCCCTCCCGCGTCGCCCCACACCCGCCGCACCTGCCGCCGTCCGCTGCCCCGGCCCCGCCGCTGTGCGACGCCGCCACACCCGCCGCCTCCACCACTGCCGCCCCCGCTACCGCTACCGCCCCCGCCGCCGTCAGGTGCCGGCGCCCCCGCAGCGCACCCCGCTCCCGCTGCCCTCTCCGGCGCCCCCCTCTGACGCTTCCCCCGCCATCCCCGCCGCCGTACGCGCCTCCCCCGTCCGCACCTCCGCCGCCTTCCCCTCCACCGTCTGTCGCCGTCGCCCGCGGGCCAAACCGTCCCGGCCGCCGTCGCCCGCCGCTCCCATGCCCACCCGTCTCCGCCCCCGCTGCCGCCGCGCGTTTTCAATGGCCAGTGTCCCCACGACGGTGGCGGTGGCCAGCCCCGCTGCTGCAGTCTACCCCCCCCCCTGCCCGCCGCGGCGCACGCGCGGTGAGCACTTCCGCATGCGCGTGAGCCACGTAGGTCCACCGTGCCTGCCGCAGGGGCAGGCAAACGAGCCACAGGGCGGCCTCCGCCGGGCCCACGTCACCGAGCCCCCCCCAACATTCATTTCAGCGCGGTATTCTGACTCAACAGGGAGCCTTCTGAGTGCCTGAGAGCTCTAGGAAAGAACATACAGTATTGCTGATCCCCGAATTCTGTCCTCATCGCCCCGAAACGGTAGTGGAACAGCAGGGACTGGAGACATGCGATTGGTCAATCAGACGGACAGCAGCGCATACCGGGCCCGATATTTACAGAATGTGCCCGCACGGCCCCCAATCGCACATTCGACGCCTTCGTTTTTCTTCACTTTTCTGCGTATCACCCGATTGCGGGCCCGTTGCCCATCTAAGACGGACTGGATCGGAAGAAAATCTCAAGAAAAAGAAGAATCTTGAATCTGCACGGAACTGGCCGTTGGAGGGCCAACAGAACGTCTCAGATTCGTGCTTAGCAGCTGCTTGCAAGTACTCTTGACCAATGGCTGGCCAGTTCTAAAAGAACCGTACGTCCAGGAACCGTTGCTGATCGATGAAGACAGAATTGGGGGATCAGCAATATTCCTATTTGTTGTGGCGCTGAGAGATGCAGATGGCGATCTTCCAGGGCGAAGAAAAAGGGACCACCAAGCTCAGCAGATGCGCTTTCTCTTCTGGTACATTCTTGTGTGACTTTCTCTATTGGGAGCTTGTCGCGTCACTTATCTCACGGCCTCATAGCCATCAGATCAGAAAAAGAGGGTTCTAACCGGGAGATCCCCCCCACCCTGCCGCGCGGAGGCACTTCCCCAGCGCGTCGGGGGCGGCGCCGCCAAGGCCGACGGCGCGGAGACACGATACGGCCGCTAACTTTAGCAGCGCCGCCGTGCGGGGGGGCGGGGGGGGAGGCGCCTGACCGCACCGCCGGCCGGCTGTTCCCAACTCAGTGCGGTGGCTGCCGCAGTAACGGCGGCCGCATCGACCGAGAGTGGCAACCCCCCCGCCCTTCTTGTGTTTTGCAAAACCCCACCCCACAGCTCGAGCGTGCGTGCTGGCGATTGTCTCGTAGGAATTTTCTCAGTTGTGAACAAGAACAGTTGCGCCAGAGCCAATAATTTGGCCCATGACTTGGCAGGAAACCAGAAAAGCACCAATCAAAGCACTTCCTGCGCTTCTTTTGGTACTGTCCAGGTCGCCAAAAGTCCATTCAAGGACAATACTCTACACAGCAAGTGCGCGACAGGGGGTACTGTTGAGGAGGCGACATGGTCAGCAGCCACCGTGGGGTGCAGGCAGGCGGCCCCCATGGGGACAGAGGGGATTGCGGTCAAAAGGAAGCACGCCCGTGCGCCATTGCAATCCGGCCCACTGCCGGCGACCACCGCTCGGCGCTGTCCGCGAAGCTCAGGCGTCTTTCTCCCTCTGTCGTTGGCTGGGGGCTGTTCCCCGGCCGCCATGATGCTTCTGCGTGGTTGCGGCGGGGGCACTGTGTCTGCGGGGAGAGGTCGCGCGGGGCGGGTCCGGGGCCGGCGCTGGAAGTCCAGAGAGGGGTGTGCGCTCGTCATTGGCTGGTGAGCGCCGATCGGAGGAGATGTCAACGTTCGTGCACGGACGAGCCAGTGCACGGGTCGACGGGGAGCTTGCTGCCTGGTATGTCAACGTTATGGATCCCACAGGTCGCAACAGTGCACACAACAGCAGGGGGCAACCACACAAAGGCTCAAAGACGCCCTCAAAAGTTCCTGGATGTCGGTCGGTGCCCTATAATGACCCTTTCTGGCCCAGCCTTGGCCGCTTTAGGACATCAGAGTCCGGGGGCCGGGCGGGCGAGCGCCTTCAAAACCGCCCTAGTCACCCTAGGCTGGAACGCAGACAGTAGAGGGCGACACTCAGACGGCTCATGGGCCACTCATTTGCCCAAATCGGCAGGCCACGATACCGCAGGCGACCATTCGACCGAGATGACTCAGCTTCCAAGGTCGTGCACAACACGAGGGGGTGCGACCGCAACACATGTCATGCACTCGCGCGGATTCGATCCAAATTGGGACCGAAAGGCCTCCACGTGTCTCGCTAGATTGCCATGATTTTGGCGGTTTGGGCTCTGTTCACACGCTTTCCGTGACATGTTCGGCACGCATTCAACGGACGCCGCTTCATTTCGATACTTGAGACGACGCTGATACGTGTCCTTCGTTGGCAACCACCCACTGCGGCCAACAACGCCGAGGCCAACGGCTCTCAGATCTTTGAAAGGTGGCCCACTCCATTTCACCCATTACATTGCCCGTTGGCAACGCGTTGGCCCGTTGGCAACTGACAACTCGCAGGGCCACACGTAGCGGTTTCATTTCACCGTTTCAGACCGTTGGCCCGACTTTGGTGGGAATGTTCATACCAAGTTCCCGCGGGCCATCCCGTTACGGGATGCGACGGCGCTGACGGTATCGTCAGCTCTCATTGAACCTTTGGTGGCTGCCTTTGGCATCCCCGACTCTGTCCTTACGGACAACGGACCTCAGTTTGCCTTGGTATATTACCAGGGCATTCTTGGTTTTCTGGGTATAGCCTCTAACTACACCTCTCCGTACCACCCCCAGACCAATGGGCAGGTGGAGCGATAGAACCGCACCTTGGTGCGGAAACTCCGGTACTATATTTCGGAGCATCAGAAGGAATGAGACAGTAATCTGTCGCTTCTTGCGTCTGCTTATAATACGCAGGTGCACGCGAGCACTTGGGAGATCCCCTTTGCCTTCGTGAGCCCTAGACGGCTCCATCTTATTGGCATGGCGCGCATGCCTCGGCTTAGACAAGCCGAGGAGAGAACTGAGGACGCCTCCACGGCGGCGGAGCAGTATGTTGAGGACCGTAGGGCCCTCATCCGGGCGGTTCGCCGGCAGCTGGGCAAAGCCCAGGCCACGCATAAGCGGGCGTTTGACGCCCGCACTAAGGAAAAGAACAACTCGGTCAAGGCCGGGGACTGGGTCTATCCCGATGCCCACTCCCGCTCTCCAAAGAAGCTTGGGTTTAAGACCCAACAACCCTACATGTTGCTACAAACCGATGGACATCGATTTTTGGTGGAGAGCCCTAAGGGTCTCCGTACTGCGAGCAGTGACCATGTCACTGGCGCTCACGCACCACCGGCGCGGGATGGCAAATGGACACGGGACCTTATGCCCCAAGCCCTCTTTAAGGTGGGCGATCGAAATAAGAAGGGCCCTGAATTCGTTTTCGAACGATTTCTCAACCACGGTTGGGATGATGACGGATAATTGAAAGTCTTTGTCAAATGGTTCGGGTTTCTTTAACTGGAAGCCACTTGGAACTTGGCTTCTTCCCTCCCTTGGGAGGTAATTCGAAAATTTTGCTTGCGCAAACGTGTCAAGCTTCCCGCCTTGACGCGAGAAGGTGTCCTCTTTTCTGACCAAGTCGGAAGACGGCCCTTAGGGACCCCTGTGACTTCAAGTCACAGGCAAAGAGAAGGGCACAAGAACAGAGGCCAAGCCTTTCATTCCCTACGGGGCCCCAGACCAGTCTATCGTAAGAAATACGGCGCCCACCCCCTTGGAGGGGGCGACAGCGGGCGACACACAAAGCAAGAGGGGGACGCAGGGAACCCCTGGTCACCCTAGGATGACCAAGTCACCAACCCCCCGGACCGGTCCCATAGCCAGGATCGCAGTCTTGGCTACGGTCCTCCTCTGGCTCATAATAATGCGACCCCGAGTAAGTCGGTGGGTTCGCCGAAGGGCCCGTCTCAGCCCCATACAGGGCTTGACATGAAGAACCGGCGCCCCTTCCATATTGGGGCGGGGGAGGGGACGGCAGACGTCGAGGCGCCGCTGGCAAAGCCGCCCCTCGGGGCGGAGGCGACGAGGCGGCCAAGTGCCGAAGTAATCATCCAGTCACGACCGTATCAGTGTCCACCACGGCGGTACCATACTCCTCCGTCAGATAACGGCGGAGCGTCTCGGCGGTGACAAGTTGATACAGGGGCCCGACGTCCCGTTCCCCTAGGGGGCGGGACACAATTGCAGCAACCTCGTTGCGCAGTCGCACCAAAGTGCGGCTCAACGCCATAATAAGCGTACGGTCCACTCCATTATTGAGGATGGACGGGAGTTCCTGTAGGGAACGCCCCAAACTCGACCATACGGCCGGCGTGACGGGGAGAGGGGCACCCAACTGGGCCGACCCCTCCCAAGTAAAGAGATGAAGGGGCGCCAGAGGGGGACCCGGGGGTCCCCCAAGAGAAGAAGACGTAACACTGCTACCCCCAAGGGGGTGAACCCGACGAGTCCGAGCGTGTCGGCCGGGCACTCGGGAAACGCAAGCCGGGCGCGACACCCCACCCCAAGAGGGAGGCCGCAGAGCGAGAGGGGCGAAGGCCGAGGCGGCCGGGGCGGACGGGGGCTCTGGAACCACCACGAGGCCTGCACTAGCCGACCCAGCGTCCGCCAAGTCCCGATCCAAGGGTCGTATGCGGACACTGGCGTGGACATCCCTCCCATACGCGGGGCGGGCGTCCCCTAAACCCTCCTCGAGGACAAAGGTCCTCTCGTCATCCAACACCTTGGCGCAACGGAAGACCCCTTGGGGTCCCCCTAGCCACTGCAGCCAATCCGGCGGCGCCCGCTCTTCGATGAATCGAAGGAGCTTCAGCCCGGCCTCAGGAAGAGGTTGGGACGACAGGTCGGCCGAGCACACGCGCTCCAGCATCAGGTCGGCAAAAGCCGACCGAATAGCCCTTGGCAAACGCCAGAGGTGCCTATGGTGGAGAATGCTTCCTAGGAAGATGTAGTACTACGGGACGCCGTCGTCGACGGTGGCGCGGCCGGCGGAGCACCGGGGGTGCGGCGGACGGCCGGGGGTCGGCGGCGCCGACGAAGTCGGGCACGGACGGAACGGGGGCGCGGGTACGGGGACGGCGGGCCCGCCTGTCAGCGCAGATGCGAGCCCGCGAAGGGGCGCGCCTGGCCGAGACGCCCGCCGCGGGGTCCGGTTGGCCGCGGCCGGAGTTCACGGCAAGCGACAACCATCCGGGCGCCACGCGGCGCTTGCAGGGCGTTGCGCGCGGAACGGTCACTCCCCCTCGGCTTTAATGATATCTTCGGGGGACTTTATATGCATAGAGGGAATTATCTGCATTGGTTGGTGACTGCCCGGGGCAATTCCGTTTCGGGGATACGGGCCCGGGCGACGGTTTGCGCCCTTTTAGGACGAAGGGAGACGACGGTGGGAGGAACCGTCGTCGCCGGCAAGTAAACCGTGTCTTCATGACTTAGCTTTTCGATCGGCCCGACTTCCTGGACCTCGAGTCCCATAGCGGGTGTCGCTCGAGCGGCCGAGACGGCCGTTACTTTCCTCCTCCTGAGGTCACCCCCCTGACCGAGGTACTACATTTGGCGCTCCGGGTGAGACCCGCTGTAGGCACGCGGCGCGTGTTGCGGTTCGACATCTCTTTCGGCATCAAGGTCGGGGGACCCCCGTTGGTTGGATTGCGGTGCGGTGACCGAGGTCATCCGATCGATACGCGGGCCCCGCTTCCATGGCTCGCGGATCTTCCTTATCTTCCTCGCTCGACAGGGGCGCTCCTCCGCTCGAGATGCCTGGCACTAGCCGGGTAACGGACGCGCCACGGGCGGGAGCCCCGGGGCTCTGCGGGCGGTGGGCGCCGTGGCCCTCGCTGGGGGTGGAAGGGCGATCCCGGTTGGCGGCGGCGGTACGGTGGCGGGTGAGTCGAACTCCCCGCCCGAGGATCCCGGCCGCACGCCGACCACCGGGGCTCGGCCTCCTCCCGGCGCGGGACGGACGTCTACGCTCGCGGAGTCCCAGCGTGGGGGCGCAGGGTCTCAGCCCTCGCCCCTGGATGGACAGCGCCCGGACGAGGCGCCGCCATTTGGCCCTCCCCGTGTGGCCGCAATGGGCAGCTCGTCGGGAACCGCGGCCGGCGGGATACCCCCCGGCACGGGTTCGAGCCGATCAGTGGATGCGCTGTCGCTGGAGAAGAAGGAGCGACAGCGCCGGGATTTACAGAGAGCATTCGGGGTTACACCGGAGGAGGTGGCCCGGGCCCAGTGGCAGCGTTCCACCCGGGACAATTTGTCCCTAGACCCGCCGTCGGCGGCGGGCGGGTCGAGACCCAGTCCGCACGGGGTCGGTGGCGCCGCCACCCACGGGCTGTCGCGGCCAGCGGCCGACACCGCACGTCTACGCCAAGTGGCCCAGGTGTTCCGAGATGCCGCGGAGAAGGCGTTTACCGAAGCTTCGGATGGAACCCCGTCACCGGGGCGCAGTGTGGCCGTCGCTTCGGCGCTAGCGGCGGCCCAGGGGCCTTCCCCGCGGTCGGCGAGCGCGGGCGAAACGGCTGCCCCGGTTCACGGATCAGGCACACCCGTGGGGTCGTCCCGAGGTTCGGGTCGTGCCGGCGTGGCGACCGCCCTGACGGTGGCCGCCACCCGTACCGAACGGTCTTCGCGGTCGCGCTCGCGGCAGCTGCCCGCGGAGCGGACGCCAAGGGGCGGGGCTTGTCGCGAGCAGCGCCGTCGGCGTCCCTCGCGACGTGACGAGGCGCCCCCAACATCGGGGCCCTCCTTCTCAACGGAGAGCGAGCACAGCCCGTCGGGCTCTTCGTCAGACCCCAGTGGTAAGGACCCGACTAAGCGCAGCAGCAGCTCGACCTCAACCGCCGACAGCGGTAGCGACCATGGGGCGCCACGCGGTCGAAGACGGGCTCGCGCGGCCGAGAAGCGCCCGCAACGGGCCCTGGTTGAGGAGGCGCTGCCCGCCTTCCGACGGGAGCAGCGGGAGGACACCGTGGTAGACCCCCGTTTCACGGGGCTCCTGTCACCGGCACGGTACCATCTCGCGCTGCGGGGGGGATGCTTGCACCTCCCGCGCGGCAACTCCATCCGCGGCATCCGCGCGGACGTCAATGTATTGATGCACTCCTCGCGGCAGTTCGCGGGAGATACCCTGCTGGGGTTCGTGACGTTCCTCGGGAACATCCAGACGGCTTGCGACGGCAGCGGCCTGAACGAGGGGATGGCAGTGACACTGCTGCAGTACTGCGTCACAGGCGAGGTGCTCGGGGTGCTCCAGCGCGCTAAGGACACCCCCGCCACGCGGCAGCTCACGTACAAGCGCGCGGGCCGCGCCCTACTCAACGAGTACCTCGATGCAGACAATTTGGTGGACCACCTGCAGTCGCTCATGCAAGCGATTCAAGAGAAGTGGGAGGACGAGCACGAGTTTGCGAACCGCATCCTCGATGCTAACCGTGCCCTGGGCTCGGTCCTGCAAGAGGCCGAACGCACGAGTATCCTACTCAAAGGCGTCGGGCGAGAGGTCCGGGCGCTGGGCCGAAACTTCAACACCCGTGGCTGGACCTTCCCAAAGCTGCGCAAGTTCCTTGCAAAGACGGGCGCCGCCACCCGTGAGGCCCGGAGGGTCAAGCTCCAGGCCACGCCCAAGGGAAGCACCTCCCGGTCCGCCGGGGGCGAAGAGCGGGAGCCCCGACACGCCCGGACGGCCGCATCGGTGGCCCTCCCAGTGGGAGCCGCCTCTGCCGCCGCGGCCCTGGCCGTCACGGACTACGGGACGGATACGGAAAGCGCTGAGGGGGCCGCCGTCCTGGCCGCGTCGGTGACGCCCCCCCAACACGAACCGCTCCGGGACGCCCCGTTACTGCCATTTGACAGCCTGCCGCCCGCGTCGGGGTGGCGACAACAACCCGCGTTGGGTGGACTCCCGGAGATGTACCCCATCCACAGCGGGGTGGGCCGCGGGCGCGGCACTCTGGAGCCGGGTACCCCGGTCCCGCCGCGTGCAGGTACCGTGTTCGTACTCCGACCGGCCGCCCCTGTTCCTGCGAGGCGGGGCACTCGCGCCACGCGGCGGTGGAGGCGCCGGTCCGTACGATTCGACGCGTGCGCCGCGGCGGCGGGGGGCCTGTTCCTTTTGTAGCCACTTAGGGCTCTGGGTGTGGGAGTGCCCCGCGCAGTCCCCCGACGTCCGGGCGCACGGGCGCGCGTTGCGCGATGCCGTCGCGGCACAACCAAGCGGGCGCGGTCCCGCGCAGCCCCCGCCCCTGCCTCTGGGCGCGGGTCCGCCGGTCGCGGCTCCGCCGCCGGGCGTGGCCACCACCGGGGCCGCTCCGCCGGGTGCCGCCTCGTTCGTCCACGCCGTGGAAGCCAGGGGCTTACGTGAACAAATGGAACTCTGATAAAGTGGATACATATACTCGGAAATACTCAGATTCAGGAAAAACAAGCCCGATTATGCATACTGTTATCTGCATGGCGCCGCCGCATTAATGGCTCTGAAGCGGATACACGAAATTACGACGACTGACCAGTCGTCAAACGAAGGAATCCCACTGCCAGAGGTAACTTGACTCGCCAGGCGTCTCGGAACGCCCGAGGCCGGCACAAGACACGCAGTAAAATGTTAGACACATACTGGACAACAGTGAGCAAACTCTGGGCACATCGTCGACGGCGAAAGTGATTGGAAAACTGGGCGATTTTCGTTCGTCTGTGGCGCGCGGCAGCTGACGGGCGGCCTGTAAGACTCAGAACACTTCTCATCCATGAAAGTTCACAAAGGTAGCGAGATGGGCAATTATTCTTGCGCATCTTGCTTGGCAATCTCTGTCGCGCGCGTGTCATGGGCCCCCATACGTCGCGTTCACACGTTCCACCACAGCCCGCTCCTCGCTACTTCATGGCAATCAGCATCGCAAGTTTTTTTTTGTGACGTGGTTGTTGCAGAATATGATATATTTTGAGTATAATCTGTTTTCGTATTCATGTTCTACATCTTTTGGTTTCGGATATATATCCTATCCGTACTCAAGAAATTGCGTCAGAAGTCTTGTCTGACTCAAAACATGCCAATGTTGAGTATATCAGAGTGTACCGAAAATGGGCAGATTCATATGCCCCTGGTGGAGACCGACGACAGGACCTACCCGGACGGCCCAGCCGACGACGACGGGAGCTCCTCGGAGGAGTGGTCCGCGGGGGACGGTGACGGCGGGCGCACCGGCCACGCCCAGGGAAACGCGCATGGGGCAGCCCCTTGAGTGGGCTGCCCACGGACGCTGTCCGCCTCAAGACGCACCGGCACTGTTACATCACGGCCAGCCCGCCTGCGTCAGGTCCGCAAGCGGCGGGCCGCAGCGGGTTTCCCGCCGGCGCCCGCCTTCTGCCCCCGGGTCCTGGCGCGGCCGGGGGGGGGTCCACCGCGCACAGTCCGGGGGCCCGGACCTGGTCCCGGTCTAGGCGCTGCCCGCGGACGGTCCGCGCCCCTCGCCAATGCCACCGGTGGCCGCGTCGATTCTGGACCTGGATCACTCCGCCCCCCGGCCGTGGCGCGGTGGGTATGGCGTTCCGGCCGACCCAGCCGCAAACGGGGCGCGCGTCGGAGGCGGGCGCCGGCACCGCCTCGGTGGCCGCGCCCGCCGGGAGCGTACCCGCTTCCGCTGTCATGCGGCCGCCGTCGCGGCTTCCGCGGGCCCGCCGGGCGCCCCGACGGGGGGGGGGGAAGTGCTGCTGTTCAGCCTGCACAACTACCGCATCATGGCCTCGTTGGGCCTGGACAAGCTGTCCCTTGTCGCAGTCGGGGTCGTCGTGGACACCGGGGCGGGGCCCAACATGGTCCGGCGGAGCGCCCTCGCTCCTGAATGGCTCCGCCAGGTAGTCACCTCCAAGGAAGAGGAGCAGGTCCGCCTCAGGGACGCCAACAACGCGCGGCTACGCACCAGCGGAACCGTCACGCTGTGGCTCCAGACGGGTGCACGGATCGTCCCCGTGACTTTCCTCGTCGTCGACGACCTGTCAGTGCCGGTCATCCTGGGCTGCTTGTTCATCGACGACAACGCGCACGCCATCCTGCCCCAGGACCGGTCCATCCGTTGGACGGAAGTGTAAGACCTCTGGCCTTTCACGCCACGTGGAACCCTACTTTCACCATTTCATCACTTTCAAACGTCACTTTCCACGTGGCACGCTTCCTTCGTGACTCGCTGTACGCGTCCAACATCTGC
>Ga0115030_1000636_pt1 | contig 14745 bp, 10 predicted proteins | sample SidtaG_4_FD_87174 | JGI IMG/M metagenome (GOLD analysis project Ga0115030, IMG submission 87174) | Marine algal microbial communities from Sidmouth, United Kingdom - Sidmouth_Male1 metaG | ecosystem: Host-associated > Algae > Red algae > Unclassified | place: Sidmouth, United Kingdom | collected... | reverse complement strand
GGGCCCCCCCGCGGGGGCGGGCCGCGCCGGCCCGGCGGGTGGTCGCCCCCCCCGTGTGGCCGCCCCCCCCGGGGGGCCCCCCCCCGGCCCCCCCCCCCCGGGGGCCCCCCCCCCCCGCGCCCCCCCCCCGCCCCCCCCCCACGACCGCCTCGTCCTCCTCATTGGCCGCGCGTCGACGCTCGAGGCGCGGTCGTTTCATCCCCCCACCGACGGTGGCGGCGGCGGCGCCCTCGCCCCCCTCCCGGGCGTGGCCAGCCGCACGCCGACGCAGCTCATCCCGCCAGACCTCCCCGTCGACGCGTCACAGTTGCGCGTGTCCCCGCTGGTGTGGGTGCCGCACCTCGGCGCGGCGGTGGCGGCGGTCAAGGGCGCCGGCGCCGTGGCGGTCGTCCGCCTCGTGGCGGTGGCCATGGACGTGCCCCCGCCGCCGCCGTCGCCGTCGCCGCCGCCGCCGCCCTTGTCACCGTCGCTTGCTGGCGGGGCGGCGGGTGGCAAGTGCCGTCGCGGCGGCCGTCGCGCGTACGGATTGTGGGTGGAGCGCCTCGTTGCGGGGGGCGGCGGGCGGGTAGCGGGTGCGGTCGTCGCACCCGCGGGCGGTGGCGGTGGCGGCGGTAGCAGCGGCGGGGACGGACGGGGGGGGCGGTGGCGGGCCCGCGACGCGGTGCTGCGGGTGTTGACCGCCGACGGCCAGTTGGGGTGCTTCCTGCTCGAGCGCGAGGACTGGGGGGGGTTGGCCGACGACAGCCGCCTGGCGTTGGTGTGAGGCGATTGCCCCACCACGGCCGCAGCGGTGATGGCAGCCATGACACCGGGGAGTGAACGAGGACCACATTGTGTGGCGGGGCGCGGAAACCAATACACGGTGGGCCGACGCGCGTGCGGGGTGGTGACGGCGCACGGCGAGGGCGTTTCAGGACCAGCACGCAGTCGTGTCAATAGGTTTTAGCTACCGGGGTGTCAATCTCGTCACCATTCCTGCTATACATGGCGGCTGCTGCGCCATCGGCGGGTCGAAAAAGAAAGGCACACAAACAATGGGATCACACAAGACAAGCAGGCCCGTCGATGCAGACGGCCGCCGCGCGCATCGCGCGGGCCGGCCCGGCGGACCCCCCCCCTCCCACGCCAGTTAGAAATCAAAGGGCACCTTGGTCACGGTCTTGGGGCACGGAACGCGCATGCGGCGGCAGCACTTGCCGACGGCGGAGCCCGCCGCAATGCCCAGCGCCTCTTTTTGATGCCAACACGCGTCCGAGCAGCAGTAGCGGTTGGCCGGATCCCACACGGGCCCCCGCGCGTTGACGAGGCGTGGCCGCCACTGCTTGCGGCAGCCGCACAGGGCCGCGAGCGTGCGCGCCTGCGCCGCCGACAGCCGCCGGCCCGTGGTCGCGACGGCCGCGCCGCGGGCGCCACCAGTTGCCGCCGCGCCACGATCGCGGGTGGTGGTGCCAGCAGGGGGAGGAAGGGGGATGCCTCGCCGGCGGTGGGGGGGGGTGGGGTGCGGCAGCAGCGCGGCCGCTGCTGCGAGCCGCTCTGCAGCGTCGGTGGCCGGTGGTGTGGGGAGCTGGCGCGGCCACGACGGCGCCGCGACCACAACCGTAGCTCCCGCCAATATTGCTGCCGTCGTGCCGACGCCCACCACCGCCGCCCGCGCCGCGTAGCCGCCCTCGCCGTTGGCAACGTCGGCCCCGCCGCCCACATGCTGCGGCGGCAGCGGCGGCGGGGGTCTTTGCCCGCCGCCCCGCAGAGGCAGCCCCTGCGCTGCAGCGGTAGGCACGCCCCAAACGGGCGGCGGCCCGCCCGCGGCGGCGGCGAACACGCCCAGCACCGCCACGCCGAGGAGCGACGCCGCCCACCACCGGCCGGGCGGCCGTCGCCGCCACCGATCGGCGCGCCGTCGCCCCATCGGCACGCCGCGGGGCGGCCGGCGGCCGCGCGGGTGGCCCCGCCCGCGGCAACAGCGGGGATCAGCGCCACGTCGCGGGGTTCGTCGGCCGGCGTGCCCGCGGTGGTGGAGGTCGCACCAAGGGGGGTTTGGGCGACGCCGCGTAGGGGAGGCGGGGGTATAAAAGGGGGAAGCATCCACACGCGCCCACGCGCCCCGTGCCGCCAAACCCACCGCCGCAGGCGCGGAGCGGGCGTCGGATATACACCCCCCCACGCGTGCCGCCCCGGCCCCTGCGCACTCGCCGCCCGACGCGCCGCCGCTGTCGCAGGGCGGTGTCTGCGCGTCGGCCGACGGCGGTGCTGGTCCGGGCCTCCACCAGGGTACGGCGTAGCCGTCGGCCCCCCGGCCCGCTGCTGTGCCCCTCCCCCTGTGGTTTGCACTGAGCCCACGCACTCGTTCCACGCGAAAGCCGTCGATGACCGCGTCTCGGCGCGGTAGCAGACGTGCCCAACGGCTGTCGGAGACGCGAGTGGGCGGCGCCCGCGCTGGCGGCGGCATCTCCCGGCGGCGCCGCCACCGCAGAGCGGGAATTAATGGGCCAGGGTGGGGCACTGGAGGGAGACGCCGCCCACCTTTCCTGCTGTTAAGGGCGCGCGACGGCACTCATGGCCGCGCGCCGTGTGCGGGCAGGCGTTCCGCGTCGCGTCGACCGCGTCGCGACGGTGCGGGCGCCGCCCCGATTCCCCGCCGCCCGTCTCTGGCGTCACTGACGGCGGGGACAAGCCTGCTGGGCGGTCGGCCGCCCCGCGGCAGTCGCCAACCTCATCCCCCGAGGGTGGGGGAGTGGGAGGGGAGGAGGGGTGGGGGGCGCACCCCCCCGGCCCCCCAGTGGGCCAGCGGCATCTGCAGCAGGGCCGCGGGCGCCGCCGCGGCGCGCCACGCAAACGGGGGTCGGCCGGTAAACGCAGGCCGGGGCGGCGGCGGAACGCTCGCCCCCCCCCCGCCCGGCCTACGTGATCTGCGCCGTGTTTGCGGCTCATCAATGCGGGCCGGTGGGCACGATGCAGCGGGCTCGAGGCGGAGCCGCCGGCCTTGCACGCACGTGCGCTGCAGCCGCGGTCGGCGGGCGTTGGGGCGCGCTTCACGTGACGGAGCCGAACGGGCCGTGCGGGGCGCGCCTGCGCGGCGGGCCCGCGCCGGTTCGGTGCGGTCGTCGGCCGGTGGGCGTGGCTGCTTGGCCGCCGAACGGGGCCTCGCGACCTTCGGCGGCCGCTGTGCAGGTGGTAGAGGCACGATCAAGGCAGTGCGAGGGATGACAATTGAATCGTGGCAATCCATCGGGCTGGGCACTGCGTGATTGCCGGGCTACTTCCTCCCGAGATATTCTCTGGCGCTTCCACTCTGGGGACGGCACGCCATTGGTCGAATCGCGGTTCCTGTCCCCGGGAAGGGGACGTTCATTTTCTCCATGGCTCGCCGAGAGTGCCGCGCCTCGTTTCATGAGCTTCCCGCCAGCCGCTGTGCTTCGTTTTGTACAAAAAACGTAGGATCTCTATCCAGCGCATAAGCCCGCGTGTCAACGGCTGTCCTTGCACTCGAGATACAGCCTGTCCCCTAGCACAAGCGTTGCTGATGCATCTCGCGAAACGAGATACGCCACGACACCCTGTCCACCTGCATCACACTGCCAGACACAGGCTATGCGTCGCTGACGCATGCTCCATCCCCTCCATGTCTGGAAATCCAGGGCACACGCCTCGCCCGCTAACCACCGCGGCGAAACGCCACTGCCACACCCGCCGCAGAGACAGCCACCACCGGCGCCAGCTGCCATGCCTGGTGGGCGAGCGCCGCGTTCCGGATGCGGCCAAAAAAAGCGGCCATCCCCCCCGCCGCGTTGACTTGAGGGTATGGCACGTCCGGCTGCGGGAGTCCGAGAAAGGCACACAGCGGCTCCCACCCCGAGCCGAGCTCGTACACCAGCAGCCGTTCGGCGGGGATGGACTCGATGACCGCCGCGTTGTGTGCTTCATAGGCAGCTACACAGGGCGCTTCTTGAAGGGCGCCGCCAGACGCCAGGTCCCAGGAGCCAAACAGCGGCCCAAACATAATCCGCGTCTGCCACTTCCCCGCCTTGCGGAGGCGCGGCGCCGCCCACCCCCACCTCCGAATCTCTCCGTACAAGCGCCCGATGAGGCCCGCCCAGGAGCGAAACCAGGCGACCGAGGGACGGACGGTGAGGATGACTTTGGCGTCGGGGAAGGCCGCCGCCAGTTCCGCATAGTAGATGCAGATGGGAAAGTCGACGGCACCCGCGTAGCCCCGGTCGACGAGGAGCGTCTGCCAGTCGGGGTGGTCGGGGCCGGTCGCGTCCTTGGACGCCGCGTCCCAGGCGTCAAGATCTGCAGCGGAGGATGTGGGGCGGCGGGGAAGAAGAATGGACTCCATATGATAGATTGGCGCGCCGTAGAGAATCTCGAGGGCGGTCTTGAGGGATAGCGTTCCGGTCCGCCCGTAGCCAGCACCGATGACCTTGACCATGGCGGCAGATAGACAGGCGGGGGGGGGTGGGGGAGTAGGGGGAAGATAGCAAGAAGAGCGAGTGGTGGGATAACCTAGCCCCGGACAAAGCGACGAGTGACGTGGGTGGACGAAGTGTGTGGCATAGCGAGATCCGCACCTGACAAACACCAACTGTCAAAGAGATTGCAGTGATCAGTCGTCAGGCAGCTCGCTGTGGTCAGCCTTGATGCGGGTTCGTATGGTCGTTGCGCCAAAAGCTGGAGAGGCCCCAGTCAAGGCGATCGATGTCTGGGCCAATCAAACGCAGAAAAGAGCCTCTTTGTTAGGCCTGGACTCTCCACTTTTTCGCGCAACGACAATAGTACAGTCATTGTTCGGTTAAGTCCGGCCCGGATACATTCGCAGTGGATTTTAGTAACCAGGGCACCAATACTGTAAAAGGCATGCAATATATTAAATCTATTTGGTACATATATATGTAATCTATGCATTAATCAGTTGCCGTTCTCCCGTTTTATCTGTACTTTTTATCTGGCTACAGCAGCGCGGGCGTCCAATCCAGACTCTGGAGTTAGCGGCCCTACTTCGTGTATGTACTGTAGTAGACTACGGACACGGTGTAATACCACCGACCGCTGAGAGCGCTACGACGGCTTTGCTTGTCCCTCCTCGTGTCGCCCAACAAAAAAGTCCGCCCCGCCCCACAAGTCCCCCTCATCCCCCATCTACGCCGCCACCTCTGGCTCTACCCACGTGACCACCGCGTGCTCCATCAGCACGTCCATCACCACCTTGCGCTCCAGGTGCGCCCGGATGCGGTCCCGCACGGCCTCCTCATCTTCCATCGGGGCGCCCTTGAGCGCCAGCCGCGCGAGTTCCACCTGATCCTCCACGTCTGCTGGGTCGGCGGCGAGCCCCTCCGCCGCCGCCACAGCCGCGAGCGCAAAGTTGAGGGCCAACGTCTGCTCCACCCCCGCCCGCGCGCCAGTCTTGTACAGCTCGTAGCGCTCCGGGGTTACCATCGCGGCCCACTCGTCGGGCGGCACCGTGCCTTGCTCCTTAAGGGCGGTGAGCATGCGACCAAAGCGGCGGCGGACGCCTTCCTCCACGAGCGTTTCAGGCACGTCGACGGCGGCCATGCCGACCAGAGCGTCTTCAACCGCCGACGCGACGGCTTCTGCCTCGGTGACAGCGGCTTCGGCGGCGAGCGAGCCGCGGATGGACGTCCGCAACTCGTGGAGCGTCTTGGCGGGCGGCGCGACCGCCGCCGCAAACGTGTCGTCGAGCGGCGGCAGCACCGCCTTGGTGACCGCCAGGAGCTTGACGTCAAAGACTGCGGCGACACCACGGAGCTCCACCCGCCCGGCCGTCGGTGGGAAAACGACTTCGGCCACCCCTGTCTCGCCGATGCGCAGGCCGAGGACGGCGTCGACAAAGGCGGCCATGCCGCCGCCGGGCGTCAACACCAATTCCACCGGCTCCCCGTCGCCAATACCGTCGGGTAGGGGCGGTCCACGGCTGCCATCGGGCGCGCGCACGTAGCCGGCGAGTTCGACGATCGCCCCGCCGCCGGCGACAGCCACCTCTCCGTCGGCGGGCACGTATGTCGCTTCTTGGGCGCGGAGCATGGCCAGCGCTTGCTCCACTGCCGCGTCGGACGCGGCGTCACCCGAGACAGACCCGCGGGGAACGGTCACGGAGAGCCCCCGGTGAGAGCCCTTCAGCGACGCCACCGGCCACACGTCCATGGTCACGGAAAAGGCCAGCGGGGCGGTCGGAGTGAAGGCGGCAACGATTGCCGCCGCGTCGTCGTCGTCGCCTAACCGCACCTGGCCAATGGGGGTGAGAGACAACTGGGCGAGAGCGGCGGGGACGGCGGAAGAGATGACGCGGCCAACGGAGGCGGACGCGACGGCAGGTGCGCCAAACGCCGACGTGACCGCGTCGACAGTGGAGGGGGTGGGGAGGTCGCCTTCGAGTGCCAGCTCCTGGATCGCCTGTGGGAGGGTGGGGGTGCAGGGGTCAGATGGAAACACGAGGATCTCAAAGCAGCTGCAAAGTAAGCATCAACCCAAGCAACGTCGCGCCAGCGGCTTGTCTAGTGTGCAAACAACGGCGCAGGCTGCATCGTGACGGTCGTAGAAAAAAACAAACGGATCACGCAGCTTTGTAGAGCACTATACGTACCGACTCGTAGGCCGCCATCACTTCGTCAGCCGACACGGAGATGTCCACCTGCACCTGCGACGAGGGGAGCTTGGTACACTGCAACGATAGCGCCATACAAACCCCAGACGCACCAGAATGGGTTGCTTCAGCGGAGCGTAGCCGATGCCTCGAACTTTCGGCCGCATCCAGGCGCGGCAGCCACTGCCACCGCCGCGCGCCGCCGACAAGAAACCGGTAGGCAGACTGGCCCGTGCAGATAGCGGCGGCATTCCGGCGACCTCTACACATAGACAAAAGCGCAGCCGGTACAAACGCACACTTCCTTGGAGGGGCCATGATGGAAGCAAGGGAGGTGTCAATGCATTCAGAGAGGGCGAAGGAGGATTGCCGGGGTATCGCGTGGGCGAAGGAGGATTGCCGGGGTGTCGCGTGGGCGATGCCGGGTCGGCAGGGAGCTCGGAAAGACAAGACCCATCAAGCATGCGAGGTGCTCGAACCAACGGATCACAGCCTGTGGACTTGTGGGGGCAAGTTATTGCTGTCTTCCCAGTTTTGGCCGATCCGGTCGATGCCAAGAAGTGCGAAACTGTGTCTCAGCCATCCATTCAGCCGGATACAGAGGATCGACCAATGGGACGATGACCCAGACCCTATCTTGACTTCGACCAGATCGGCCAAAATTGGAAAGACAGCAATAAACCTGACAAACAACACTTCCCAAACAACCCTCTGGCACTTGGCATGACACGTGGTGTGGTGCATCTGGTCCACTCCCCATGTCGCACGACACATGCGGCAGACGGGGACGGGCATATGACCGCCAGCACCTGCCTGGCGTGTCGCTCGTTGGCCATCCGCACGTCGACCCTCATTGTCGGCCCATTGGTTCTTGTTGTGCTTCCTATCCTTCCTTCTACCCCACCCTTATTTTCCCGGCATGCCCCTGCTGGCTTGGCCCGTGACCCAAAACTGATTGCCTACCTGTTGTGCCGTGTACGCCCTCGTGGCCGCTTTGCTCGGTCACCGGTGGACCCGCCGGTGCCGTCTGAAACGGACAGGACGACATCCACGGTGGCGCTGCCACCGCATCAAGGGCCGAGCGTGGAGTGGCGGGCTGAACAGGGTACCAGTAAACGCTTCCCTGGGTGCGCGCCGTCGGGCGGGCCGCTCCAATCGATCAGCTTGCGGACCCGATTGTAGCTGTGCCGTTGACGGCTCTGGGTGCTGTGGAGGACGGCACATCGGCGCCCGTCAGCGGCGTCAACTCACTTCCCCGCCGGCGCTCGGTCGCCCGCTGGCTGTCACCACCCCACTCATCAAGACACTGGACGCGAGTGTAGCTCCGTCCGTGCCCCATTACCCCAAGAAGTTGTTTGAGAGTGTACGGTCTGATTGCGTATCGCTGCTATCCGTATCCGAGTTGCAAGTCTCTAGGAGCCCTCTGGCGCGGTGCTGTTGAAGAACGCGCTTTGCCCGCGGTGCGGTTGCCGGTTTGGACGGACCGCGCTGGCCTGACGTTGACATCCGCCAAGCACTGTGACGCAACCGCCTGGCCGACTGTACCCTTCCGAACACGGCGAGCGTGTGGTGTTCCGCCACCCTTGCCTCGCGTTGGTCGTCTGTCGGGCAAGGCGGTGGACTTGGGTGCGGCCTCCGGACTCGACTTGGTGTGTACTGTGTCCTCGGTTGCTGGTCTGCTTCTGCTGCTACCCGTGTTGCTGCTCTTGTCCGAACCTTTTCTCTTTGCCCTTGATAAGCGCCCGGCATCCTACTTCCTTTCTGGGCCGCTGTGCAGCTGCCCACCAGCGTCACAGCGTCAGGCCCGACGACGGGGCCTCACTACCGGTGCTCATCCGCCCACGACACCGACAAGTGTGCTTTGACGTGCGTCACCGCCTTCTTGCTGTAGCCGCTAGCGGCCTAAGTCTGTGCTCTCGGCTGTTTGCTTCTGCCAGGTCGGCGGCACGGCTTGTGTCTGCTCTGTGGACATCGGCCGTGTCGTTACGGTGTCAGACGTTGGTGCCATCGTTGCTTTGTTGCCGCTTGCGGCTTTGACCGTGGTCGACTGTATCTCGAACATTGATTCCATCCTGCTCCGCTGCAGGAGCGTACGTACAACGTGCTGCCGGTGGATTGACGCAAGTCTGCTAGCGCCACTTGTCGCGGTGTGCACCCTTCCGCTGTGCTCGCGCGAGACCTCCGCCCGGTTTGTTTGCCTGTTTGACAGTCTGTTGTTTCTGTCTGCTGGCCTCTTGTTTGTCATTCCGAAGGCCTTTTGCCTACTCCACTGACCGTACGGGTACGCGTGCTCTTCAGGGACGCGTGGCTGGTACCACGTACGTACGCCTCGCTTTCCGTCGTGTGTTGCACCTTCGAATTTGCCTGTCTTTTTTTTCGGAGCGCTGGGTGGACCTCGGTCGCGGCACGCCACCGTAACGGTCGCAATGGCGCACACCCAAGGCGCCGCGGTGGACTATTCGCGGTGGCCCCGCGCACAAGATGCGAGCGGTCGAGTGTACCTGTACCACGGCACGGACCGGGTGTGGTTGTGGCGCAGGGTACCCAGCACTACGGCCGGAGTCGGCAGCGGCTCCGGGGGATCCTACCTTCACAATGTCATCACCAACGAGGTCAAGTGGCCGCAACAGTTGTCGGCCGCCGACGCCCGGGACGCAGGCGTGGTGACTGCTAAGGTGACCCCGTCTCCGCCGCGGACGCACCTGCTTAACTCGTCTCAACAACCGCAACAGACCGTCATCACGGGCGCTGGCGCATGGATTGCGCACGCCCAGCAGAATGGTACGGGGGCCTCTTTATCTACTGGTGGCGCCGCCGGCGTCCCCGCTGAAGGTAAAAAAGTCGGAGCCCGCTTCCGCTCTCGGTTCGCCGACGCAGCGTCGCAGCAGGTCAATGCCGACGGAGTTCAAGACGCTGTGGCCGCCAGCTTGCAGACGGCCTCGTCAGCGATTGAAGCAGCCAAGGGGTCTATTTCCTTTCACGCGGTCTTTCCTTCGTCGGCGGTGCCATCTATCTTCCCCAGCGCGCTCGTGGATTACGCCCGCCGGTCGTTGGCGGTCTCGCGGGCCGCCAAGGGCCCCCGCCTGACCCGCGGCGGAGCGGCGCCTACCCGGGCCGCAACCGAGCGTGCCGTATGGCGGGAGGTGCTTCACTTGGCGTCGCAGGCCCACCAGGACGGCACCCTGCCGTCGACCGCATGGGCGCAGCTGCCGCCCGCGACGGGCGCAGAATTTGGTGCCGCTGTCTTGTCTCCGCACGCCAACGCCAACGCCATTGCGGACGTGTTGTCGGGCGGGGACGGGAACGGCGCGCCGTATGAGGCCAGTGCGGCGCCTTCTGCCACGCCCTACCGCGCGTATGGTGCCGAGGCAGTACCGGCCAGCGGGTGGGCCGCGTTGAACGGTGCACTCCCACAAGGCGTCACGGCTGGCGGCGCTCCTGCAAGCCAAGGAGCGTACGGGTACGGGGCGTATGGGACGGCCGCCGCGCCACAAGCCGGCCACGGGCCGCAGTACAGTCAAAACAAACGCAAGCTGGCCAACCCCCAGCTGCCGGCCGCCAAGCGCACGGCCGGCCGCTACTGGGAGAACAAGCATGCGACAGGATCTGTCGCAGTACCCTCGACGACCGGTGCGGCGCAGCCCCACCATGGCGGGGTCTTCACTGGGTCCGTGACTGACGCCCGCGCGATGCTCAATGCCAAGCGTTATGGGGACAAGACGAGGTTTGGCGGCCGTACCCCTGCTGTCGCCGCGGCGCTGGTCAAGGCTCGCACGAGCACCGCGTCGCAGCCGTCGATGATTGCGGCCACGTCGACTCGCGTTCGGCGATTGCTCGACGTGGCAGACAAGCATGTGGGCATCGCCACGGGTATTTTGTTTACTCGCGACTATGCGCTTGTGCCCGCCAACCAGACGGCCGTCTTTTCCAATACCAACGGTGACGACGTTCGGTCGACGGCCACCCGGGGACCGGTGCTCGTCGGCCGCAACATGACGGTTGAGAAGGACTTCTTGCGGCTGACCGCCGAAGCCGACGCTGCTCTCGTGCGCCCCCAGTCGGTGCTGCGGCAGGCATTGACGCTGGTGCAGCAGCGCTACCGCGACGGTGACACGGATTACGCTTGGGTGTGTCGCCAGCTCAAGTCCATCCGCCAAGATCTGCTGGTGCAGGCGATTGAGAATGACCTGACCGAGGCGGCATGCCTCACGCACGCTCGCGTAGCGTTGGAGAACTCAGACGTTGGTGAGTTCAACCAGTGCCTTACGCGGCTCGTCGAGTTGGCATCTGCCCGCCGGCGGCCGCTCTCCCCCGAACTGTCAGGCTACCGCCTTCTGTACGCGGCCTACTCTGGGTCGGCGCTGGCGGTGGCGTCTCTCCTCGCCGACATGTCGCCAACCTTGCGCTGCTCCCCGCCCGTTTGGCACGCGCGGCAAGTGTGGCGGGCGCTGACCAACCGCAATGCCTACGCCTTTTTCCGTCTGTACGAAGACGCGCCGGGCATGAATGCGAGTCTCATGGACCTGTTTGCGGGCGCCCTGCGTGCGGACGTGCTACGCTCGTGGGTGGCCGCCTATCGTCCGGGCCTGCCCCTACCCGAGGTCGTCGCCCGCCTCGGGTGGCGATACACCCACTCGGGGAAAGACGAGCAGCTGGTGGCCATGGCGCGCGCCTACATTTCCGACCGGGGGGGACGGGTGGATGACCCAGGCGACGGGGGGGCGCCGATGGTCGTGTGTGGCCGGTCTGTGGTCATTACGCCCGATGACACGGCGGCACGGATCACTTGTATGGCGGCGGGACAAGGGGGCTTGTAAGTTGCCCTCGGTCCCGTGGTCCCTTGGCTCTTCATGCTCTTCATTACTGCAGACGCGTTCACTTCATATGGTGGACTCGTGCACAGTGCTGCACGGGCTCTGCCGCTGGCATGGTGTTCCTGCTGCTCGTGCTGCTGCTCCTCGTGTTGGTACTGCTGCTGTGTGTCTGCTTTGGTCGGTCGTGGCGTAGGCGCTCCTGTGGAGACGCGTGGCCATTGACACCCCCACGCCCGACCTACTGTCCTGGTACAACTTTGCGGTCAACCACCGCTGCTTTGCCGTACCGTGAGAACGTCGACCCACCCACCACGGTCATGACTCCGACGACTGCCGGCGTCCTCGTATTGCTGCCTCCTTTTTCGATGATTGCTTGCTTGCCCTCCTTGTGATCTTCGTGCTCTTGGCAGCGCACCCTCCTATTATTCCACTTCCTCTTTCCGTTCTGCTTGCGTCCTGTCATCGCTTTTGTTATCTCTTTTTGAGCCATTAATTTCAGCATGATAGTGTCTATTCTACCGCAAAAGAGGATCAAAGGATGCTCTCGTGCCAAAGATGGCGTCTCAGGTCGAGTTCTGCTCCTTTTGTTGCTGTCTTCCCAATTTTGGCCGATGTGGTCGAAGTCAAGACAGGGACTTGATCAACTGCCCATTGGTCGATCCACTTTATCCGGCTGAATGGATGGCTGAGACACAGTTTTACACTGTTGATCACCCTCTTGACATCAACAGCATCGGCCAAAATTGGGAAGACAGCAATATAACCAGCCCAATTTTAACCGAATATTGACTGAACTGTACTGCGAACCCTCATGTGTCGCGCCACATGCCCGGCGCGAGGCTCGACCTCCACCAGATGCCGCACGCCAGGATCACCGTCAGGCCTCCGAACTGTCATGCGTTTACACAGCTGCTGAGGAGGCCCCCCTGGGACGCCCCTACGTAACGCGCCAGCGAGCACCTGCGACGGTGACCGGTCGTCCGTACGACAGGCGACTGTGTGTGGACGTACTGGCAATCCGGATAGCCCGGCGGACTCTGGCGGACACTGACACAACTGGGATGCTAGCCACATCCACTGCAACTGCGCTGACTCGCCACCCTCGACTCAGCTCTCAAACGCCGCCAGGCCAACCTGGCTGGCATGCCAAGAGGGAATTGTGGGGCCACCCGCCGCGGTCTGCGCCGCAGTTCTCCCCGTAGCTGTGACACCGCAACGTAGAGCCGACGCGTTTGGGGGGCTCAGCCCCCCAACCTCAACGCGCCGGGCTTCTGCACCGCGTCTACGTGCGACCACCGCGGATCTGACACTGGGGAAGGCGGGATCGTGTGGTCGTCGGCCCCGTCCCCCTGCATGCGATCCGCGGTCCCGGACGCGCATTGCTGGGAGGGGGCTCGGGGCCCGCGCGTGCGGCATTTGCTGCATCCGCGGGAGCCTGCCTGGCCTCAGCGGTGTCTGGAGAAGCCCGACCCCAAAAGGCGACTCGCAACGGCCGCTGACTCTGCCTCCTCCTACGGGGTCCGGCGCGGGTGCGTACAGCTGGCAGCGGCCATCCCTGGTCGGAAGCCTAACTGGACCACTGCATGTGTCTGCCAGCGCGACAACTCGGCCGCGCTCTACGCCCACTTTGTTACCGTGTCGGTCCTCCTCTCGACCGACTGTCGCCCCCCCCCGCGCCGCCCTACGCAACCGTGTCGTCGGCCACCCGCCGGCCGTGTCGCCGCACATGACAGCCCGTCGCGGGCATCGGCAGTCATCGCAACGCCCGCCGGCGAGGGGTGGTACCTGCGTTTGGGGGGGGCGTCCCGGTGGCCATGTCAAGCAGGCGGGTGCCGCGAATCGCCGCCGTGAAACGGTACCGCCGGCGTGCAACGGCCCGCAGGCGCACTGCTCCCGCGGGGTGGCCCTCAATGCTATCGCCACCGAGCGGCCACCGAGGAAGTAGTGGAACGCCCGCCGCGTGGCGTCAGGTTGTCGTTTGGCGAGCCCACTGGTAGGGTGGAGTCGCAGTCAGCCGGCACACCACCCACCTGCCCCACTCTGGCGGCCTCCTCGTCGGCTTCGGCGCGCGGAGCAGTGAGTGCGCGCCTGTGGGCGTCAAACCCCATCCCACAGAGGTTAAAAAGCGCTCGCTGGTCGTGGACAGACGCGCCTTTCTTGCTCGCCACAACTCGCACGCCTACCGACCATTAAAGCGACCGGCCTCGTCCCGCCACCACCGACGGCCGCGCTCGCCAACGGCAACATTGTTGCCGTGCGCCCCGCCACCCTCCACCCCCGTCGGCGGTTTTTCGCACCGCCTTCACTGCCGACGTGCGCCATGGCCCGCCTGCGGCTTGCGCTCCTCGCCCTCCTGGCCGCCGTCGCCGCCGTCACGGTCGCCCCCACCGCCCCCGTCGCGGCGGCAACCATCGGCACCGCCGCCGACGCTGGCATGACGGGCGTGGCGGCCCTCGTGGAGGACCTCACGGCGGCGGACTTTGCCACCCTGGGCGCCTCTGGCGAGGCCAATGATGCGGCGGCTGAGACGGCCGACAACCGCGACGCGACCGCCGACGCGGCCGCCGACGCGGCCGATGTGGCCGAGGCGGCCGCCGATGCGGCGGCGCCCGCCACCCTCGACACGACCACCCGCCAGTGGCGCGAACGCCGCGCCGCAAACCGCCGCGCGCGAGCCGCCACCCGCCGCGCTCGCCAAGCCGCTCGCCGCCGCGCCGCCGCCGCCCGCCGCCGCGCGCGCGAGGCCGCCCGCCGCCGCGCGGCCGCGGCGCGCCGCCGCGCGGCCGCCGCCCGCCGCCGCGCGGCGGCGGCCCGCCGCCGCGCGCGCCGCAACGGCGGCACCACCTGCCTCGTCCGCGCGGGCGGGTGGTACACGCGCCCCCGGTGGGCGCCCCACAACGGCCTCGTCGTCTACTTCCGCAACGTGGTCACGGGGCGCGTCGCCGCCGACGGCTCCCGCATCGGCGGCACCCGCACGGTCGTCAAGGCGTGGGAGTGCCACCGCCGCTGGGGGCGCTGGCCCGTCTCCCACTCGTGCGTCGCGGCGGGGGATGTGGCCAAGCTGTGTGCGGGCAACTGGCGCGCGCTCCGCCGCTTCAAGTCCGTGTGCAACCGGCGGGCGCTGAGGCGCACGTGGGCGCGCCCGGCCGTGCCGGCCGAGGACCTCATCAAGTGCGACGACGTGCCGGCGCCGTCGCCCGAGTGGTAAACTTGGGGCGGCTGTCGGGGGGGGGAAGGGGGGGGGGGGGGGGGGGGACCGGGGCCCTTTTTTGGGGGCCTTTCGGGGGCGGGGGGGGGCGGGGACCGCGCCCGGGGGGGGCGGGGGGGGGGCGC
>Ga0115030_1000634_pt1 | contig 14768 bp, 10 predicted proteins | sample SidtaG_4_FD_87174 | JGI IMG/M metagenome (GOLD analysis project Ga0115030, IMG submission 87174) | Marine algal microbial communities from Sidmouth, United Kingdom - Sidmouth_Male1 metaG | ecosystem: Host-associated > Algae > Red algae > Unclassified | place: Sidmouth, United Kingdom | collected... | reverse complement strand
TTGGTATCCTAATTTTGCTGCGTATTACTGAAATGAGTGTATTTTGCTGTGTTTCAGGAGGCTACAAAGCATCTCAGTAATATACCTTGATCATAGGGGAAAAGGGTGTGGGAGTAAAGGATGAGAGGGGATTGAATGTGCATACATAAAACTTGACATACATATCATAGTGTGATACAATACTAATAACAAAGTAAGAGATTCGCCATGAATAGCTTCTTTGTTTCTTGGATTCAGTAAGACTTGCTAGGGGCAAGATCTGAAGATTGGATCATTTGATTCACTCCAAGGACGGCCGATGGAATTGGGTCGTTACAATCGAAAGGCATCGCTGATAAACAGCTTTTCGATACAACAGTTCTGGGTGTAATGATAAAGACGACACCCTCGATCTTTTACAACATAATATTGTGTATAAAGAAAGAAAATTTGTCTTTGTCAATTTGGTGGCAGGATCTTCGGGGGCTTTCCTCGCGGGCAATCCACCTTAAATCTTTTTAAAAAGATGGCAACAACAACAGCAACAGCAACAGCAACAACAACAACAACAACAACAACAACAACAACAGAATTAACGATTATTAAGGAGAAAATTACCCTGGCAACAAAAAAATCTTTCTTCGAAAAAATGAAAGGCGAGTTCGGTAAGGGCAACTTTGTTCGAATCGCGAACAAGTTGTCTCATAGCTGCCCGATGAAGGGGATGAGACAATTAGCTCAGTTTCTACTGGGCAAAAATCGCATCTACGCTATGCCGGTAGGTGTGGCACTCGATATCCTCGAGCGATTGCCAAAAAAAGAGGGTGGTGAGTTCTCAAGAGGGCTCATAAACAGGCTCGATAAGGCATACGATGTCTTGGGTGCCAGTAGTCCCTTCGCCGCTGCTTTTCAGTACTACGGTACTGAGGAAGCAAAAGGGATTATAGAACTCCTCTCCGAGAATCGGGGAATGGAGGAAGCTGAGTTCGCTGCCGCCTTAGAAGAGGCTGCAGGCGGAAAAAAAGCAACGCGTGCTAAAGCAGCGCTGCTTGATTTTCAAATGGGAGAATGGGATCCAAAATTCTAATCTTCCAAAACACCGACCATACGGTGTATAAAATAAAATACCAGTAGAGCCATATGGAGGCTCTCTGTCAAAATATATTTTTTATATTTTATAAATGCCATCCGGTTCGGGCGGCATTTTTTCTTTGCATAATTTTAAGGAGAGCTCCTCCCGGAGTGTATTTTCAATAATTCATTCAATTACACAACCCCTAATTAATCCTTAGCTTCACGAGCGTGTCTCGCAATTTGCGCAAGAGAATGATTGTCCATTGATAGAAATTGACTGGGTGAAGATTTAAATAATTTATATTCTTTTTACTTCTCTATAAATATCGAAATGATGAGTTGTAGTTCACAAAATACCCAAACAAAATAAAAGACCCATTTCACTCGTATGAGACAGGTCTTTTTTAAGTCCAGAAAATATATTCTCCTAACTCCCGCTCAATGCCTTCACAATGGCATTCTGGGTATTCTTGCCAGCGAGACCGTCTACAAAGAGGTTCTGTGCTTTTTGAAAATCATTAACGGCTTTTTCTGTTCCTGGTCCGTATGAGCCATCGATCGAGAGGGTATAGAGATCGAGCTTCTTTAGTGCCCATTGGAGGCGTGCTACGTCATCGCTCCCTTTGGTGTCTGGGCGCAAGGTATATCCAGCTGCCGTGTATGCATAATCAGTTGCAAATGTAGGTGCTACATAATTCGCGCTACTCGTTGTGCTCGTTGCTGGTGTTGTTGTGGTAGATCCGCCAAAGAGACTCGAGGTCACTGTATCATTCGGAGAGCTCGTAGTATTAGTGGTAGTTGTTGTGTTGGTGGCTGGGACAGGTGTTGCGGTAGTTGTTGTGTTGGTGTCGGCGAGTATTTCGCTCGATGCTAGAGGTAGTTGCCCTGACGCAACGAGGGCTTCTGATCGGAATGCCTCGTCGAGTGTTTTATAAAAAATAACTTTCGTTTGACCAAGGCTGCTCGATCCGATAACACCACGGAAATTATCAGGCACTACCGCGAGGTAATACATGCCAGATGCGTAATCAACAAAGCGCTCTGAGCATGAATCATTCGTACGATGGAGCACTGAGAAAGTCGGGCGATTGTAATCTGGGCGATTCGCATAGACGTTGTCGCTGTAGGCCTGGTTCGTTTGGCCTATTACTGTTGTTCCTGTATTGAGTACTTGTCCGACCATGGTATATCCGCCAGCAGATACTACTGATGAAATGGTTGGTAATACGGTTCCTTGTGCGATGCTACATGCCTCTGCATGATTTGTTGGTACGAAGATTCCTCCCATGATCATACTGAAAGCTGCTAGTGTGAGGAGTGATGATGATACTCTATTTTTTTTCGTAAATATTTTCATAGACATATAATTTGATTAATTAACTTCTTATTTTGTGCTTGTACATACTTTCTTTTGCTTTTGTGTGTATATTATAAACTATAAAACAAAAGTAATACAACTATTTTTTCTTACTAATAATCTCGTCAACGATTCCATACGCGAGAGCATCCTTGGCATCCATCCAATAATCGCGATCGGCGTCATCTGCGACTTTGTCTAACTTCTGGCCAGAGTTTTTTGCTAAGATACTCGTGAGGATTTCTTTGGTCTTGAGGATCTGTTTGGCGGTAATTTCGATATCACTTGCTTGGCCTTGTACGCCACCGAGTGGTTGGTGGATCATAACTTGCGCATGGGGGAGAATGTATCGCTTGCCCTTCTTGCCCCCTGACAAGAGAATCGCACCCATAGACGCCGCCATGCCAACACAAATCGTCGAAACATCCGGCTTGATCAACTGCATGGTGTCATAGATGGCCATACCAGCCGAGACATGCCCACCTGGTGAATTAACATAGATACTGATGTCTTTCTTGTTGTCTTCTTGTTCGAGATGCAAAAGTTGCGCAATAATAGCATTGGCCATTTGTGGTTCAATCTGATCTCCTATAAAAATAATACGATCTTTTAAAAGGCGCGAATAAATGTCATAAGCGCGTTCACCTGCGTGGGTCTTTTCGATAACGGTTGGAATTAACATATGCTTCTATTATAACCCACAGGTGGCCCTCTTCTCAAGAGCTAGAAAGTTTTGTATACTCACGAGTAATAGTCGAACTGCTTTGCGTACTAAATTATCCATACATAATGAAGCATTTCTCCTATCTTTTATATGAAAAAGAAAAAAGCACATCTCCCTACACTCGGTATTCTCGCTATGGTTACACTGGCGATTACCGTCATCGTTCACAATGTTGAGGATGCGAGCTATCTCATGTCTCAAACACGCAATGCCGTGGAGATACGATCGACATTGAATTCTGCTGATTCGCTAGAGGTGCGCCATGTACGTGATGGAGTTCACACGGGTGATTTGCCGAATGTGATCATTAATCGCTATGGATACAATCCTGATGCTCCTGGTACGAGTTCAGAAGAAGAAAATAACTACGCATTCGATTCAGAAGATACCCAAGACCCAGCAGAAGAGACGCGCATGAGTTCGCAATCTAATTTGGAATTTCTCGGTATTGATGTAGGTAATATTGAATCACGTGTTACGGACACCTCGTTCGTACAGACACAGGAGGTAGTAAGCGAAGAAGATCAAACAGGAGAGGAAGATCTCGTAGTAGGAGAAATAATTAATACAAAAGAAACAGGGCAAGTCCTCGGTGTTGAAGATGTGCAAGATAATCAGATTCGAAATGATCAAGAAGGAGTTATCTACGTTGATGAATCCATAGATGCGCGAGATTTGTTCCAAGAAGATACTGATACAGGGACCTATCGCGAATATCATCCGGATGAAGAAGTGTATGATTATTGCGAATCAGAAGACTGCGCGTTTTAGTACAGTAAAATTATGATAAAAAATACCAAGAACGGTTCTTGGTATTTTCTCTTAACATTTTATTTACAGACTACTTTTCGCCTTTTTCTAGATAATCGAATACTGCCTTGTTGAGGAGTTGTATGCTCAGATATTCACGCGCACGTTCTGCCGAGAAATCTTTGTGGTCTTTGTAGATTTCTTCCATCTTTTCGAATTCTTTTTCCAAGAGACTTTGATTAGGAGTAATCTTTTCGTCTTGGGCGATGCGATTGATGATCAGCTGCATCTTGCTTTGCTTCATCGCATTTGGGCGCATATCTGATTCGATGTCTTCTCGTGTTTTTTTCACTGTCTCGAGATACTGCTCCATGGTCATGCCATTCGTGCTGATGTCATATTCCATCTGTGACATGAGTTTATTGAGCTCAGCATTGACCAATAATGGCGGCACTGTAACGCTAGAATCCTCGAGAATTTTTTCAATAATCTCCATACGCAACTGCTCGCGTTGTCGATCGGTTTTTTCTTTGACCATATTTTCTTTCAACTTTTGTGTGAAGTCACCTACATTCTCGAATGCACCGAGCTCTTTGACATAGGCATCATCCATTTCTGGACAGTCTGCGAGGTCGATATCTTTGATAGAAGGCACATCTTTGGGATTTTCTGTTTTTTGAGAAAGTGCAGATTGGTGGCGAATTTTACGCAACTGCTCGATGGCTTCATCAATTTCTTTTTTCTCTACCGTCACTTCTTCCTGGTTTTTCCGTGCTTTCTTGGCGATTGCATTGTAGTCCCCGAGGGTAATTTCTGGCATGAGGGAACTCGTGATGCGGAATCCCAAGTCTTCGCCACGGGCAATTTTGGTTACGTGAATATCAGGCATACCAATAACATTCAGTTCATTTTTCTGAACAGTATTGAGATAAATATCAGGGAGCAGGGCGCGCGACATCTCATCGAGAATTGCCATATCACCGACGTGCTTGCGGATGATTGCTTCAGGGGCTTTACCTTTGCGGAATCCATCAATATTGGCGTTCCTTTGAAAAGTGGCAACAGCGCGGGCTTCTTGCTGAGAGAATTCCTCCCAGGCCAATGTCCCGTTGATGGTTACGGTCCCGTCTTCGTTTTTGTTGATCTCTGTGTGTATTGAGCTGAATTTTGTATCATTTTTTGACATATAAGTGTAAAGTGTAGGGAAAATGGGTTGGATTGCAAGAAAAAAGAGTATGAAATAGTTACTGAATATACTTCGTTGGATTTCTTGCAACACCATTCACGAGGACTTCGAAGTGTAGGTGTGGTCCGGTCGATCGTCCTGTGGATCCGACATAGCCGATGACTTGGCCCTTTTTCACCGTTTCTCCATTAGATACGACACGCTTCGAGAGGTGGGCGTAGCGGGTTACGATGCTCCCACCGTGGTTGATCTCGATAACATTACCGAAGCCACCGTTCCAGCCATTCTGGGACTTCTTCACCGTTCCACTTGCTGAGGCATAGACCGGTGTTCCAGTTGGGGCTGCGAAGTCGACCCCTTGATGATTCGGGCGGCTATTTGATCGGAAACTACTATTAATTCTCGCATTAACCGGCCGGCCGAATGATCCTGTTGATGTAGGCGCTGTGCCAGCTGAGGCTGGAGAGACGATCGCTGGCTTGGGTTTTGGTTTCGGCTTGGGTGGCTCTTTACCATTCGGGATGAAGAGTTCGAGGCTCGTCGAGAGGTCGGTACTCGCGATCTGGTTGTAATATGCAATACGGTCTGCCTCGGCACGTAATTTCTTGGCAATAGATGCCAAGGTGTCGCCACGCTGTACCGTATAGGGAATTCCATCAACGCCAGGAATGAGGAGCTCGGTACCTGCATTCACGCTGTTACTCCGTAATCCGTTGTAACTTCTAATGGTGCTACTCGAGACACCGAACAGCTGAGCAATATCAGAAAGCTTTTCACCATTTCTCACCACATAGAGCACCTCGTCATCCTGGGTGATTCTTTGTAATGCGTTTTGATCTTCGCTCGTCGTGTTAGTATTCAGTGAAAAATAACTCGTAGGTTGCAATACGTCACGTGAGGTGTTCACGCTGACAGTTATGTCCTCGGGGTTAATTTTGGCATCTCGTGAGAATTCTAATACAGAAGAAGGCGTGAGAGAGAGCGTCGGCTCGGTAATTGATGCATTCGATTGCCCACGAGCGCGATCAGCAAAAAAGATATTCGCGTCGACAGCAGGCGCTGTATAGAAAGAGATTCCCAGAACAACGCTCAATACTACCGAGGCAGCTCCCAGAGATCGATGCGCTCGAAAATGAGATATACGCACAAGCACTTTTGCAATATGCGGGAACGTATCCTCAAGCAGATTCCAATATGTAGGTGATGACTCGTTCGGTATCGAATCTTCACCGTCTGGTGTGGTAAGCGTCATGATGTCGCTGAAATGTGATCAAAGAAGAGTATCTTACTGCTGTTACTACACGATCTGTGCAATACGGCGAAAATGACTCTCTATGTATCTGGCAAAAAGAGTATCATCACACGGAGACTCTGCAAGGGGGCAATAAAACAATGATATTTTAACTGAGTTGTGTCAAGTTATTTGTACGACTAGTAAACAACGATGCTTTTTTATTTTTTTATATAATGATCAAAGTGTTAGAATATATAGTATGAATCTCCATCCCCTCCAAAAACAATTGCGAGAATACGCAACCCCTGCTCGCAAGGCGCGCAGTGAGTCATTTTTTAAAATGGGCCCAGGTGAATATAGTCATGGAGATCAATTCATTGGTGTAAAAATGGGTGACATACGCAGTGCTGCTCAAAAGTACCATGATCTTTCCCTGGATGTGTTAGGAGATATTATTGCCTCGTCTATTCATGAGGATAGAATGTGCGTTCTCATTATTCTCGTAAATAGAATGAAAAAAGAAAAAGCACCTCAAGAGCGTCGCCGTATAGTCGATTGGTATCTCGATAATAAGGAATGGGTGAACAATTGGGATCTAGTCGATGTGTCAGCACATTATATTCTAGGGCAGCATGTGCTCGAGCATCCAGAGGAGCGCAATCTATTGAAAAAGCTCATCGCATCAGATCGGATGTGGGATAGGCGCATCGCAATCGTGAGTACATGGATTATGAATCAAGCTGGTGAAATTGATATGACATTATATTTGGCAGAAAAACTTCTCGATGACCCAGAGGATCTCATGCACAAGGCAACGGGATGGATGCTGCGCGAAGCATGGAAGAAGAAACCCGAACGCGTAGAAAGATTTATTACAAAGCATTATCAAGAAATGCCACGCACCATGCTCCGCTACGTCATAGAGAGAATGGAAGAAGGGAAGCGTAAAAGATTTTTGAAAGGGGAATTATAGATCTGTGTAAACTACAGGGAAAACTTCTGGGGAACTTAATAGATCAGTGCTATACTGTGAGCAATATGGCCTTAAGTGTGTCATGTGGAGTAGTTTCGTTGTGCTACTGCCAACCACATGATGTGTGTATTTTCTTAAACGAATTCTATTATTATGAAAGGAATTTCTTTTGACGCATATCTTGCAAACAATGCTATACACCTTGATGCCGATAGCGTTGAGTATCGATCACTTGCAATGGCGTATAATCTCGTTGCATCTGGTGATGTCTCAACGGCTCGTCAGATTATAGGAAATCTTGCAATCGAGCCAGGCACGCGTGCGATGATAAATAGGAGCTTTTTCAGTTTGCCATCACCATCACCATCACCATCACCATCACCATCACCATCACCATCACCATCACCATCACCATCACCATCACCATCACCATCACCATCACCATCACCATTTGTTACTCCTCCCGCAGCACCGCTTAATGTCTCAGGGGCAATCCCCGTTAAAAAATCTACACCTTCAATGCCGCCCAATGCATCTCTTCAGTATAAAGAAGAGGCAATACCGATGGCGCCACCAGCGGCACCCATTAATCTGCCGGATGATTCTGTTCTTGAAAAAAAGAATTCAGCACCTTTTTCTATTCCAGTAGCACCAAGTGCGCCTTCGCCGCATAGAAAAAAAGAAGAAAAAATATCTACTCCAGCATCACCATCCCAGGCGCCTGCTGCACCAAGGTCTTCTATAGAGAAGGGTAAAAACAACAGTGCCTTTGTAATCCCTGGGCCGCATGCAATGGTCAAAATTCCTACACCACCTTACAGCAACCACGTTACAGTAGGCACGAATAAAAATCCTGCACCTGCGCCCGTTTCGTCGTTGATTCAACCAGCCATGAATACAACAGATAAAGCTGATGAGATGCTTGCTGACATTACAGATGGCCATGTAGATGATCATGATAAAAAAGTTATCTCAGACAATCACATTCTCCCTGTGCACAGCCCTCATGATCATCCTGAAGAAGTTCATAACTCTCATCACGCACACTATGCGCCACTTGCTCAGGCTGATACACTAATCAAGAATGATCTACCAGTAGTTCCTCAGGCGCCTACTGCGAATGTTTCGGGGAGCCTTCTGGCTCCCGTTGGGGCTATAAAACCAGTGCTTTCTAATGTCCCTATACCACCAGCGCCTCTAAAAACATCCTCTGTTCCTATGAATACAGCAGAGATGAAGAAAGGTGAATCAGTAGATTTGGCGCGCTTCGCACAGCCTCATCAAACGAAATCCAATAACGAAGTCCTCCAGGAGCTTTCTGATGAAAAAGAACTACCACAAACAGAACAGCAACTACGCATGAACGAAAATATGCAGAAACTCAGTAGTGCATCAGACACCAGCGAAGAACGTGAAGCAAAGAAGAATCTTTCAGAGGCCTACCGCACTATTTTTAAAAATACTCCAGAAAAAAACGAAACCAAAAGGTCGGGAATCATCAAAACGTACGCAATCGCACCTGATGTATCAGAGCGTCAGGCGCAAGAAAAAAAAGAAGCCCAAGATAAGCTTGTGGCAAAAGCCAAGCCATTCTTTCAGCGTGTTGAGAATTATTTGGCCAAAGCCTATGGTCTGGGCAATGCTGATGTGATCAGTTCAGCCAAGGCTCAGCTTGCGAGTCTGAGAGAGCGCTTCCCAGAATATGTGAATGCTCATCCTGATGAGATAACGCGTCTCGAGAATATGGACGCCACGAGCATTCCGCAAAAGGGTGCCAATGGTGAGCCAGTCCACAAGGATGTCGTGGGCCGCACCCATGAGGAATTGCGCCTCGGGGCTGTTGTGGTCAAAGCAGGTATGAAAATGACAGGTGACACAGATGCATTCGTAGTATCACGGATCCAGACGAACCGCGAAGGCAAAGACGAGATTATTTTCGAGTCAGAAATGACCCATGAGAAATACACCATCCCAGCCATGGCGCTCAAGAAAGCTCTCTATGATGAGAGCTCGGATGTCGATGCGTTTTTTGGGGGATTTGCAGATACGACGAACTAGAAAGCATGGTAAAATATAAGTATAAATCCTGTTGTTACAAATATCTCAACCTGTATCTAGTATAGTAAAACCATTTAAATTAACTATCTTTAATAATATATGTCTATTAATAATAATTTCGATTTCAATGAACCTCTTCTTAACTCTTTTATGGATAAGAAAATTGAAAGCGAAGAAATACAGCAAGAAAAAATAAGACTCATCAATGAAAATAATCGATTGCAAAAAATAAATAAAGAATTAAATGGAATACAAAATAGCTACAAAGCTTTTTCGGTCGGTGGCTATGATAAAAAAAGAGAAATAGATTCGCTGGCAAGCCAAATGCAGAGAAATCAGCTTGATATTATCGCTAATAAAAAAAAGTTAGAAGAACTTAGCAATAAAACTGAAACCTTTGCTTCAGTAGATAACACTACTGTTGAGTCATCTGAGGGTGCTGTTATTAATAAAGAAGCTTTAAAAAATGTCATTCAAAAGAGAATTGATAGTAATAATAGTACAAAAGAGTTCACCTATCAACATGTTGCAGATATTCTAGGTGTTCCAAGTAGCGATCTCGGAAAGGGTGATTTGAGAGATAACAGGATAAAGAAACTTATTGATCAATTAAACGTCGAAAGTGTAAAGATTGCTAAGGATCTTGCTTTAAAATCTATTAAATTTCATCTAGGAGGCGGCACTCAAAAGAAGCCTAGATTTACATACGAAGAACTGAATGAGGAAGGTGAAAATTTTCTTGAACAAGAGAAGATCTTTGAAGAAGCGATCAGTGCAGGATTTAGTGAAATTTTTAATAATAAAATAGGAAATATTTTTGATACAAAATTTGTTTTATTTGAAAGGGGTAAAGAAGACACATTCTCTTTGTCAATCGACTTGGGTCAGTATGCTTATTTTAAAAAACCAATAGAAAGATTCAAATTAAGTGATTTTTTAATTTCTTTGAAAAAAAGTCACCCAGAAAAAATACAGAAAACACTTCAAAAAATAAGGCTCTTTATTAACCCAATAATAGAAGAAGCGTTGAATAGATATGAGGATAATATTTTCTCTAGATACGATCTTGATATTAAAGAAGATGGCAAATTAGACATTGTTTTTTATTATGCAGAAGGATTTAATCAAACCACATTTAGCTTTGATAAATTTACAAATCTTGAACAAGCTATTGCTGATTTAAAAAAAAATCAAAAAAAATATTTTGATGATCCGCTCACCCAGAAGTTGTTTATAGCTCAGATAGAGGGCTCACGAAAGAAGATTAAAAATCATCATGATTATGCGTTTAGTAAAAAATATCGAGATATTTTTGAAAAAGAAGCACCTAGGTTGTATGAAAAAATAATGGAGCTACTTGGTGTCGAGCAAGAGGTATTTGAAAGGGGAGAGATAGAACAAGAGGTCAAAAAAGTAGAAAAAAGAATTAACGCCTCATATAAAGCTAATGTTGCTCTCAGTATTATCAATAGATTGAAAAATAGAGAAGTGCCAACTGGCGATGACGGCAAGAAACGGATTCGTATTTCTCATAAAAATGCTGCAGCAATATTGGGTATACGAGATACTCGTTTAATTAAAAAAGGCTCAGGTAATAATCGAGGCTTCATTGAAATGCTGGCCGGAGAATTAAGCACTGATCAAAATTTTAAAGATCAAGATATTTTATTTAACACAAAAGAAGATAAGGAAAGTGGGGTATATATTGAAATGGTCATTAATGGGAATAGGCGAGAATCTTTTGAATCTAATCAAAAGCGCCTAGAGAGATTGTTGGCTAATGGTTTTAGTAATGAGGCTATTAAAAAGAATATCTTGAACGGTGTCTATGATAGCTTGTTGCATGGCATACCGCTGAGAACCGCTGTTATGGGTATATTTTTTGCTGAATATGACAACCATGATGATGCAGAATTTCTTAAAAGGATTCTTACTGATAATAATGAGGAATCTAGCATGTTGCGAAACATTCTAATTAACAAATTTAAGAAAAATATTGATTCGTCAGCCAGTGGGATAGTTTCAGATAATGCAGGTCAGAATCAGCGCAAATTTGAAATTGAGGCTGTTTCAATCGAAGGGGTAGGTGATTCTGCCGAATTTGTTGTATATCTTGAGGGTGGAGATTTAGCGGAAGGCATAGATACATCTGAAACAAATCCTGATGATTTAATTCCTCGAGAGGCTCAAAATACATATGAACAAGATATCCAAGTGTTAGAGCAAGAATTTGTGGATCTTGAAGAGAAATTTAAAGGATTTTATAAAGAAAATATTACTAAGAAACATAAGGGCTTTCGCAACGCAACGAGTACCTTCTTTAAGCTCTTGAGTAATACCAGAACCAAAGAGTTTGATGCGTTAGATAAAGATTTTATAGGTAATGATGCTTATGGGTATTGGGGCTTGTTGTTGGATAAGCAAGAAGAAATAGAACGCCTCAAAATAGAAGAAAGCCTTTCCCATCTCGATAAGAATGATTCTGTGTATGCAACTGAGTTTGAGAATAAATTTGCACGTGTAAACAAAAAAATACTTTATAAAATGCGGAAAAAGCTTGAATCATATTATGTAGAACAATATCCAAATAATGTACTTGAAAAGATTAGGGACAAATATACCAAATTACGTAACGAAGACTCTGCAGTGGGCGTGTTGTGGCAAACACAAGAAAAGGCAATCATAGTAACGCTTATGGTTACTCTTGCCGGTGCGTCGGGGATAGGTGCTGTGGGTGCGGCTGGTTATTTGGCTGTGCGTGGAGCGCAGACAGCATTTGGTGGAGAAGTTGGAAATAATACCATCAAACGACTTGCGGCATTGATCGGCTCAGTTGGCGGAAGTTCCTTAGGGGCAGTTTTGCTAGGTAAAGAACATCTAGCTATGACTCTTCTTTCGGGTGCTGGAGCCACGAGTCTATTGAGCATGCTCCCACCACAGATTAAGACTGTTGCCGAGAGGGGCATTGAAAATATAGAGAACCTCACAGAGGGGGACATCAATAATTTGGTTGGGGCATTTGAAAAAATGGATACAGAATATCGAAAGGATGCGTACAAAGTTGCTGGCCGCAAGCTCGGCGTAATGGGTGCGGGACTTTTGGTAGGAGGAATTGTGGGAAGCCAATTTACAGGCGATTTTAGTGAGCTTAGCAAAGAGGCTGAGGGTCTTGAAAACGATGCTCAGAAAACAAAACTCGGTCAATTAGGGTCAAGAATTAAAGGTTGGATGAATAGCTTTGGGGAGGGTGAGTCGAATGAACTACCAATGAAGCCGCAATACGAGAGTTCTCGTTCTAATGTTGATCCGAATCGTAGACAAGTAATTACAGTTACAAATGAGTTATATGATATTGATAACAACCCAGCCTCTGAGGTAGATGCAGATGGTAAAATTGTTAATGAAACACCTGTTAAGAAAATATTCGCTACTGAAAAAGTCACCCTAGAAACCAAATACACCATTAAAAAAGGCGAGAGTGTAAGTGTGGCAATTGAGAAATTACTTCAACAAGATAACACTCCTGATTGGTTTAAAAATCCTAACCCAGAAGCTTTTAAAGAATGGCAGGACACATCAGAGACCTCGAAGTTCTTTAAAGATAAGCCAGAAATTCAGAAAATGTTGTATTTGATAGATAGGCTCGACACATATCGCTTGAAGGCTGAATTATTAAAAAACCCAGATACTCTTAAGGGTCTCGATAGTCTGACGGTGCAGCCAGGTGATAAATTTGGTTTTACTCCGGACGGGGAACTGTATTGGGTTGAAGATAGCGGGGATGCCAATAAGCTAACAGATACAAATGGTAGCTCAATAAAAGATGTACTAAAAGATAGAAGTTTTCAAGAAACTAATCTTCGTGATGTATCAGTTTCTGAAGCTAGAACCATAGAGTCAAAAGTACCAACACCTCCACCCGTCAATCCTAACGAGAGACTATTCGGCGGAGAAGAATCGACTGAAGAGGTTATCATGCAAGAAACGAATGCAGCGCCTGTCTTAGTTCCTATCTCAGAAGTAGAAGAAATCGTTGAATCTGAACCTGCTGCATCTAATCCTGATGCTGCAGCCAGCGCTGGATTCCAAAATACTGCAAATAAATTCTATGGAGATGGGCAAGGTAATGTAGTCGCGAGTGAATTTGATAAAGCTCGTACAACTATCGGTACAGATAACGAGCGTGGGGTTCCAGCAGAAAAAGTAAATCGAACACGCGCAGGTCTCAATATGTTTGGTGCAGATGTTGTTAAGCCTCAATTCGCTGAGACTCAAGCTGATACAGGTTCTGCAGATTATTTGAGAGAGACTCGCGAGGCAGATAATCCAGGTTACGATAATATCGCACCAGATGGATCCAAGGTTACAAATATAACTGCTCCAACAGCAGCACAAATTGAAGCAGAACGTCTTGCGCAACTTCAAGGATATCGAGGAATCGATCGAATATTTACTAGGGATGATGCAGGAGTTCCTGTAAACATTAGTAATCTCTCTGGAGAATTAGGAGATATGGTAACACCTGACACGGGAGACAATACAAATACCATACCAATGATTAACCAAGTAATTCCTGGGGCAACTCAAGGCATCAATACTTTTACAAACAATGCATCAGAAGATATACAGAATGCTACAGATGGAGATCCTACAACATCAGTTGAATCAAGTCTGCCAAACACCCAAAATCAAGGTCCTGGATTCTCGCTTGGCTTAGGTGGTGTTGCTGAATCTTTGAGCCAGACGGGCCGCAATATTCTCGAGAGTCTTACTAGTGGACTTATCCCAGGTTCTGGCCCTGCTCCTGAAGTGGATCCTGATGCATTTGCCCAAGACAACCCTACTGACACAATAGTGTAGTAATGAGAGAAAGGCTTTCCCCACACGCTTGTATTGATCTGGTGATACAATGGTCTTAGATATAAAAATGTATACTCGCGCGTTATGTCATCACATACTTTTGAGCAACAAATGAAAATCAGCAAATTCCTTGCAGGCAACCAAGACCCGCATGCGCTTTTAGAAGGGCAAGTATTCCGCAAATCATTCGGCCTCGAGAATGGGAGTGACTACACAGTGGACCCGCGCTTTCGGTCCATTCAGGATCTCGTGCCGACCAAGATTGCTGGAGAATATCGTGGCGATACACGCGAATTCCTCGATGCAAATGTTCACGGTGACTTTGTCGCTTTGCAGGCAATGGTGCGCGCCATGTCAGGCGAGATGGGAATTTCTCCTTTACCAGGCGAGGCACTCCTCCTTTTTATCAAGAGGGTCGCACGTGCTGTCGCTGATAAAGCCCTCGAGAATCTCCCTCCTGATTATGATCCAGCACAAGATGCTCCAAATCCGGAAAACGCCCCCGTGAATACTATGCCATCTGATGGTAATGCAGCGCCTGCTTCTACTGTGCTGCAAAAGAGTTCTCCTGTA
>Ga0115030_1000631_pt1 | contig 14794 bp, 20 predicted proteins | sample SidtaG_4_FD_87174 | JGI IMG/M metagenome (GOLD analysis project Ga0115030, IMG submission 87174) | Marine algal microbial communities from Sidmouth, United Kingdom - Sidmouth_Male1 metaG | ecosystem: Host-associated > Algae > Red algae > Unclassified | place: Sidmouth, United Kingdom | collected... | reverse complement strand
TGGACCGTCACACCCTAGTTTTGGAGCTCGACCTAGCCACCAATGCCCGGTTGGCCAAACGGTGCCACGTTTAGCCACGTTTGGAGTTTTGGGCGGTTGGCTCCATTGCTGGACACGCCCTTAGGGCAACAGTCTTTCTCCAGTGCTGTCCACCCTTTGTGTCGCCTGACAGACTCCCAATTAGCCCTCTTTTTTCGTGCAGAAGACGGAAGAATCGCCCTTCCCGGCAGTGCAAAGCTGTCTCGTTCTTATCTAGGGGTGGATAGTAAAGGAACCTACAGGAATGGAGAAAGACTGAATCCCAACAGCGTCGGCCCCATCTCATACTCGTTACACGTTGCGCCACGTTGTAGAAACGTGTCCCTTTATTAAGGAAATGGGGCCTCAGGGCTTTTCTGTCAACGCGATCGACCCCATTCTGGTCTTCAATGGTCATGATGGAATTCTGCAAGTACGAATCAACTCCGAAGCACCGAAATGGGGCCGGCGTCGGACCTGCCCCATTCGAGGAGCGAAAGGGGGCTGGTCCGGCGCGGGCCCCAATGCGTTCTGCGCTCTCATTGGTAGAGTCACACCAAATGTATATCAACATATATCGGTTTACAGTCGTTCTCCAGAAAATCCCGCAGTCAAAGAAGCTAACATGTGCAGCCAAAACATCTCACTCGAACTAAGTGGCCGATTTTGAACCGGATCCTGGTGACAATCTGCTCCTTTTCCTGAGGACTTCCAAAACAGGAGTGGACCACCACGCTTCGTGAGCCGCCAGAGGCTGTCTCAGGATGTACTCGCGGACAGAGCCTTGCCAGTTTCCTGCGGTCTCCGTCCTACGTGTCGCACAAGCATTTCTCGGAGAAGTTCTTCCGCTGCTGCGACTCTCAAAATCGTGGGATCAGCCATATGATCAGAACCCTTACGCCACAGTTCACGTGCCAACGATCATTCATGCCCTTATTAATGACGTGGCGTTGGCTTCAGCTGTTAGGATCGACAAGAGTGCGTTTGGGACAACGACGTGGAGCACTGTTGCGATGGGTTGGAAACACTGCCACAAATGTGCCGATGTCAGTCATCTGTCATTGGCTGGCCCGCAGCAGAGCAGAAGCTCCAGTGCTACAGGCCAATGAACGTTCGGGAACCGACATCTTTGGGAACAGTTGCCATCAACAGTTCTCCACATCGTCTACTTCGGAAGGTTTTTCCATCGACATCCCATCGAGGCTTCGATGAGGCCATCGACCCATCCAAATGCGTCTCGATGGGAGCATTCCAGGTTCCCATCGAACCCATAGATTCGATGCGATTGCAGCTGAAGAGCCCGCACAGTGACCCATCTGATTGGACGAACGCGATGACCTCTACTGTGGACCACAGACTATGTGCTTGATCAATTCGCAATTCATCAGTACTTGGGGTTCAAGTCATCTGGGGAGACGATCGTTTCACCGTCGTCGTGACCACGTCTTTTTCCGGAGGTCTGAGTCCGCGAGCAAATGACTTGGTCCCCACAGGGAAGAAAAATGGTCATGTCGCCGCACGATGAGCACCCCGAAGCACAGGCCAGAGGACTGTGAGAATGCGAAAAAACCATCGTGTGTGCAGTGAATATGTCGAAGGGCCGTTCCTGACGGGAAACTGTCATCCCACCCCGCCAGCACATGGCACCCGCTTCGACACCGCTAAGGTCGACATCACTTTGTCGAGGTCCGGGCACCACAAAGGAGGCGACGGGATGAGATGTCACACAATATATAAAAATTCACTTCTTTTAATTAGTATAAATGGATCCTCGATGCGATCGGTCGATGGCTCTACTTCCCTCGCCGAGGTCCCATCGACTTTCCCATCGATGTCCATCGAAACCTAAGGCAGACGCCCAGATCCTGAGAGGTCCCGTTCCCATCGAAAAGGAGCCCTCGATGGAAGAAACTCCGAACTAGACGATGTTACCCTCTCAGAAGGGTCTGTGGGCCAGGGCGTCCGCTCGCTCGGAAAGACGGACCAAGAGACCACTTTTGTTGGCCGGCTGGCGCACTTTTATCTGCAGTTCTCCTGACCATGCCGCCGATCGAAGGGAAGCGTGCTCGCACCTGCCTGGCATGCACGAACGCTCTGTGCGTGGTCTGCCCGCAGCTGATCGATTGCGCCCGGGCCCGCTGGGATCAGACCTTGCACGGCCTGCGTGTCGCATCAATCACGAGGGCGATGGAGACACTTGTTGCAGGTCCAATAAGCAAGATCTCGTCCAGCGCATTGTCTGTTTCTTTATGTTCTATATTGCCTCACCGGGCGCCAACCCTGTCGCATGCGCTTTAGACGAGCCCCACAGTCGAGTAATCCTGGCCCTAACGACCGCCGTCGGGACGCCGCAGGCCTTGAGTGACGCAAAAGGGCTCGGCGGGCGCCTCCATGAGGCCTCCCGGCACCTCGGCCAATGCCGGTGATAGCAGGGCGCGGCGAGGGTCTGCCCCCCCCTCCCAGCTGCGACACAACTGTCTTGCCGAGTCCATTCAGGTGAGAGCCTCCGTATCGAGATCGAATGGGCCTCTCCGGCAGACGGCCGAGCCTGGGTCGCCCCATGCCGGTCGGCGCGGCGATGCGCCGCGCTGATGCCTCCAAGGCGTGGCAATCAGGGAAGGCAGCGGGCCACAAACTGCTGGAGGTGGAGAAATTTTCGGGCACCACGTCACCCTGTACTGTCGCGCCCGCCGCTCGGCCAGCTCCAGGCCTCACTGGCACCTACCCATTGAGAGGAGAGCTCGCGGGTGCGGCCACCGTGCCACGAGCCGTGTCGGATGCGATTGAAATCCCTGCCCGGCTCGCACACTGCCAGTGGCTGCCGCGGCTTGGCTTCACGTCAGAGTTCGATGGCGCTACTCACCCAGCGCCCAAATGGCCGCGCCACTGGGCACCGGCCTCACTGGCATGCGCATGCAGCGCATCTTCGCATGCGGCAGCCGCGCAGATCACGCAGCGGTTCCCTGGCAGAGAACCTGCGGCGGCTGACACCTCACCCGGTGCGCTCGTCGCTCTCCTGCGGTCCACGCCGCTTCTGGGTGGGCGGCCGCGGCGCGCTCTTTTGGCTGTTGATGGGTGCGCGCCCCCCTTGCAGTCTATCTGCTTGCGCCGGGGGTGCCACTGATGGTGTTGGTGCCGCACGGGTTGACCCCGCATGCTAAGTGGTGACGTCGCTTGCGTCTCCACGCCGAGTCATCATGATGCGCGCGATTTCTTGGCCACCCTGTCCTCAGGTAGCGCTGACACAAGAAGCGCATGGGTGATTCATTGAGTCGGCAGCGGCATTCTCAGCCGGGCACGGTAGGCAAAGTTCTTTGACGCATCGAACGGCACAATTTCGAAGCTGGCCCCGATACCACTTCAACAGTGGCGACTTCTTTTCGTGGGCCTGGCCAACACCGCGGTGGTTATCGTAAGGCTCTTGCTTGGAGAGGGGTGGCTGCACCGGCCGCACGCTCGAAGGGCTCGCATGCCGCCAACACCGCCGCTGTACGGTCTGATTGATGACGGCCCCGCTTTGAGGCACACTCGCGTGGCGGGCAGGGCGACGGCCGCCGCGTTGGATGCGGTACGGTACGATTCACTTCCCCCGCAGATGGATACTAGCGACGTCGCATCACTTATGCGAGCCGCTTCCGCGGACGCCAGGGGGGTGGCCGTGAGCGACGCCCGAAACCAGGAAGTGGGCTTGCTCGCCACCTCCACATCCGCTTACGTCCGCGACCGCGCCGCCCAGGAGTGACGTGACGAGCGGCCGGGTGGATGGAATCTTCGCCGTCGGCGTTATAAGGGCAGCGATGAGCCCCGAGCCCGTCTGCAGCGTGGCGCAGCCGTTAGCGGTCGGCCGCACCCCTGAGTAGCTGCACCTCCGCTGGGCTCACACAATCAGAGAAGTGCCCGCGCCTCCGAGTTTAGATCTGGATTTGGGCGGCAGCTAGCGGTGTGATAGCTTGTTCCCGTCGCCGCACCTACGAGACGGCCTGTCACCGCTGGCGACGCACAGACACAGGGCCGCTTCAACCCACGAAGGCGCTCCTGACCCGCTACCGCTACCTCCGTGTTTGCGGGTCCCAGTCTTCTTCGCGAAGCCCGAGGCGCCGTACCAGGTTGCTACGACGCACTGGCACCAGCGGAGAGCTTTCCTACAGTGGAGCACGCCACGGGTGGGACCGCATGTGGCGTGGAATTCTCGTGACAGAGCCTCTGGTTGCTAACAGCTGGGCGCTTCTGGTAGCATGTTCAAGGCCTTTTCCCCATCTATCCTTTCAGGGGTGCGCCGCGCGTGGGGCCTGCAGGAAGCCGGCCGCGCGAGATAATCGACGACACGTTTCATCACGTGCCCCGCGTCGCGGCCCTTGGCCCCTTCAGGCTCCGCATTGGGCGCCTTTGGGTCTTGGATGTCGCCGGGCAGGCTGCTCCGGCGGCATTCGTCCGGACGCTCGCCGAGGCTAAGGCGGAGCGGCTATCAGCACCGCTGCAGTTGGGCGGTTGGGTTCCAAAACTGTGCTAGCAGGTGCTTCACGAGCCCGCCGTGGGGCTCACCCGGCGCCCGTACATGACGCAGCTCGACCTTGTCGTTGGACCGTGGAAAGTGCTGCATGCGAATTCCACTGACCTGGCATCGTGCCATTGCATAATAGCAGCATAACACTGATTGTGACGGTGCATGAGTACAAGTCATTCCTGTACGGACGGTCCAAGAGACCTGCGAGCAGTAACGGACCGATATTCGTCTGCAGATAATACCGAGGGGCTACTTGCAATGCGCCAGCGTCAATAGGGCAGGACAAGACGCATTGGAGGTTTTCGACCAGAGCTCGCTGCCCGTGTGTGTGCGCAAAGCACCCGTCTCGTGCTGTTTGTTCTCATGTTCGACGACACGGCGCGTAGTTTGGAGATATCATGGGTCCTTTTTGAGGCCGAGAGCAAGGTGACGGCGGCCAAGCACCTACTTTGCGACCGGAGCACGGTGGCAGCATGGATTAGGGCGTACAAGGAAGCCGGCGAGTGGTGGCCTGACCCGGCCATCCGAAATCGTCACGCCGACAAGGTTCTCTTCGATGAGCATTTGGTCCAAGCTGTGACCGCCGTTGTCCTGTCGGACCCTGAGCAGTTGTTGGGAGAAATGAAGGACGTCTTTTTGTTGTTATCTACTTCACCGGGCTACCGCGACGCCTACAAGTGCTCCATCGCCACCCTCGACCGAGTGCTGCGGGCGGCGGGCTACTCGCACAAGCAGCTCTACCGAATGTGTCGTGAACGGGACCAAGCAAGAAGAGAGGCTCTTGCTACACTGCTCGTGGCGGTTCCTCTTAGGTGCCTCGTTTCGGCCGACGAGACGCACAAGGACGGTGGAGATTTGCGGCGTTGGCGGGGTCGGTGGCTGCGTGGTGTGCGCTACGAGTTCCAGTCGCGTGACCGACGGGCAATGATGAGGACATCCACCATGATGGCCGTTTCCTACACAAACGGGGTTTTGCACTCGGTGACCACCTCATCTCCCCCATCCCAAAACGCCGACGATTGGATACTGTTCCTCAACGGGCTGCTGCCGACAATGAACCGGTTTCTGCCTTGTCTACCTTCGGTGTTGCAACCCGACTGGTGTTTTCTACTTTACGACAATGCGCCTATCCACTCGGCGGAGGCGGACGCTTTCATCGGCTCCAATGGCATCTTTTTTCTTCGGCTCCCCCCGTACAGCCCCGAGCTCCAACCTATGGAGGAGGTGTTCAGTAAGTATTCACACCAGGTGAAGTCGGCGCACCACTCGTATCCCGGTTCATCTGAGGCGCTCCTGCACGCGGTGGCCCTCACCAAGCTGACGGTGCCAAATATAGCGTCTCATTTTGACCGCAGCTTTTTAGAGGCTGTGCGGAACGTGCCGGAGCTGTGTGAGCAGGGTGGACCGTGGGAAAGTTCGTTTGCATCTCTGCCTGACGTACGTGAGTAAAAAGGCCCAATTGTTGTCACTAGATGCACAGTATGAATGATGGGTATGACCGAAAGACACTAGCCACGGTGAGACGTGACCCACGGCAAGACCAAATCACGCAGTCCCAGCGGGAGGGACGGCACATCTGGATGCGGCTCGCCTTGGTCGCCCCACTTAGACAAAGTCAGCACGACCACCTCCATCGTACTCACGGTCGACCCACACACGGTGTGACCACGCAAGAAACCGACCGACATACCGCGACGGGCCTTCGCCAAAAATGAAGCACTCTCTGGGTTCTCTTCAGGCCCGAAAGAAAACGAGGCCAAGTCCTCAGCTTACGCAGCCGCTCCCAGAGAAAGCCGGCCTCGAGTGACCCTTCAGCGACCGATTCGGCGCCACCTGGGACGGCAGGCCCGGAAGCGGCGGCGGCACATGCCGACGGAGGGAGCGAGGGGGGGCTTTCCCCAGCGTACAGTGCCTGCCTGAGGATTGTACAATCGAACAAAAGGCCATCGGTCATGGGTAGGACCACGAACATCCCAGGTAGCCAGCAAAGTTAGAGTCGCAAGTCACACACCGGCTGAGAGACGGAACAATGCGCCAAGAATAGCATATGGCGCGGCGCAACGCACACCAGAGAGAAAAAAAACGGAAACTTACACTCGGATGGACGTGCTGGCCCCGCCCACAATGCCGAGTCGACCCTCAGTCCTGGCAGCTTGTGCGATCCGCTTCTCCGCGGCAGCTTCCGCCAAGCGCTTGCGAGCTGCTCGACGCACAATAGTGGACTTGGGGGCGTCCCCACTCAACGAATCACCAAATTCAACCACCGCTTAGCTGGCCCCGGCGTACAAAAGCGCCACGTGAGGTGGCATCCCCTCTGACAAGCCAGTCGCCAACGACCAGTGGTAGACCGCTGAGCGCGGATTGCGCACCATCGTAGCGCGATCGTTGGGACCCGACAGCGCCGCGGCTGCCCGACCATAACGGCTCTGCGAGCCACATATGGTTACTCCGAATCGTCCAATTGCAGAGCATCTCTACGGCGACCGACCTCAGCCTGCGCCGCGTCGGCGGTCGCCGTTGCCGATCGAAAAGCGGCCGCTTCTACTTGGGTAAGGTGTGAGTCGGTAGTTTTTCCGCACACCATAGACTCCGCACACAAGCGGACACGCTTCTTTTGGCGCACCGACAACTTTCCTGTTGGGGTAAACGACAGATCAAAAGCCTTCGACAGCGACAGAGTATGAGGAAGATGGCCTTTTTGCAGACACGAGCGGCAACTAAGAAAATTATTATGGCGCCACGACACACAAGGAGACAGAACTTCGAGTCAGAATCTTGTTGGGCCATGCAGGCTCACTGAAGCGGTGCACCACAAGACGAAAGCGGCCAACCCATCCCTCACGTACTGTGCATTGAGTGTTCATCGCTTCGCTTTTGCAGCTGAGCAGGTGCAGATCTGGGACCGGAATGGAGCTGGCACGTTCTGGCTCGCGGTGCATTCATGGACATTGGCCTCGAATGAGCCGAAGTTATGGCCATCGTCGGCGAAGCGTCGGCGGTACCCACAAATAGAACGAGCATTTGCCGACGAGGCACCGACGTCCGCCACGTCACCGTCGGCAGGAGTCGGCCGTTGGTGCTCCGCATTCGCCGTCTCGAGATGCGCCCCAGGTGCCAGACCGTGGGATCCAGACCCGCTGTCCTCCTCTTCCGACGATGATGAGGAGCGGCCAGCACCGAGGCCGGCCGCCTCTCGAGCTGCCGTCAAAACAGGTTGAATATCAGAGTTGGATGAAATGGTGAAAGAGCGATTGACAGGTGGAGGGGGGTGCCGGAGAAGGTCGGATGGGGAGAGGAGGGTGGCTCGGCACGGGAAAACGGACGGCAGGTAACAGTCGACATAAATGGATCGTGGAGATGACAGTGGATGCAGCATTGAATCAAAAGAGATCCCAGTGTCTGTGAACGAAGATGCGCGGACCTAAAGTTCACTGGATGGTGCTTCTGCAGGCGCACTCCTTCGCCCAGCAGCGCACGTCAACCCGTCGTGTCCAAAAGCTGTCAAATTTTCTCATGTTCGCGTCCCCAGCCGCAGACACTTAGTTCTGAAAATTGGCAGGTTACCGCAATATGGCAATTAAGTCGTGCTCTGAATGTCAGCAACTTGGTCTTCATCAGCCCCTCAGATCCGTCATGCTGAAAGTGCATTAGTGCCAGCAAGGAATCGCACATGAGATGTACACAAGTGGCACGTGCGATAATCTCGTGCCTCTGCACGCTGTCCTCACATTTGGACCGCCGCAAGATGCGAGCTGGAACTCAGAGGCTTGCACAGACCGCATCTTCAAAGAGCGGGCCACGTTGTGACATCGTCCAGCCGATGGCTATATTTTCAGAGGATTCCAACTGTTAGAAATGACCACTTCTTCAGTCCGCGACTGAGAGATGTTTTGGAGAACGGCTGTAGGGCGTAATGTGTGTTAGGAACTTCGGGAAAGTGGGGCGCAGACTAGACGTGTACCAAAACGCGTACTAGAGAATTTTTCATGTATGGTGCGTGTCCCAAAATTGAAACATCGCGGTTTTTTCTTATTTTCTCGGCCCACTGGCCTTCTGCAGAAGTCCGATATTGTAATGTGACCCACTCGGACCCACTGCGTTGCCTGAACTGCCCCTGACCGAGATAGCAGAGGCAGCGAATCTTGACGTGTCATGCGGGGAAGTGTCATTCATTGCAGCTTCGCCAGGTGACGATCACGCCCCCCAATCAAATGCACGGATACCAGGGCAGGCACGTGCTCACAATTTGTGCACGAAGAAAAGGGCACCATATCACCAATAAAAACGTGAAAAAGACCGCCATGTAGCCCACTGTGAAGAAAAAACGATTTGGGACACCCCTCATGGAAGCCCCAGTTAGCACATGAGCTTAGGCGTTGCAAACCTGTAACCCCAAGAACTTAAGAAAGACTGGCTACAAGATTGGGGGCATATGACAGGTCCACAGAACAGGGCCCACAGCCAGGTACTGAGCAGTTGTCAGCCAAGAACGTCTCGGGAGAGGCTCTTTCCACGGAGTCCAGTCGAGAATTTTCTCGTGCCCCACCCCGCCTGCCACCGTGCATTGATGTGTCAGTCTTCCAGAAAACGCGCATGTCACATTTTTGGGACACGCAAAAGACTACAAGCCCGATTTCTGCGCGTCGGTGCCGTCTTGGCGGTGCCTACATCCTGCCTAGCTGTCAAAGGAGTGCCCTGCGGGACAAGAGGTGTGGTCGTTTGCTTTCGTGTCGTCGGGCGCCGCCGGTACGCACTCGTGCGCTTCTCGTTGCTAATGGGTGGCAGCAAGTCGCTCGAGAGCACCCTGACGGTCGGCCATGTAATGGCCTTGGACGGATTCAAGAGGGCGGCGACGAGGATGCAAGTGCCTCTTGCGCTCGCATGGGCGTCAACTATCCACTCGGCACAAGATTTGTCGCTGGAGGAGGCGGCCGTGGATCTCACCAACGCGTTTGCTGCTGGGCAAGCTTTGTATGGCCTTTCCCGCAGTTCCACCGTGCGTGGCTTGTATCAAATCGGCTTTGACGAAGAAAAAGACATTGTTGATGACACGGCGCTTGCCTTGCATGAGTCTCTTGCATCTTTTTAATAAACCACGGGTCGTACTGTTGTTCCCTATCGTTCGGGGTGCAGTCGGCGGCACCACGGCACGGACACATCAATGGGGTTGTACCTACGTGGTGACGCGTCGCGTCACCCGGCGAGTTGTGCGTGACAGGAAAGCTGGTTCTGCGGCCATCGATGTCGTCGTCATGCAGTACAAAACCAGTATCTTCCAGTCCCAAGCATCCGGTGTGGACTAAAATAACATGCCATCGATTCCATCTCCGATTTCTGACTTCCAAACACCTCTGAGAAACGAGGCAGGTCGCTGCCCGCTGCCCGCATTCGCATCCAATAGGCGCTCGCGCGCCTGTGACGCTTCAATGGGCGCTTGAACGCCTGTGGCACCCTGCATTGGTATCGTCGCGCGACCGCGCCCCGTCCGCGCTCGTTGCTCTGCGCCACCCTCGCGCCCGCCTCACCGGGTGGTCTACACACTTTTCTCCAGTTGTCCCGGCTGCCTCACTTCCTACGTATCCTCCCATTGAGCGTCACGGCCGAGTTCCTGTACGCTCCACTGCGCTCTTTCCGACCTACCCATTGAACACTGCCGTGGGGCGCGTCCCCGCACTGCGCTTCACTCCCCGTTTGCAGTCTCGCCATTATGCCGCTCGTTGCGCGCCACCTCTCCATCTCAAGCCCCACCGATTATATTTTCCTCCTTACCCCCATCGCCGGTCACACTGATTGAGTTGCATAGCCGCAACACACGTCTCCCTGGGCCCCCCCCCCCTACTTTTTCGCGCATCCGCCCTGTTCAAGGCGGCAGTGGCGCCCTCAAACACCCCCGACGCGGCCATGGCTGACGTGTGGTCGATTCCTGTCGCCGAGACGGAACCGCCAACGACGCCGTCGCCCCCACCGTCCCCCGTGCCGCTGGAAAAGGTGGAAGCCGTTGCGGCGGTGGCTCCTCCGCCATCTGCGGCGCAGGAAATTAAGGCTGCCGCGGTCGCGGCAGCCGTGGCGGCCGCGGAGCCGCCGGTCCCACCGGCAACGTCGACGGGCTACTCGTCTGATTTTGTTCACGGCCTGCAGCAGGACCATGGAGGAGGCGCTTGATATAGCAGCGAAGGCGGCCAAGCAGGCCGGCTCTTTCACGGCACAAGCGGCTGCCTACCGGACGGGCAGGCTGGGCGAGGTCGATGAGGCGGCCTAGATTGATGCCAGCGTTGCGGACACCACGGCGGACGTGTGCGCTGACCTTTCCGCCAAGGCGGCTCTTGCTGTTTGCGTGACTCGGACGACTGCGGTCTCCGCCTGCTACACGACAAGCGTCATCTTACGGTACGTCGATGTGGTGGACAAGGTCAAGAGCAGGGGCTTATGAATCTGCCAACTTTCGTTCCACTCCGATATACTCAACAATGGCATTTTTTGAATCCGATAAGAGTTTTGCCGCAATTATTCGAGTACGGATACGATATGTATCCGAAACCCAAAAAAGTAGGATATGAATAAGATTAGGGATTCTATCCAGAATATATCAGATTCTGCAACAACACGTGAGATAGGAAGTACTTGTGATGCTGATTGTCAAGAAATAACGAAGAGCACGTGGTGGCGGAACGTGTGAACGCGACCTATGCGAGACCATGTCAAGCTCGCGACAACGATTACCAGGTAAGATGCGCAAGCATCGTTGCCAGTTTCGAAATCTTGGTTAGCTGTCAGAGCTGAGAAGTGTTCTGAGTCGTGCAGGCCGCCCGTCAGCTGCCGCGCGCGACAAAAGACGAAACATCGCCCAGTTTGCCAATCACCTTCGCCGTCGAAGATGTGACTTGAGTTAGCTCACTGCTATCCAGTGTGTGTTTAACATATTACTGCATGTCTCGTGCCGGCTTCGAGCGTTCGGAGCCGCCTGGCGAACGAAGTTACCTGAGGTGGTGGGATGCCTTCGGTTGACGACTGGTAAGTCGTCGTACTTACGTTTATCCGCTTCAGAGCCAATAAAATGGCGGTTCCATTCGAATAAGAGTACGCATAATCGGGCTTGCTTTGCGGGAATCTGATTATATCCCAGTGTATCTATTCATTTTATCAGAGTGCCATATATTCATGTAAGCCCCTGGTCAAGAGGGACATTCGAGCCCAGTACAAAGAGGCGGCGGACATGTGTGCCGAGTTTTATCTGACTTTCCCTGTCCTCCCAAATTCGAAGAGCCGCATTCGATGACTTGTATGCGATCCGTTGCGTCGATGCGCATCGTACTTTGACATAAGGATGCTCATAAATCTTCGTTTCACGTTTGATTCTTCTTACTTTGCTCTGCACGTTCAGGAGCTATTCAAGCACAGCAATGTCAAGAAGTTGGCTGCAAGACGAAAACCAGTAGGGCTATGGACGGCGCAGGTGTGTGCAGATGGACATGCGCTGCTTCTTCCATCAATGCAAAGAGACCATGGCAACGTCCCTGTTTATGGCGTCGTAGGGACAGCCCGCCCATGTATAAAAATCAAATAAAAAGGGAAGCTAGCTACACTGCTCGTCTTCGTCGGAGGAGTGCGCGTCCTCTGTCCCAAACCTAAATTTCAAAACACATTGACACAACATGGAGAAATGTTTCTTGACTTGGTCCTTCTAGATGGCCGCGACGGTTTCATAATCAAGCACTCCGGCCGCCCCAGTTGCAAGCCGGCAAACGTCCCTCACCACACTCGACGTCCACTTGGCATTCGTTGCCATAACCTGGACAATGACCTGGAAGACCTCATTCTTCTGGAAGGAGCGCAGGGTCGAGCACAGCGTGCCTCTGATGTTCAAGGACGTGATGTACCTCCAAAACGAGTTGGATGAGGTCGTCCACCCGCCGAGCCCCATCACTTGCTCAATAATCCCAGTGGCTTCAATCAGCGCCTGCGCGCCCCCTCTCCGAAATCCGTAAGGGCGGCACGCCCGATCGCCGTTGATGAGGTCCATGCCAATGCGCGACAAGTCAGCCACGAACCGAGCGTTGGTCTCGGTCTCCGTCCGTCGCTTGAACAGCCGCATAGCCCCAGTGACTCTGTGGAAAAGCAAACTGCGAAACAGCGGCTGCTGAAAGAGGATGCTTAAGACCATGCAGACGCCAGGAGCCGAGCATTCAAAGAGCAGCAGCGCGTGCAAAGTCTGAGGAAAGTTGAGATGCTCACTCCAGCAGTGCACCGAGCCGATTTGGCCGACGTTCTTCTCGTCTCGGGCGCTGACCTTGGTGAAGTAGCTGAGCAGCCGCACGGTCAGCATGTCTATGGTGGTGGTTTCCGTCTTCGTCACCAGGTAGCGGATGTTTAAGAAGCGATGGCGCTTGTTCCTGGGGAAAGATGCGAGGGCAAGGTTGGCGGGGGCGCAGAAGAAGGGAACGAGAAAGACATTCCTAGTAGGACGCGAACAGAGTGGGGATAGTAACAGGTGATGGTTGGCAGCGAGCAGAGTGAGGAGAGCCCCGCTGAAGCGCTCAACCTCTCATCCACCACGCCAAGGAAACAAGGGGCCCACACGTCTTACTTGTGGAAGAACTGAAAGTTTTCAGCCTTCTTCATGTCCGGGCATGTCACATCGTCAAAAGTCGGATGGTTGATGGTGACTGGGCGCGCCAACGTGAGGAACGCCACGACGTAGTAGATGTACGTCAGCATATGGGCCTTCCCGGCGGAAGGGAGAGCGTACGCCTCCCTCGGAGCGGCCTCATCGCGGAGTGACGGCGCCAGTACGGCCGAGGCCAACGTGGCCCGCGACGCACCTGATGCATCATTGGCGGAAGCCGCCCCAAAGGCGCCGCCGTCATTCCCCGCCGCGCGTTGTTTTTCCGAGGCAGGAAAAGGGAGGTGGGCCAGCACGAGCTCGGCGTGCAATGCGGCCATAATCTCAGGTGAAACCGCCGCGGCTGAAAGAGACTACTCGCCACCTTACCTGGCCTCCTTGTTCGTTGCCGCCCGGAAGTTCTTGACGTCACCCGTGGCCATGGGGTTTCCCAGAGACGATACTGGATCCTCGCGTGCGTGCTTTTATTTCTCCACGTTAGCGGCACCCTTCATGATCCAAGGAGACATGCGCTCCGAGCAGTCCTTGACCAATGGCAGCACCCGAGCGGCCCGTCGAGCTTGGCCTCGGCAAACAGGAACGTCAACGCCGACAAGTAGTCCTTCAGGGATATTGCAGTTACCTGCTTGTACCCACCGGCGATGGAGTAGCCCGCACGCCGGCACTTGAGGAACGAGAGCTTGGTGAAAGGCGTAAGGCATGTGAAGAACTTGCGGATGCCACGCTCAATCTCAGAGTCTGACGGGCGCTCGTCGCCGCGATGGATGCAGATTGTGCGACCAATGAAGTTGGCAAACGCACAGGCAGTGCGGATACGCGAAGACCACGTCGTCAGCGTCGCGTTGGTTCCCGCCGCCGGGTTCTCGCCGGCACCGCCGCAATCGGCACCTCCGGCGCTATGGCGTCGGCGCTTGGTCCACACCGCCGCCTGCGGCCAAAGCGCGACTGCGGATATCATCCATTGGCTGACAATCGCCTAGACATTGTTAGCGTACTGGGTGCACGGCAACAGAGGAGCAGACTCGAAGGCCGGCTCGACACGCGACGGCCTCACCGCGGAGCGGCCGCGGCCGAAGCCGGCAGCTCCAACATTTTCGCGTCCGCGGCTAGTACCGTGCCTGGGTGGTTCCACCCCTCCTTCGTTGGGTCCAGACGCCCGGATGCCGGCGAATTCGGTTGGCCGGGGTCGGTAGAGTGTGGACAACATCAGAAAACGAGCCGCACTGCACCCGTGGGAACGCCTCGATACCGCGCCACTACCCGTACCTGGCGGCAACTCGGCAGCAGCAGTCCTCAACGGCACTTTTCCCTCCTCTGTCCTTGTCGCTGTTGTAGTTATGCGATCAATAACCACCGGGGCGCGAACCAAAATGGCACAGATGGCTGTAGGAGTTGGCGCAAAATCGGCGGCGGCGGCCAACCGCGCCTGCTCGAAGCGCCGATCCTTGCCCTCCTCCTCATCATAGAACATGTCTAGCATCCGCTGCAGATCCTCCTCGGACGTAGCCGCCTCATCGCCGACCGGGGGGTTGGCCGAGGATCGATCGGTCCCCTCAGGGGGGGGGGGGGGGGGGGGGGGGGGGGGGGGGGGGGGGGGGGGGGGGGGGGGGGGGGGGGGGGGGGGGGGGGGGCGCGGGCCGCGCGCGCGGGGG
>Ga0115030_1000626_pt1 | contig 14840 bp, 20 predicted proteins | sample SidtaG_4_FD_87174 | JGI IMG/M metagenome (GOLD analysis project Ga0115030, IMG submission 87174) | Marine algal microbial communities from Sidmouth, United Kingdom - Sidmouth_Male1 metaG | ecosystem: Host-associated > Algae > Red algae > Unclassified | place: Sidmouth, United Kingdom | collected... | reverse complement strand
CTGTCCCCACGCCACCCGCCCTGCACATCGCTGTCTGTGGCTGCAGGAGGCGCGCCATGTGGTGCGGCGGGGGCGGGTGATCATGGAAGGGGTGATGGGCGGGCAGGCAATAGGGGGGTGGGTGATGGAGGAGGGGGGGGGGGGCTGGGGGGGCGGGGGTGGCGCGGGCGTGGCGAGGGGGCGGCGGGGGCACGGCGCCAGGGGAGGGGGATTGGGCAGCTCGACGGGCCCTGCTCGACTTGGCGTGAGGCGCGCGAACGCGCTGGGCGCGTGCGACGTGGAGGGAGGCGGTTCTCACCGGCTGATCTTTTCGGGGTGCGAGGCGCTGTCGCGTGATCGGCTGTGTCTCGTGACACCGCCGATCTCGCGATGGGCGTCGCGCTTCCTGGAATACATCGACCAGCTTGGCACGGCCCATAACATGGACAATGAAATTCAAGTTGATCATTACATATGGCGAGCAAACAAACGCGCAACGTGGCTGCGTATCTGTTTGGCCGGGTGCTTCTTTGGCGCGTTCGTCTGATCTTCACAGTAGCCCTCGTTGGCGAATTCGTAGCGACACACGCTGTGTGGGCGTCGCCACGAAATCTCCAAGAAGTAACAAAAAACCTCTGGCGGGCGTAACCGCCGACGATGGCTCTGCCGGCCTCCCAATCATACCACCTGTGAGAAACACCACGCAGAGGTTCATGAAGATCTGGGACGTCTTTGTGACTTTCCTGCCTCCTCCCCGAGACGGCCGGGGGTCCTCTTCCAATGGAAAAGTAGTCTACGATGCTGGGCAGGGGCCACTAGAGGCTCGTGCCTGAGACCGGGGCCCGTTGGGCACCGGTCCCCCACTGGTGGCGTCTGGGGGTCGGGATTGTGCACGTTCTGCCTCTTGTTTCTGAGGGTGTATGAGTGTACGCTGTGGGGTCATCCTGCGTCTTCGAATAAATCAGCATTGCGTTTACCTTACTTCCTTCGTCCTGATGCGCTCCGCGCCTTGTGGTCCAGGCGTTTTTAAAGTTCCTCCTTTGCTCCGTTCCGCATCCTGTGCTGGTCTGTCCGACGGGGCTATACCCTTTGGGCTTTGAGGGAAGAATCTACTACAGGGATACAGGATGTTCCTCACATAGCGCAACAGTTTTCACTCACGTGCTTCTCAGATGAACAAACACAGCGGCCGTTTTGGCCAGTCGTCTCTTTTGTGATACGTTGGAAACACATGCCGAACCCCCAACAGAACGCCATGAGCTCTTGAAGGAAGACTTAAAGTCATCCTGGACACACTTGACAAAGACTTACAAACACCGACTGTTGGAGCTCATTCGTGTTCTCTTGGATTACATGCACTTGAAGTCCGTTGATTACAAGAATAAGGAGAGCAAGGCGTTCCGGGCTGAAATTTTTGCCGGGGGGATAAGAGCTCTGTTCTGAAATAGTGTAAGATCTAACATGAAACAGCCCTATTCTACCTTCCAGCTCAATTGAGTCGCAACGACGTAAATGAGTCGAGTTCTGAGACGTCTCACTAGCACAAGTGGTTCGTCGGACGCCCAGTTTGACGACGGAAATGGACTCAGAGGTGGCTGCGCAGGCTTGACCGAACTAACGGAGCTTTAACCCACAGCCAAGTCTCCTTAGAGCGAGCCATACAACGTCGACCCCATCTCATATTTGTGAAACGTGGCGCCACGTTGTGTAAACGTGTGTCATAATAAGGAAAGTAGGGCCGGATCACGGCCGCATCAAGGTCATCTACCGCATTCACGTCTCCTTCCTGTGAAAGCGAGTGATGTGAGTACAGCCGCTCTCTGAAGAACCTCGCACTGGGCTGGGACGCAGAGTGACATGAAACTATTGTGCAATGTTGCTGGATCGGATAGCCGTGGCGTCTAAAACACAATGTGGAGCGCAAAAGCCTGACAGACATTACCAACGCATTGAAAAACGGCTCACAGAGCCTCGACCGATGCCAAATGTTGACCACGAGGCAGCGGAGCAGAACGAATGACCAACAGGGTCACCCTGAGGCCTACGTTGAGCCAGTAACCGGCAGAGATCGGCGGCACATAACCATGTGGTGGGACCAAGTCCCGGTGTGCCATCGTCCAACTTCGTCTCGGTTCTGATTCAAATCGCAGCTTTCTCCTTCTTAGAGATGCGCGCCTGCAGGTAATCCTCTGAGATACCATGATGGCTTTAAATCTCATTGCTGACAGTGGAGAGGTCGATCTTGCCGTTGGCTGGCGTCTCCCCCCAGGTTATGAGATTTGAACCTGTGAGGAGCGGAAGAGCATAAAACCTCCGCCCGACCGCCGGCGTCGATTTGCCAATCCGCGTTCTCCCCCCCACTCACAATCTGGCCCCACCGACGTTGTCGCCCCGGTAGTCGTCGTCCGCCGCCTGACTTGGCGGCTGCTGCGGCGCCCGCCGGTCCCGTCGCTGTTTCCGCGCGTTCCCCGCACCCACGAGCGAAAGTTTTATTCAGTCCGCCCTATGCCCCATCGTGTTGCTCTCATGGACTGTCTGGCTCCGGCGGTGCTGCTCGCCGCAGTCTGTGTCGACCACCCGCCCCCTCCCCCCCCCCTATGTGCCCTTGTCTTCACTTTTATCGATACTTAGCCGTAATGTTGTTCACTGTTGTCCGGCCATTATGGAACTTTTTTTGAGTCTGTTTACTTTGTTCAGCCTTAGTGCATCGGCAGGCCGGGGTTCGTCGATGGACCTTGCTTGTTCCCGATATTCGCAGGGGAAAGAGCAGCACTGCGTCGTGTGGCACAAACCTGGATATTAACAACATATTCAAGGAACAGGTGATGAAGCAAACATGAATTGCCCAAGGGAGCCCACGCGTAACATCGGGGCCAGATGATATAAACGACAACGCCAGCTGTGATACGTGCGAAGACATGAGCAGAAATAAAACCAGCTTGCAGCGTATGAGACAACCACCGGACAGCAGTCAAGAACGTTTCGGCCAAGAATCAAAGCATCCAGGCGAAATCCAGTGGGGGGCGAGGGGGGGGACGTGATCGACACAGACTGCGGCGAGCAGCACCACGGGAGCCAAAAAGGCCATGAGAGCAGCACGCTGGGGCAGGGGTCGGACTGAATAAAACTTTCGCTCGAGGGTGCGGGGAACGCGGCGGAAACAGCTTCATAACCGGCGCGCGCCGCAGCGGCCGCCAAATCAGGCGGCGGACGACGACGACTGGGGCGCCGACGGCGGTGTGGACAATATGTGGGTGGGAGGGGAGAACGCCGATTGTAGAATCGACGCCTGTGGTCGGGTGGTGGTGTTATGCTTTTCCGCTCCTCAGAGCGTTGCGAACCATGAAAGGCTTTTCCGCAAGTCCACCAAATGGAAAACACGTTGCGCCAAGTGTCACGACTTGCACGGATAGCACAGCCGACGTCACTGCAACAGTGAAGAAAGCTATCTCAGATGACCCTCGCGACGCATTAGAGTTGTTGATGGGAAAGGACTTACGACCGGATACACGCTGCCTCAAATAGCTCTCGGCTAATATAACAGCTATTTCGAGCCGGATTACAAACGAGGTAGCCGTGGGCTATCCACAGGGAGACATCTGATTGGTCTAGCGCTCACGAATCGCACTGGATGAAACGCGCCACGTGATTTGACCATTTTCTTCGGTTTCCCTTTTCAAGTATAAAATACTATTGAAACGTGCCAGTCGAAGCGAACGATTTTGTTGACACGTTGAACACGTGCTCTCGCCATCATGTTCCAGCGCTTGGTGTGCGTCATGAAAAAATTTCGGGAGAGATGCTTGTGTGCACATGGCCATACAGACTGGCCGCCTGGAGCTGGTGTTGCAATTCTAGTTTGTGGGCCATTGCCAAGTCGCTCCTCTTCACCTATTAGTCTCACGTCTTAGGACAGTCGGACGTGTTTTCGTCGATGGCCTGCACGATTTCTCTGGGGACGGTTCTTTCTCATTAATTCGGCACCTCTAGAAAGCTGCTTCGAAAACGTAGCTTTGGTAGAGGCGCTATAAAGGAAGGAGCACCCCACCAACCAGTGCCGGTCTCAGGCCCCATCCCAGGCACATTATTAGCATCGGCTCCCCGCGGACCTGTTCCGGTTACGTGAAGAACCCTGTCCCTGTGGTTGCGGTCGAGCGTCACCGCCGTGGTCGCGGACGAGCGTCGCCATCGCGGCCGACGATCTACTTTCAGCATTGCCACTGCAGCGCACTCAGCACGAGGCATCATCTTTTTCACCATTCGCTCCGGCGGCACTTGTTTACCAGGTACGCGCGGGCGATCTACCTTTCTCTGTCTGGCGACCATGATTGTCCATGGTGTGTAGGGCGTGGTGCACCGATCGATCAAGTCAGGTCGACATCAGTATATTTCCTGAAGATCCCTTTTGAGAGATTCTAACCAATCCGTGTTGTACTCACCCCTGTTTTTGTTCTATTTTCTTTCTTGGTCTTTCTGGGTATGACACAGCTGGCAGGAAAAAGGGTCACGGGATCGTGCCGTCCTCAGCGGAGCGCCTACAGATGTCCAAGTCGTGGGTACTGATAAGCGAGGACGCAGCTGTCGGGACGGACCAGTCCTCAAACCTATTTTGGGGCAAGTGGCGGGCGGGCTTCGTCAAGAACGCGCCGGTCGAGCCGAAGGCCGGTCGTTGGACCGGCCGGACGGTCGAAGATGCCAAGAACGAATGGAGCCGCGACGTCTCAAGGGGCGTTAGCAAGCTTTCCGGGTGCGTCCAGCGCGCGAAAAGCAGGCAGACGACTGGCAACCTGTCCGATGACGAGGTTTTCAAGATGGCATTGTCAATGTACTTCGGTATGGCCACGTACAGGGCTGTGCGTCGTGAGGCGTCGGCGAAGCCCTTCTCGCGTGGCCGGCCGAAGAAGAGACCCGCCTGCCAGTGGATTGAGCCGTACAAGGTGTTGCGCAAGAGTGACAAGTTCAGCGCCGCCGCTGGTGCACTGGCGGCAAACATTGCCGCCGGCAGGGATCGTAGCGCTGACGAGGCCGTGGGCGAAATCCCAAACCGGCAGCAGGACTTTTCCGAGCGCCCATTCGGGGTCAAGACCGACAAGCTCCATTTGGCCGATGCGTGGGCGGCCGAGGCGAACGCGGCCAAAACAGACGCCAAGGGCGGGGTCGCGCTCAGTCGCATTGTTGACGCGTCGGACCTTCGCGCAGACGCAGTTCGCTCTGGCAATGAGCTCGAAGCAGATCGGATTGCGATGACTTTCTTTGCTGATCCGGCCAGTTGTGATTCGTCGAAGGCAGCACACTTCCGCATGACGCTGGGACAGACGATGCTGGCGAGAGCGTGGGCAGCTTGCGCTCTGAGCCAAGTGCCCGACAACGATAATGCTCCTGCTTGCGGGTCTGGTGGCGCTCTAGCTCCCATCGGCGATCGCGCGGCAATGAAGATTGGCTCTGAGGGCGTTTAGAAAGCGGTGGCTGGTAGTGCACCCAGTGAGGCCCGCGCCCCCACCGATGGTGGTGGTGACGACGACGGTGCAGGCGTGACGGACGTCACCGAGGGCCCTCGCATGTCAGCGGTTCGTGAGACGCCCGCGTTGCGCGCGAACAACCCGGAGGAATGCGAAAGCGCTCCAGTGCACGGTGCCGCTGTCGGTGCCTCTGCTGCAGATGCACTCAAAGATACAGCTCAATGTGGACCGGGAAGCACGGCCGCGGGATATTCCCGAGTAGCCGGGCTCGGCGGAGTAGGTCGTGGTGTGAACCGGGTTGCTGATGCGGTCGCGGTTGGTGCTTCCGTCAATGATTCGAACCCGGCAGGCAGTACGCGCCTTGCTTTCTTGCACGCACCCCCAACATCAAGCCCGGCAACCGTGAGCAGGGCCTGCAAGCGCCGAGCGGGGGCAGCGCGCGCGACAGCCGCAAAGAGGAGTCGCACTGTCCCGGGCTCAGCCGACTTGAGGGCCACGTCCTTGGCAAATGATCCGAACTAGACCGTTCCGCCCGAATCCTGCATGTATGACTGCATGATATGGTTGACAGCGGTGCTCCTTCTCGAAATCGTCTCCTTCTGTTGTACTCTTGTGCCAGACCTTTTTTTATACGATCGGCGCATTAGTGGCTTGGATTGACGATGGCCATACCACTCGACAGGTGGTCCTGGCAGCCTTCCCCGCAGTTACCATCATGCAAGGGACCACAGCCTCCATCATATTTTTGCCACCCCGTTCACTGCCTTCCAAAGACAATCGTAACATCATGAGCTGCCAGAGGGCACCCCATCCCTCGCACCACTCTCCGCCCATACCGTCCAGCTCAGATAACTCCACGTCCGTGGAGCCCGCTGCGGATGAATTCCTTACAAGCGCGTGGTCAGGAGCTGCTGCGGGGCAAGCACTCCCAGCTACCGCCTCCTGCAGCGACTCTTGGCCGTAATCTCCCATCCACATAGCTCTGCCTGCACACGTGCTTCACTGTACGTGCGCGGAAGAGCTGCATGCAGCTGCGGGTCCACCACGTGGCCCCCCTCAGCGCACAACGCGGCACTCATCGCTCGCTTCCCCGGGGCTTTCTGCGCTACGGGTACAACACGCCGCTCTGCCAATGTACACCGCGGGTTCCTCTCTTTGCCCAGTCGGCGCCATCGCGCTGCTTGTTGGCCCCGACGATCCGTAGCTCAACCATTGGCGTGGACGTCACGCTTGTCCGTATAATTTGTTGTCAGGGGTAGTGGTGGTTACAGGCGAGGCGCCCGCGGCGGTATCGTCCACTGAGATGGTGGAGGGGGGGGGCGCAAGAGCTGACGGCGGCAGTGGCTGCCGCCCGAGTCCGTACCAGAGTCGCCCCAACTCTAAGAAGCGGCCGGAGAAACCCGATCGGCAAGATGTCATTCGACCGTCCAAGAGTCGCTTCAAGTCCCTATTGGACTATCGTACCTACTTTCTGATCCGACTTGATCTGTCTCTGCCCCCCTCCGTAGTGGATAAAACACGTAAGATGAACCGCCGCCTAGATGGCGCATTCCAAGGGCAAGAGCTATTCACGGGCACTAGCCCCCGCGGTGTATTCACATTCTTGACAACCTTTCGGCGCGCCTGTGACGCAGCCGGCTTGACGCATGGGCAAGCCCTTCCTCTATTGGCAATTCTGCTGTCAGGATCTGCCAAACGAGCCTTATTGAGCGCCCTGAACTCGAAAGGCGGACACAGCAATTATGCGATCCACACCTATGGCGCCGCTATTAACTGGCTTCTAGCCAAGTGTGCCACCCACGCCGTAATGGCTTCCGCCTACCACGACATTATTAAAATGCTTCAACCCTATAAGGAGTCGCTCACAGCCCCTGGGCTCCGCGTTTTGACGCATTTCGATCGCCTGGACGGTCTCTTCCACGCCCAAGATGTGAAGGATGTATTCATCAGTGGCTTGTCCGAGATTATCCAATCTCATGTCCGGGTATTGGACGGGCAGTTACCCAAGCGCACCCTGGCGGACAATATCTCTGCCGCGCAGATGTATTGAGACGATACGAACAAGCTTCGCCTATCGCTTAAGCTGCAACGTCTTCAGAAAACTAAGGTGGCATACGCCTCGCCCATGCCAACCCGGCATCTCAATGTCGACCGCCCCTTCCCGGTTACCCACCCGCGGGCCCAGTCCCGCTCCCCCTCTCCGAGGGAGTCGCCTCAGGCGAGGACCGATGTTTGTTACAACCGTAAAAAGCCCGGCCACTTCGCTGCGCAATGCGCTGAGCCGTATCGGCCTCGTGAACGCCGCAGCCCTGTTATTGCCGTGAGCTCCGTAACGGAGGATACCACACCACCCGCTGAAAGCGATAGTACCGAGTCCACCGACTCGAAAAACGAGCGAGCCGGGTGCCCCTTAGCGGGTTGCCCCGCGCGACATCACCAACTGGTGAAAGAAGCAAAGTCACACGGATACTAAGCCCGGCACATCGGCACTAGGAGATCGCGGCCACTATTGGCCGTTGCCAATGGGAAATGCACGGCTCTCGCCCGGTCTTGGACTTTGGGGCCGGCATTTACTTGGTTAGACCTAATGTCTTACCTGCCAACGGGAAGAGTCATGCTGAAAAGCTCGAGAGCACACCCCGCATCAAACATGCAAACAGCAACCGCCTCATAGCAAACAATGCTTTACATCTATATATAGATGTTAGATGCGCCAAGGTCTTCGACCGAATCTTTGTCGCCGAACACCTATCGGTGCCATGTATCCTCGGTACCGAGTTCATGGATAACCATGTCTCAGCCATCTTCACACGCCTACAGAAGGTTGTGTGGCAAGACCACGTCGGTGATGTCACCAGAAATCTAAGGCAAACGCCTATCCTCGCCACCCTACTTGCCAGTACGTGGGAACGGTCGTGGAGAGACCGACCTGCTAAGGTAAGGGCATGTCTCGAAGTTCGCGTCAAAGGAAGAATGGCAGAATGGGTTACGGCGACCTGCGCCACCCCTGGCCTTGTCACCATCTCGCCCAGCATCCGCCTATGTCGGCAAATGTCAGTGGCAGTCGCCCGTGGCGTTGCACTGCTCAAGCCCGATGAGGCATTTTTGGTTAAGGTCTGCAATTTCGGGCCGGAACAGGACATAGTTCGTAAGAACAGCATCCTCGGGTTCTCCGAACAATTCCAAGGGCCCATGCTGGGCGCCATAATAGAGGAGAAGGCAACCCAAGACACGCAAACCGGTGCGGACGCATCCTTGTCCGACGACTCTGTCGAGGATGTGGACCTTCGTGAAGCACCGAAGCATTTGCACAAGCAGATCCGGGAGATGCTACGCACGCATTCCACGATGTGGGACGGTACCCTGGGTACTATACTCGTCACGAGTGCACGCCATTTTATCCCCAGCGGATGCCGTCCCCATCCGGGCACAGCTGTATCGCACGGGCCCATTCAAGCGCCAGATCACTGCTGATCCAACCAACAAGATGTTGAAGCTCAAGACACAGAACCTAGCCACAGTGCATGGGAAAGCCCCGTCGTCATTGTACCAAAGAAGAGTGGAAGAGCTCGCTTCTGTGTCGATTATCGACGACTCAACAACATCACAAAAAAGGATGCCTACCCCCTTCCCCGAATGGAGGATTGTCTGGACTCCTTAGGAGATGCGAAGGTCGTCACCTCGCTAGAATGTACGGCCGGCTACTGGCAAGTGCCCCTACGCCCGGCTGACGGAGAGAAGACTGCGTTTACAACGCATGCGCGTACGTACCATTGCCTGTCCATGCCATTCGGACTGACCAACGCCCCCGCTACTTTTCAACGTGCCATCGACATTATATTGCTCGGCCTCAAGTGGCAGCTTTGCCGCGTCTACCTAGATGATTTCATCATCTTCTCTGCATCTGCAGAGCAACACGTCAAGGACGTTGATGTGGTCTTATCGCGGTTGCGAGAAGCCGGCGTCCTTCTCAATCTTGAGAAATGCACCTGGTTCTACGACGAAGTCGAGTATCTTGGACATATTGTCCGACCGGGTCAACTCCATGTTCATGGTAAGAACGTCGACGCGTTGAAGCACACTTCGTTCCCCACCACCAAGACCCAGCTTAAGAGCTTCTTGGGGATGTGTAATGTCTACCGACGTTTCGTCAATGACTTCGCGAATCGAGCAAAGCCGCTCAACGCAATGACCCGCGTGGAGGTCCCCTGGACTTACCAAAACCTACCGACGCAGCCCTCGCGGCCTTGACGACCTCCTCCAAGCGCTTCTCGCACCACCAATGTTGGCCCTGCCAAAGTCCAAAGGCCAATTGATTGTCGATGTCGAAGCCTGCGCCGACCAACCCGGACGCATCTTGCTGCAAGAGAAACCGGACTGTAATATATTACCGGTTGGCTATTGGAGCCGTGGCCTCAGCACTGTTGAGAAGAACTACTTCACAACGGAACGCGAATGCCTCGGCGTTGTGTGGAGCGTACTCAAGCTCAGACACTTCCTCGACGGCCATCGCTTCCTAATAAGGACCGACAACCAAGTTCTAAGCTGGATTTACAGCACCACTGACTAACTCAAGTGGTCGGTTGATGCGATGGCGCCTACGGATTTCCGAATATACATTCGACATGCAGTACGAACCCGATGCATTGCACCACGCCCCAGACTTCTTGTCCCGAATGGACAATGACGCCGCCGTCAAAGATATCAACGATGATATCCCATGCCTTGCATAGGTCGAGACGGCCAACGCTGACGGGGAGGTACACGGGTACCGACATTCCGGCCCCCGTCGAATACGACGATAGCGTGGAAGCCTAAAGAACCGACGCGTCCTACGTCGAGTTGGCCAAAAGGGTGGCACGCTAAGCGACGAAAGCCTTCTTTCAAGATGAAAGCCACGGCATCTACAGGTGGGCGCCGTACGGCGACCAATTGGTCGTCCCGGAAAGCCTACGCAAAAGTTTACTTACACTGGAACATCACGCACCAGGGTCAGCCCACCCGGGTATGAACCGGATGTACTATGTCATGCGGCGCCGGTATTACTGGCCATCCATGGTCACGGATATCTACAATACTATTTCGAAGTGTACCACCTGCGCCCAGAACCGGGTGTCACTGCGGCGCCACACGTCCCCATAGACGCTGTTCCCGGCGACGGAACCATTGGCGGACCTATCAAGAAATAACTGCGGGCCAATCCCCGCTACCATAGCTGGTAGCCGCTTCAATTTGGTCAGCACTGGCCGCTTCTCCAAGCTGACCGAATGCGTCTCCTTGCGGTGCATAACCGCAATCTTTGTTGCATCAGCCACTATTGCCGCCTGGGGCGCCTGTTATGGTCCACCGAACCGAATCCTATGGGGTAAAAGACCTCAGTTCATGTTGAGTTCCGTCATTGCCGTAATGAAAGTGCTGGTCACCGAAACAGTGCCCACCACGGCTCACCCCCCACAGACAAGTGGTCACGTCGAGTGGTACAATCGTGCCCTGGCCAAGCAACTCCGACTTTACGTCGCAGACGACCCGCGCCGCTGGGACGAGTTAGCAATCCGGAGACGAATACCGAGTTTAATGCCACCAGGCCCTACCATGGGTATTTAGTGATTGATTATACCCATGAGTATCTGATGTCGGCACCCATACTCGAGAGCAATTAGCATGTGGGCGATTCCACCCAAGCTCGGGAAGAAATATAAGCAAATACTCTTGCGACGGCCAGGAAAAACAGTATCGCAAGTGTGCGCAGAAGCTTACAGATTTGCAAATCAAAGCGCCGCAGAACTTCGACCATCCTTACTGTCTGGTCGAGCGAATAGCTCGAAGCTGGGGCTCTGAAGAGGCCGCATCAGAGAACAATCCTGTGAGACGCTCAGTTAGGCCAATAAGAGCTCTGATCGCTCTTGCAGCTCCCTTCGCAGGCTCTATCCATCATCAGTTTTAACAGGCACGCCTGAGACGACGGCGAGATAGATTTCACGAGCTCCACACAGCACTGTACCCTTCATGCTCAGAAATAGGACCCGAAATATCTGCCGAGGCTGCGCTACGGTACGTCGCGTGAGCTCGGACAGTCTGAGCGCTGATTGCCGTGCACAAAGAAGCGGGTGCCGCACAAGAACACAGCTCCGCTCGTGTATTGAGCAGAGAAGGGCTCCATCTCCGGCCTCAAGATTTCTGGCTCGCTCGTGCCTCTGGCACGATGTTTTCTTTCCGCCCTTAGACTATTCCCCTAAACACGAAAGCGCACAGCGCGCGGCGGTCGAAAAAGCGACTTACCTCGCGTCCCGACGTCGGCATACCCCGTTCCCCCCTCCCGGCCACCCACCAGCTCGGACTTTGATAGAGGCTGCCTACCCCCTGGACGCGCTGCGAGTCTTTTCCTTAGACGCTGCGGCTCTCGCTTGACGCACACCCCCACTCTCTGCACTTTTTCGGCGGAACAGCCGCCCCTTCACAGGGTCTTGCTGCCTCGACAAGGTCAGGGAATAAGTGATTCGGCCACGTCACGAAGTCTCCGGGGTACCCGGTTGTGTTTCGAGACTGTCAGAACGAACCTCCCCCGCGGTCCTCGAGCGCCTGCGATGTTGTGCTTCTCACAAAAACGGGATCCGCATCATCCGCTTCATCAGCATGCACCGCCCTCTGAGCCAATGAAACAGATATTTTGCATCGGATGCTGATGCATCAGGGTCCAGTTTTTGTGGGATGCTCAATAATGTCAACCATATGAAAGATCGCCCATGTCAGAGCTCGACGAAAAGTGGTCCCCCATTGCTTCAAGTAGCCCTGCATCAAGAAAGTTTGTGATGAGTGAGTATCAAGTACCCACATCGTTGGATATATCAGATACCAATCCTAGCGTCGCGACTCCGATAGCGCGAAAGTACATTGTCCCATGATGTTCGAAGGGAATATATTCACGTCAAAAATCGATACCCATTGTAGGGCCTGGTCGGCATGTAACCTCCCGCCCGGTTTCCCGCTGAAAAACAAGGGTACCCTCAATGATTGTTCACCTCAAGCTCGCAATCGTGAGTTCATGGCCAAGCTGATACAGCACATCCCGGCCGTCGTAGAGCCCCAGCAAAAGACTCAAAAACGCAATGAGCGCAACTTCAACCCGAACGTGGATACACGAAACAAGCGAGTCCGCGTCCATGACTGCGTCTAAACGACTAACCACCAACAAAAGAACAAGGTGCAAAGCAGGATCGTCGGCCCAGTTGTCGTACTGGACGCAGATGACTCCACCTACGTCATAAACTTGAGCGGCGAAGAGCGAAGAGTCAACACTGACCATGCTACTGCGGCCCCACGGCCTTCGACACCGGAAGAGACCCCTTAGCCACTTCTGGATGGACTCGATAAACGCAAGAGCACCCCACCCGTACCCGAAGAATGCGTCATTGGCCGTCGATCAGGCCTCCGTCGGACCAATGGCATCTACAGTGCTAAGGTCCGACGGTGTGATCATTGTCCCCAGGGCGACTCCTGGGAACGTTTCGAAAATCGTCCTCTGAACCTGGTGATCCGCTTCCACCGACGGAGAAAATATTTAACTGCGGTGTACTCTTGGAGTATTCCCACCCCGCCGTCTCGGGGTACCCGCCGATGACACAGGCTTAATGAAGCCGAAACGGCATTGATAGTAATCCCCCAACGCCCGGATCCAAAGTGGTCCCCGACCATTCTTTGAGTGTTTTCGAACTCCCACGGCGAAATTCGAACCACACTGAACTAGATCAAGATTAACCATTCTAATGTAAACCAGGAGACCTTAACAATTTGTTGGGTTTGACTGACGTTGCCCCGACGGATGCATCACCCACGACCCTCGGTTGGCTCTTTGGCGTTTTGCCGAGCTTTTTCAGTGGCACGGGCCGTATACCTACATATGGCCCTGCCCCCCGCCCGTACAGGACGATGAAGAGCCACCCGCGCCCGTTACCCAAGGGGTTGTATGCGAGCCAAATGGGCTACTCCTACCCTCGGTCCATGACCTGACGACCACTGTCGAGGGCCTGATGTACAGAGAGGACGCTTATAGCCCCCAGATGGGAAAGTGCGTCTTGGTATATCGGCGCTAGAGCGGCTTTTGCATCGCTCGAAGCACTGCCCCTCGCGTCAAACGGCCACAATGGTGCAACCACTTGGGCACTAGGTGCCTTTCGCTTGAACAAGGAAATCAACAGCGCCAAACCAGCCAAACTCTCTCTGTCCAATTGAAAGCAGCCCATGAGCGGGAAAGGTTTAAAAAACACCGCCACAGCATCCCCTGCCGACGGGAAACGGCAGTAACAAGTGTCAAATACAAGAGACACAAGACACGCCCGCCTCGGTCCTCGACAACCCCGCCTGAGCCACGGCCAAGCCCACGTCCATCACCGTCTACCGACGAACTGCGACGGCGCATATTGCGCGGTGGCTCCTTTTCGTCCTCCTCATCGCGAGTATCACGCCGGCCGAGGATGGCGCCGGCCTCAAAGCACACGGGCGGGGGAGGCAGCACCGCTACTTGGCGAAGACGCTCGACTTTCTTAAGAAACAGGTCGAAGGCCACTATACAGTCCGCTACCACGCTCATGGCCCGAGCCAAGACCGGAATGGAGGCCTGAAGGAAATAGCCTTCGGAATCTCGAACCTCCAGGCGCAGCGCCTCCGTCTTGTGAGGCCACGCCGAGGCAGAGGCGGCCGCCTTGACGCCACGAGGCACACGCTGCCCGTCCCGAAGACGTCTCGCGACGTCGCAAAACAAGGCCACTGCTGCCTTAAAGGCCTCAGGCGACTCCCAATCATCTCCGAGCGGTGAAAGCTCAGATCCTCCGGACGAGACAGCAACGCGTGTCTCGTGCACCGGGGACAGCGAGCCGCGAAGTCTCAGAGAAGCAGCCCGACGCGACGACCCACCGTCCGACCCCTTCCCTTGACGCATGAAACCGCCGTTTCCTTAAGACACCGCTTCCGGAGGTTCGCCATCGTCGTCCATGCCCGCGCTCCTGGCGCAACGTGACACAAAGCCCCTGCAAGGGTAGTTCAACTGAAAACCGTACTCGGCCGTCGAGTCCAAGTGGCAGAGCACTGGGCGCGGCACACGCGTCTGCGTGTCCCGTCGAGTGACGTCCTGGACGACGATGGTCCACGGGAAAACCTCCGTTGCCTTGTGTACTTTTTGGAACATGTGCAACATCGCCTGGCCGCCCAGACCATTTTCAATATGATGCAGGTCCAGCTTGGTTATCCGCCGAAGAGCTGTGCCGTCGAGCCAGGCAAAGACATTGTGAAGTGTACTTCCGCAGTCCCCCAGGGACAACTGGCCCTTGGGTATGTCGTAAGTCGTTGTATTTGTCTGGTGACACTGCATGTACTTGTTTGTAGATCTTTCGGCGGGGACCCATTAGG
>Ga0115030_1000623_pt1 | contig 14870 bp, 24 predicted proteins | sample SidtaG_4_FD_87174 | JGI IMG/M metagenome (GOLD analysis project Ga0115030, IMG submission 87174) | Marine algal microbial communities from Sidmouth, United Kingdom - Sidmouth_Male1 metaG | ecosystem: Host-associated > Algae > Red algae > Unclassified | place: Sidmouth, United Kingdom | collected... | reverse complement strand
GGGGGGGTGGTGTGCGGCGCAGTGGCCGGCACGACGGCGGCCGGGTCGCCGATCGCCGGGTCATGTACTACTTCCAGTTCCAATTCAATTCTCTAGCCGACTTGCTGTGAAACATGCCTCAATAAATGCAGGATAAATGCGGAGTTATCACTGAAGTTTGAAAACACGTGAGTGCATGTGTTTCCGTTCGGATCTGCTACAATTGGGCGGTCTGCAGCAATTCATTCTTTGATTTGTCTCGCGTCTCTTCCTCTATTTTTCTTGGTCTTTTCCTTTGTCTGCTGGTTTTGGATTCACTTTGTGCCCGGTTCTTTTATCCATCATCTTTTGCTGCTTTCTTGTAGCGGTACGGGCCAGCATGGCCGGCAGCCCACTTCCGCGGAAAGCTTCCGACTGTAAGCCTTTTGAGCCATGTTTGCAGCACTCTCACAACCGCCACGTCTGCCAGCAGAGTGTCAGACGGTCGCTCGTCTGCTCGCCGGTCCCTGAGCTGATCAGCAGTCCCAAAACCATGGTGCCAATTCGGGGCCTAGTTCGACTTGTTGGGCCCTACAAGAGTTTGCAAGACCTTGCCTGGACGTAGCGACACAGCGCACTTTTTCTTCACATCAGTGTTCGGAGGTGAGGCACATAAATTTCACAAAAACATTCAGTCGCTGCGCGGCAACCGAAAGAGCTCCTTGAGGGGAGATATATAGCAGTGAGCGAATCTATTAAAAGGATGTTCCCAGCGGTACACTAAGCGCAGAAGCCGGTGCCGACAAGACTCTGCAACGAGGCACAGACGGAGCGCGTGCACGCATTATGGATGCAACAATCTTCCCACAGTAAGCATGGTTCTCAGGCACGCTGCACCATGACGAGCTCCCCGTCCAACGGGGTCAGCAGCAGGGGTCGACATGTGAAGAGATGTCTGATGCTCCTACTAACCCTCTCGAGTTGCCTCTGTGACCCTCGGAGGCGCATCATGCAGCGCGCTGCGCCCAGAAACAAGTCAAACCGCGAGACGCGCGCGGCGAGCGGGGTGGCCAACGCCGCCAGCAGGTGGGAGCGTAGGTTCTTGGCGGTCGCCACCTCGGCCCCGAGGCGAACAGGCGCCACAAATTAGGGCTCGGCGAGGTAGAAAATTACGTTGTACACGACTTTTCCTGTCGCGTCCACCGACCCGTCGATGGAGCTGCCCACGGTGGACAGGCCCCCGAAAATGGCACCCACAGCTGCATATACGGCGGCCGCCGACTGCACCAACAGCGCCCCGCCGACTAGCCGACGATGCCCAGGCCCCGAAAACCGCCCGCCCAACATGCCCGCGAGTGGCTTTCTCCAATGGGGGGATGACAAACTGGTCGAACTGCATGCACGAACGGAACTTTGATATAGCAAAGTTGTGGCACTCTTGGGAGATTTCTTGTTTTATGTCTTGTGGACCCCTACCGGCGGCACCGGACCTACCCGTGGCCACGATATCAGACAGGATTTCTGGCTTCCAAGCATGTGCCTTGGAGCAGGTATACAAGTGTACAGAGAGCCGCGTAATAATCTTGTACCCGCTGAAGTGGAAATCTGGTGGCCCACAATTCATCCTGTTGCCGTCGATCGTCATGTACTTCCGCGCCTTGTCAGGGTCCAGCTTGACATTGGGGGGGGGCGACATCACGACATATCCGAATGGGGGGTGGGGGAAAGGGGATTCGTGCAGGCGGGGTTGAAGTAGGGGAGAGGAGCAAGGAACGCACGCGTGCAATGGAATTAGAAAGGGGGGGAAAGGAAGAAGAGCTCCTTTGAGTCTCGGTCGAGGCCGCCGCTGTAGAGATCTTAGCGAAAAGCGCGTGCCTGCTGCTGCCTGCAGAGGTCTCAACACTGAGCACACACTGTGCGGCTGATCTCCTGCTGGGGACTTGGGCTCTGATAGCCAACAGGCCCAGAAAGCCTGCCCTTGGTCATATTTTAGGGACCAGGTCTTAGGCACAGGATCAAGGGGGGGGCATGACACGTTGCGGCATGTCCGGGATACTTCCATTTCCGGACGTCCGGGAAATGAGGCCGTGAGGAGCGACACGGAAATGTCCTGAAAATGTCACAACGATATATGCTTTCCCTACTCGCAGGGCTTGGAGGAAGGGACTCGAGTTGGATCAACATTCCTGGGGCAGGTCGACGCAGGGCCCTATTCGGCTATTCTGGTGCAACCAGTCGGGGGTTCGAGTGGCAGCGGACGATCGCATCCAATAGTGGTCGTGATCGTTGCAAGGAAGCAGACACGGTTCTGAGTTGTGCTCTGCGCTGGTTTTTCGGGAGTAGCGAGATGTTAGTTCCTAGGACTGCTGGAAAACATTGCTGGTTCATCCAGAAGAATTTACATCTGCGATTTATATTGGCTGTGGTGTGTCCCAGCGCACAGCAGAAATCCGGAACTTTCACCAGCGGTCTTCTTCATGTGGCGCTCTCTGGGACACTCACGAAAGCGCTGATGGAAGACTTAAGAAGCGTGTGCCTGTCGGGGTTCCAGAATATCGTCGCACACGCCGCGTGGCCTGCCATTGCCGGTCCCTTGACACTGCCTGCCACTGATTCCTCGAGTGCCCCTACATCGTACGGTGGACGACATCCGGTGGCATAGGATCGGCGTGAGTGCGCGAACGGGTTAGTTGGGCTCGAAGGCTCTGACTGCGCCACCACCCCCCCGGCAGCACACTGGCTGCAACCGTGTTTTATGGAACCTTCGAGGAGATCGTTTCCCACAGCTCCAGTGAAGCCAGTGAATGCAGACGAGCTGCAACAGGTGGGATGAGGCGAGGGACTGTGTAAATGATGTAAAATCGGACGGCCCTGCCTATCCCGCGTTGTTCTAGTGCCGTATGCACAGCCTCGCCTACACGGGCCTGTGCCAGCCATGAGCCCCACAACGTCCCGCTGCTGCAATGCGCCCCGTCGGGGCGCTTGCCCGTCCCCTCTACTAGAAGGCCTCCCCCGTCTACCCCACACCCGCGTCTGTCCCTCTCCACACGCTCAAGCGCAGCTTTTCGCGGTCGTGATGCGTCTCCCGCTCCACCCCCCCGATTGTGGCCCCATGAGCCATCTGTGCGTGCCCCCCCCTTGCCTTCCGCTCCTCCTCGTTCTCCGCCGAGAGGCCGACCGGTCTCGACACCCCGTGCTGGTAGTCGCCGTCACTCGATATCGCCAGGCGGGGTGAGATCACGATCGCGCTCACCATAGGCACCTGACGGGCACCATAGCAGGGGCGTCCCCAAGCGGCACAAGGTGGCCGCCCCGCCGGGTGAGTAGATTAGGCTCTAATGGGGCAAGGAGGACTCGCTTGAGCTGCTTCAGCTGATGCTGCAGGCGAGGGAGAAGCGGGACTACTGTCTGAGAGAGAGCAAGTGGAAGGCTCTGAAGCACATCACGACCGACTTTGCCGCCCATCTTTCCGAGCGCTTCCCTGCACGGTCCTACACGTCCGCGCGGGAGAAGTCCAAGATCCGCAGCCTGGAGGGTCTCTGGCGGGATGTACACAAGGAGGTGGAGAGCATGCGTAACAACAACGACAGCGACCTAATCGATGTCAAAAAAGGTACTGTGTTTTGCGCTTGCTTGCTGTCTGCTTTGCACTGCCCCCCTTTCCTTCCATTGAGACCCATTGTAACCCGCCTGTGCTCGACACGTTGCTCTAACTCATCCCGTAACTGCCTTACTTTAGATGTGCGTTAATTTGGCATCAGCTGCTTGTGGCTATTGATATGGTTGTGTCCCACGGCCCAGTTTGTTTCGTACCCAATTGGATGCTCGCTGTGGTTCCCAAGACAAGCTGTAGAAAAAGGTATGTTGACGAAGCGCGGGCTACCTTTTGGCATCGGCTGGCCATGCTGCCGTCGATTCCCTACCGTCGGCGGCTACTTCTTCGACCGTAGCTCCTTCCGTGAGGGACGACAATGGCTCTTCCGAGCCACCACAGACCCCCCCGCGGCTCTCGATGGCCGATGTTTTTGAGCTGTCAGACGAGGACGGCCCCGACCATCGACCGGGACGGCGGATGGACCGCCGCTTGTCCTCAAGCCCCCCTCGTGCATCGCCAAGTACTACTCGAGGCGGCCCCGCCTGTCGTTATAAGGGCCCATCCGCTTCATCCTGCGCGGCCTTCCGCGACGGTCAAACCGATTACCCACGCGGCACCCGCCACCGCTTTGCGGCTCTCACACCCCCGTTGCGGCCGCCTCATACGGCCGAACAGGTTTTGGTCCCTGTTGGAGACCTCAAGCAAAAATGGTCGACTACTAGCAAGTCGTCGGCCATGACCGACGGCCTGCAGGTTTTCGCCGAGCTGCGCGAGGCGCCGTCGGAGAGGCGTGAGAGCGCTCGGATGGTGTCGGATATGGCCGCCAAAGAACACATGGACAAGAAGCAGTACCTGGAGGCGCAGCGGATGGAGCTCGATCGGCGCAAGGCGAACGGGTAGGAGCAGGACCGGGCGCTCAAACGCTCTTTTCGTCGAGAAGAGCACATGATGTCCATCTTCGTCGGCCTACACAACGCCGGGATGCAGATGAGCGACTTTCTCGCCCAGCGGGCGGCCCTGATGAACACTGACGCGTCCACCATGCCTACGGCCGCGGCACCCGCAGCTTGCGCAACCGCAACGACTGTCGCTGACACAGACGAGACGGAGGAGCCGCTGGACCAGAATGGCCTCCCTCCCCCGCCGCCGCCACGAGCATATTTGGTCGGCGGGATAGCCAGTGACGAGGACAATGGTGGCGACGCGTCAACTCGAGCATAAGGGTGAAAGCCCAACGCAGACGTTCGTCCCGAGGATGCTGTGCTTCCAAGTGTCTTGCTTAGAGATCCTTTTACATTTGACGCCTTTCCCAACAGGTTGGTTACTTTTTGAGACCGCCATTCATTTCGCTTCATCTTTGCGGCCGCTTGGCCTGCGGCGCTTGCTTTCTTACTTTGCATGTCGGTCCCGTGAGTACAGATTATCTACAATACAGTCGATAATCGTGGTATTGGTCTTTCTCTTTGGACGAGAGACACCAACAGACGCCTCCGAAGAGCAGCCTTAGCCCTCTCAGCGTCGTCGGACAGAGAACAGCGAAATGCCCAGTCCTTGGTGTCATTGGTAGTGTCTGGCTGACGAACATGGTGCTCCTGCGTGCCATGTACCTACTCATAGCGCCTGGCCTGCACATCTACATACTCCAACACTGAGGCCGGCAAATGGGTCTGCCATAGCAAGTCAGCAACCTTGTCGCACAAAGGGAAGGCCTGAAAATACGCATTTGTCGCTCCCACATCTGGGTGGACTTCGTCAGACCCTCCCTCTGCCACGTCCAAACCCCCCCCCCACTCATCTCCCTTGTCAATCAAGAAGTTGTGTAGCAAGACACACGCCTCAACTACCAGAGGAACAATCTCAGTCTCGGCCACGACATACCACGGCACCCGCCACCGACCCTTGAGGAAGACAACATCACACTCCACGACCGCCCCCGTGGATGTCAGGCAGACGTTGAAGAATCGTCGCTTTGGGGTGAGTTCATCACATGGATACGGTTTCAACCACCAGTACTCCAAAGCAAACCAGCCGTCCCCAAGCACAACCTAACCAGGGGGTACCAGCCTACGGCCAGGACTCATCTGTCGCTCGTACAAATCAGACTTCTTGTGCGCCCAACTGTCCCCCAAGGACCCGCGCAGACCCGATCGTATCCACGCAAACTGCTTCCGCGCGTCCACCATGCCACTTCCTCGACTTCAATGCTAGCCGCCACGAAGATGAAGGCGTTCGGATGGGAATCAGAGGGCCGTCAAACATAGCCACCACCCCGGCTATGCGGCTCCCGAGGCGCTCGACGAACTCCGTCCCGTTGGCCATTTGTGCTGCCAAAGATGAAGGAAATTTCTCGGACGGAGTGCTCTTAGAAATGGCCGCCAGCACTTCGCGCAGGAATGACGAAAAGGTCGATTCGGAGACTTCTGCTACCTCACGAGCGACAGACTGCGAGCCCCAGTGGGCCACCTAGAAAAGCGTAAGCAGTAGACCGACACGAGGCGCGGCTGTTGGTAAATGTCCAACCCTGCCGTCGCCTTTGCGCCGGAGGTGTGGGCGGACAAGCCTGTAGAGGCGCTCGGAAGACGCGATGGACATGCGGATGTGAATCTTAAGGCCCTCCTTCGTCCGCGCCGGATGCGCCACCCAGGCCTTCCCAGTGCCCCGGGCATACGATGTAGACCTGCCCTCTCACTGGGAGGAACGTATGTGCACGGCAACCGCTAGCAGGGCGCCCAGCTCGGGGTCATCTTCAGAGTCATCGCTGGCCGTCGAGGAGCCAGTAGACGACGAGTCGCGGGTGACCTGACCGTGGCGGTCAGTGGACCAGCGGCTTGAGCTGGCGCTAGTGGCGTTTTTCAAAGAATGTGAGGCCCCCACATCTTCTGTGTCGGGCAGGATGTTGACCAGCTCGTCCATGCTCGGAAAAAAAGGGTGGGGCTGGGGGGCGGGTGATCGGAGCTGCAGGGGCGGCGAGAACGTCGGTGAAGGAGAATGCTGGGGACGGGGCGCAGGAGCGGGTGGACCGGGGCGCTGCCGTGTGCGGACAAAAGACCAGCGGTCCTGCTGGTGTCAGGCCATGCTGTATGCCGGATGTCGGGATCGTGACGCCCCAGGGGAGATTTCAGAATCTCGAACAACTAATTAACCACCAATACCTGGACTTTACGGCACAATCTCGGCCTAACCGATCGTGTGAGTCCCTACAACACTCTCGTGGATGCTGCCCTCAAAGCCGACGGGGCTTTAGCCCCGTCGGGAACCCCAGCACAGGATGCGGAGCGGAGCAAAGGAGAAACAACAGAAACGCCTGCATCAACGGGCGCGGAGCGCACCAGAACAGCGGAAGTAATGCAAACGCAACGCTGATTTATTCGAAGACGCAGGATGGCCCCAAAGCATACACTCATATACCCTAAGAAACAAGAAGCAGGACGTGCACAATCCCGACCCCCGGATGCGAACAAGGGGGGACCGGTGACTAGCGGGCCACGGTCCTAGGCACGGGCCCCTAGTGGCCTCTGCCCAGCATCCTCCACTACCCTTCGAATGGAAGAGGACCCCCACCCGTCCCGAGGCGGAGGGAGAAAGCTCACTCAGACTTCCCAGATATCAGGATTGACCCAATATCAGTACCTATGACTGACCCCAAGATATTTCAATTTTCCCGGATAAAACCCGGGTGGGATTTTGTCCCTGGTCGAGATCCGATCTCGGGCCGGCTTACGCTCGGATTGCGGAAGCTTTTACAAGATGTCCGGTCCCTGCAGAGGGCCCGGCTTTCGGAAGATGTGTGTCTCCCTCGGCTGTGTCACAGCCCTCCAGGGGGGGCCCCAGACCTGGGAATGCGATTGCAACTGGAGAGCATGTACCGAGCCGCCAGCAGGTGAGGGAGGCGCTGGTGTGTGCAAGCCGCAACCAACAGCATCCCCAACTCAGCAAAGATACACCGTGGTCAAACTGTGCCCAAATGCTGCAACGCGACGACAAAGGTCGCTCGCTTCAGCCGCGCCCGGAGGCGAAGAATCTCCTCTCGGAGTGTAGACACCATTGCTTGATAGACCACGGACACACACATTCGGTGCGAGGAGCAAGGAGAAGCTCACAACAGCGGCTGGCTGGAATCTGTGGAAGAAGCACGTTAGCGTCGTGCGCGGCGCGTGCCGAAAAAGAACCAACGCGGTGTGCGCAATAGGAGACAGACGGTGTGTCCCTGTTGACAAGGGCGGCGGCGCCGTGGTGGTTGTTGACCTGCGGTTGTCTCGTGGGCAGAGCTACTCATGCGCACCCCCGCTTTGGCGCGGGCAGTCGGTCACCGCACGCTGAGCCCCCGTATCGCACCGACCTTATTGAATGCTCACATATGGCCAGCACGACCCCCCTGAAACCGGTCACGTTTGGGTTCCTGGTTGGCAAAATTCAGTCGAATCTTTTGCAGCAGCATGACGTCAAGTATAAAGTTTTAACAACTATGCCACAGAATTGGGTTATCTCATTAACTATATGACATTAAAAATGTCCTATAGTGAGTGTTGCGAGATAACCCCCCTCAAAAGCAATACGTGTGCCCTCGGTACGCCCCCCCCCGCGTCGTGCCCGTTTCGACGTCGAATGAACCGTCCTAGTGGCACAGACCCCGAATCTACAGGGTTCCGGCGAGCGACCCAGTGCCCCATTCGGAAAGCTCCTCGTCGCAACTATACTTGCGAGCCCGGCTGAAATGCTGAAACACGTAAGGGACACCTGAACTAAGGGTGAATTCCGTATAGCAAGGCGGGAAACGAAATTGACCTGGGGACGCGGTTGTCTGGCGCCGTGCTCTGTAGCTTCCACAAGGTTCCCTCTGGGCCCTGTGTGCTGAAGGCTGCTTCTCAAAAGAGTGTGTAGCGGGCGTGCAGCTTATATGTTGCGATTTGTGTGGTATCTTGTTGTCGCATGCGAGCGACGCGTGCTCTTCTTTGTCTCCCCAGCTGTGAAATCGCTGTAAGATTTTGATCTTATGGGGGGCTACTGTGCTGCGACTCGATGTCGCATGTGTAGTGGAGTTGGCGAATTAGACCTTTTGTGAGCGCCGCGCTCCGCTACGCGCGCCGCCCGCCCGCCCCCCCCTATAGGCCCCACGTGCGCACGCCAAGTGCGGCACGACACGGCGGCTGTGCGGCCCCGGCGACCGCTGCCCCCATCTCCGCGAGCGGTGGCTTCGTGAGTGCTCCCCCAAGGGAGGGAGGCGGGGGGGGGCTATGCCTGGCTTCTCCCCGCCGCGCCAGACTTTGGGGGGGAAGGGGCGGGGACCTCACCGGCCGACATATGGGCGTAGGGGGGGGAGGGGGGGGTGGCTGTGCGCGGTCGAGAAGGGTGGGGGGAGAGCAATGAGAGTCATCGAGAGGGGAATGGTTGGTTCACAAGCGCACACGAAAAACTTCGTACTCCCTATCACTCTTCCTCGTCATCACTAATCCCGACCGAGCTCTCTTTTGTGGACCTCTCGCCTTCCTCATCAGTGCTGACCGCGTTCTAGTTGACCTCGTCATTCTTGGCAGCCTCCCAAGCCCGATCCTGCTCCTCCAGATCCCCCTCCACCTCGTCTCGCGAGGCAGCCAGACAGCGGTAAAAGTCCTCCCTCTTGATGGCGTGGTCTTCTTACTTCGCCCATACAGCAGGCGTGATCTTGTCAAGCTCTTTCGCCAAGAGGTCCTTGAAAGACGACAGTGAAAATCGCGTATTACCGCGCTTCAGTTCCATCTTGACAGTGCCCCAGACCATCTCAACTGGGATCAGGTCTGGATGGGCTACTGGGGATATCGACACAGAAACCCCAAAACGGGCCGCCAGCTGCTGCACCAGGAATCTTGGTGCCGGCTCGTTTTCGTCTGCGACCGTCTTCATCTCTGCCCTCTTCCGGGTCTGCTGCCAGCCGCTCTCCCAGTCCTGCTGCACGACAGTGTACGACTCGAGCCAAGCCGCCAGCTCAGCCTTGCGAAGCTTGGACCGTGTCGGGGCCGTCTCGGGAGTCAAGACGAGGTCGTACGGGGCCCTGTCGAGGACCAGGACGCCACAAGAGATCTTGGGGAGGACCGTCTCTTCTAGCCAATTGAGACAGATCTCCGAGCGCATCTCCTCCTGGTAGTCCCCGGAGCCCTTTTGGCAAATGAGAACCAACGCTGCATCAGAGACGAGGCCCGTCTCCCGCGACCCAACGTGGGCCAAAATCAGCCGTACGCCCTTGCTTGAAGGTACCGGCATGCGCGTCCGCAGGGTGCCACCCGTCCAGCTCCGGTACACAGACATGTTCTTCTTAGCCCACGTTTCCTCCGTGTAGTACATAGTGCGGCCCCCATCCCGGTACTGCTTGGTAGGGGGTAGGAAAGAGTCCCGCTGGGAGACGACTGACGGATTCTCACGCGCCACGTCATAGTGGTTGGGGCCACGGGAGAAAGAAAATCCTATCTCGTGTACAGCACGAAAAAGCGTCGTACGAGACCAGGTGTAAGTAGACGGGGAATCTGTCCCGGACATCACAACGCTCGGCGTACGGAGGTATTCAAGCGTGGAGTCCAAATTGGGGACGGAACGGTGCTCGTACTGCGCATAGACAGCAGCCCGTACGCGCGCCAGCTCCGCCGGCGGTACGCGACGCTGAGAGCGGCGGGTGACCGCCTTCATCCCAGATGGTAAAGCTTCTGCGCACCCATGGGCGGTCACACGCTCCACCGTGGGCTGACTCACCCTCGTCGCACGTGCGGCACGCTCAACGGGGCCAGGTGCGCCGGTCGCTCGCCCAGCCGCGGGATTCCGCCCAAAAAACCCACGCACGTTAGAATTGACAGCGGCAACCTCCCGCGACACGCGAGCAATCTCGCGGTCGCTCGCGCGTGCAGCACGCGCAGTCTCGCGGTCCCTCGCACGCGCAGTGTCCGTCACGCGACGAGGCGACGGCATCGTGGCACTGTGTTGCCGCACCACACTGCCGCAGTGCGGCCGGGCTGCGAGAGAAGCGCAATGGGCGCGCCCCCACGGGCCGTCGCAGCGCCTGCCCGGGAATTCTGACCAGAAAAGATCGGGCAATAGAGGGATTTTGTGATTATGTTCGTCGGTTCCACTTGTCGGAAGAATCCTTACAGCAAGACCGACGACCAGGAATCACGTGGTTAGGTCAAAGCGATTTTGTGGGTGAACTCGTCGCTTGCCGGTTCCCACTCGTGATGACGCACCACCCACCGTGCCGTGCCGTTGTCGCGGGTCATTTTCCCGTGCGCTACGTTTGCTCCCCTGCGGCGACCATGGCGGGGTCTTTGCGAGAGCACAGGCTGCACCGGTGGATTGCCCGACGCAGGTAGATGGCCAGCGCTCTCCGAGTGGGACAGGCCATGTGCTTGTACCTCGCTGACCTTGACGTGCTCGTGCGTGCGTATCGACGCGCACAACGAGAGGTGACACTATTACTTGTTCGCTCTGCGTCCGTGCGCGCGTCCTCCTTTAATCTCAACGCGTTTTCATCAGAGGAGTCGCTTGCATTGTTCCGCATTCTACCCCATCACATTGGTCAGCTGGCCGCGTTACTCGAGCTCGATGTTCGCTTCGGTTATCCAAGATATTATGTGGATGCTGTTGAGTGTCTTCATATCATGCTGCGACGCCTTGCATCCCCTGCACATTGGATGGACCTGGAGGAGCTCTTTGGTCGAGGCCGCAGTGCTCTTTGCGCTGTTTTTCTTACCTCTGTGGACAGGTTGGTGTCCAAGTGGGGTCACCTCTTGTCTGAGTGGAGGGGTGACTTTATGCGTGAGAGAGCTCCTCAACTTGCGGCACGAATCGAGGCGGCAGGTGCGTCTCTCGACAGATGCGTGGGCTTCATTGATGGCACTGCTCTTTTTTGTTTCTCGTCCCGGTGGGGGACTCCAGAGGGCGAGCTACAGCGGTCACAAACGCAAGCATGCCCTCAAGTTCCATAATGTGCTGACCCCAGACGGCTTGTTCTTCCATTTGTTCGGCCCTGTTGAAGGGCGACGACATGATATGACACTGTACCACGAGTCTGCAATGGACGCAACGCTGGCGAAAGCGCTCATCGTGGGTGGGGAGCAATACTATCTGTATGGTGACGTTGCTTATATGATGAGACCATGGCTGCAGACCGTCTTTGAAGGTATTCTCTCGCCGGATCAGGATGCCCACAGCAATGCCATGAAGGTACCTTGAACAGCTGTTGAGTGGGGCTTTAAGGATGTTAAGCAAGTATGCTCATCCATTGACTTCCCTCGGAAGCTGAACATACGGGAGGGTCCCGTCGGATTTCTTGACAAGACAGGTGCCTTGTTATGGAACTTAAGGTGTTGTGTGTACGGCGGGCCTACGGCCACGTTTTTCAATTGCTCACCGCCCACGTGGCGGCAGTATCTTGGTATTCCTGGTGTTAGAGAGGCGGGCGTGGGAGGTGAGAATGCGGGTGCGCTCTGACGCCGTCACCATATGTCCCCCGCCCCCGCCCCCCTGTCACACTCGTACTCGCCACATGTACTTGGCGGCGGACGCCACACTCGACGCGACCACCGAGGAGCACTCGGTGCCGGCCGCTGATGGCGGCGCGGCCGCTGGCGACGAAGCCGCTCACGAGATGGCGGTGCGGCCGCCAGCGGCTTCGTCAGTCTCGAGATGGCGGCGCGGCTGCGGGCGCTGATGTCGCTCACGAGATGGTGGCGCGGCCGCCGGCGTCGGCGTCGCTGACGAGATAGCGGCGCCAAATGGGACGCTGCGCGCGCTCGTGGTGGAGGCGGCGGCGGCGGGCAGGGTTGGTGCCACCACTGCAACTGCGCCCACCCACCCCCTCCCCTGCAGTGACTCTGTAGTGATTGCCGCCTTCTCCCCGTCGTTGCGCTCGCCGCCCGCCGTGGCGCCGCGGCCCATGCGGTCGACCTCGACGCCACCGTGGAACAGGCTCGACTAAGGGAGTCAAGGGTATTGTGCGGGGGTCATGGTGGCGTAGCCAGCATGGCCGAACTCGCCAGGTTGACATCGGCGCCGTCGCCGCTGACGTTGACGATGGCGGCGGCGGCGGCGGCGGCGGTGGCGACACCAATGCTTATAGAAGTGGCGACGGCAGCTGCGCGGCCACCAGGCAACTCGGCGCCGCCACCGCCGCCGACGGCAGCCCCCAGTGCCGTGCCTGTGCGCAGTCTTCCTCCTCTGTGGGGCCCCCGCGATGGGTAGCCCCCCCCTGCCCGGGACAACCGCGCCGCCGCTAGCCATTGCCGGCGAACGCGTTCCTCTGACCGTTACATGGACCATGCTCGCCCCAGTCCTCGAGCGGGCGTGGCGGTGGTGTGGGGTGGCCACCCGCTGTCCGACGGCCCTGCGGTGGGTGGTGTGGCGCCCGACTGAGACCCGTGCGGAGGGAAGGGGTTCACTGCGTGTGGGGAGGGAATGGCTACGGGTGGGGTGCGGGGGCCTACGGTGGCCGTGTTTGTGCCGATGTCATGGAGAGTATGGTGAAAATGGCAAAGCACGAAGCACATGATTTTCTTTTATGTCCGATTGTTTGCACGCACAACGGACACCCATGCAATCCAGAAAAGAACAGGATGTCGCAAATGAGCAGACAAAGGGAGCAATCAACGCAGCACGAGGCAATTGAATACAAGCAGAGACACCGCTCTCACTCAAGTTTCCGCACAAGGGATTCGAGGACACGCACGAGCGCCGCTCTCTCGGTGCGTGCCTCTGCGTCGTGCTCTTCGCGCCGAGCTTGCTCCTCGGCGCGCTCCTTCCGCTCCTCATCTCAGCGGCGATTTTTCATCTCCATATGCATCTCGGCGAGCTTAAGTCGCCGCTGCTCGCTGCGCTCCAGCACCTCGACCACGTCGTCAAAATCCAGCTCCGCAATCTTTCGGCGCTTGCTCTGAGCTGGTTCGACCACGGAGCGCCCGGCCGACCCCGCCCCATTATTCACCTCGCTGTCCCCACGGTCTGACGAAGCAGCTCCCGCTTGCCCGCGATCCCGCCGCCGCTCGACGGCCATCTGCCGGATGGCGGCGCCCTTGGCAAAAAGCGTTTGTTCCCGCACAGCCGCTTCGGTACGGACATTCTCCTGCCGCTGCTCGTAGTCTGCCACCTGCTCGATGACATCAATCAGCAAACGGTCGAGAGCTGTGACGGCTTCTTTCGTCCCCGTCTCCACTGCTTGCTTCTTGTCTTTGAAATAAAAAGCCTCTTTCAGAGAGTAGAAATGGTCCCGCGCGCCAAAAATGGACCTCCCGGCGCCATCCTGCCATCCCGACATCGGCGACAGACCATCGCGTCGCGCGAAGTGGCGCTCGGCGCACTTAGAGCGCGCTTGCGCTCGATCGCTAGCCAATGTGGGACACGGGCATGTGGTTGGTCAACCAGGCTTGCGTACATTGATCCCCAGTTCGGGCCTGGGAAAGGTCGCGGTCGGGCCCGAAATCTGCGACCTGCGCGGGTAAGGTTCCTGGGGCACCCCTTAACTAAATTCGCCTAATCCTTCGAGCCCAATGTTTCCCGAGCCACAATAACCTGTAGTTCCTCACAAGCTAACCACAAGCTAACCACAAAATCCCTCTAATGGCATGCAATATGGTGAGTTAGATCAAGATGGGATCACGGAAGGCGGGCAAATGAAATTACAAGTAGACCCCATGGTATTGAGCATATGGCTGAATCCAATAGGAAATTATTTTTCCCTGACAATGCGACGAGTGGCAGTTGCGCTTCTTGCGCTTCACTTTCCGACGCGCACAGCCAGTCGGGGACCCCCTTAAAGCTGATGGTGCATACCCATACATGTCTTCACACGGTTGGCGATGGTGCCACGTGCTGGCGAACCTCTGCAGAGTGGCAGGGCCGTCTACAGTGCGAAAGAGTGCCCGATTTCGCCGGGGTCGTAGCACGAATACTTTTCTCACATCAACGTCACGATAGCATGGGGTGAGGCAAGTCTATGAACAAAGACCTTTTGAGTTTACCTACATGTCCGAGGAAGCGGAACGCAAAAAGCGCCATCGTCAGCGAAGATGTGCCCAGTCAAAAACGGCCCTTGCCCAGCCGATTAGCTATGTGGAATCCACCTTTAGGCGTGGTGCCGGGCGCGAGCCGGGCGCCCGCTGCGGGGCGAAAGGGTGGCCGCAAGCACGCGGGACGGCGGGGAGCGCCGCCGTCTGCGGCGGCAACGGCGCGGAACGCAGGGGCGGGCGGCGCGGAGGCGTGCAGGTGTGACGGGGGGGGGGGGGGGGGCGCGCCCGGGGGGGGCCCCCGGCAAAAACCCCGGCCGCGGCGCGGGGGGCCCGCGCCGGGGGGGGGGGCCCCCCGC
>Ga0115030_1000621_pt1 | contig 14899 bp, 15 predicted proteins | sample SidtaG_4_FD_87174 | JGI IMG/M metagenome (GOLD analysis project Ga0115030, IMG submission 87174) | Marine algal microbial communities from Sidmouth, United Kingdom - Sidmouth_Male1 metaG | ecosystem: Host-associated > Algae > Red algae > Unclassified | place: Sidmouth, United Kingdom | collected... | reverse complement strand
GGGGTGCCTGGGCAATCTCCCTTATTTTGCATCCACTCGTGGGACCTCTACGGCCCACAAGGAGTCTATTCCTTCGGGACAATATAATATCGTCTTTGGCATCCCCCTTTGTGTGCGGAGTTACCCAGCAGGCGGCGGCCAAAGCCCCCCCCCGCCCCCACGCCACGCCGCCGACGCCGTCGGAGAGCAGGCGCACGTGCGCGCCGCCGCCCCCACCGTCGCTGCCGCCGCCGCCGCCGCTGCCGCCATCACCAGCCGACGGCAGCTGCGCCGCGATGGCAATGACCACCTCGGGCATGGCGGCCTCAACGACCGCCAGCTACGCCTCGTGGGCAGTGTGCTACAGCAGCACGTCGCCGTCCGCGTCGGCGGTGGCGACCGCCGCCGCCGTGTCAGCGTCAGGCGAGGGGAGGAACGTGACGGCCTATACGGGCGCGTCGGTGGGGGTGCGGAGGACGGTAACGGGCGGGGGAGGGAGAGCCATCACGTCGGTCATTGGCGATGATCGCGCGGCGGGGGGGTTTCCACAGAGATGGCCACGGGGGTAGCCACGAGCAAAAAGGGTCAGGGATAGTGGCAAGGAGTAAGCGGCCGCCGCACCCCGCGGGCGTCCGCTGGGCGTACTCTTGGCAGAGAACAGGCAGGTGGACTGGCGAGGCAATAAAAAAAAATCTACAATAATGATTGATTAACCGAAACATGATCCATTTAATCGATTAAGCAACAGAATCGGTCTTCTCTGTGATCATTTTTCTTTTTTTCCATCCATGGGTGACGGAAGGGGTTGGGATGCCGAACGCCAGAATGCCAAGGCTGAACGCCATAAGCCCAACGCTGGTATGCATATGTATAATATTATCCCTATCGGGCGCTGTCGCGACAGCGCCCAGGCCCGGACATGTCCGGGTGCGGTAGGCGCCATTTCGCCCAGACGCCTCAAAAAGAGGAGCGCTCTTCCCAACACTAGCTGGCCCTGCTACAGTTTTGTTGTGTCCTGTCACAAGCTTTTCGCAGGCGTGATGTGGCCAGTCACAGGACTGTTGCAGGCCTGTCACAGGCCTGCCAGTCTTGATTTGGCTTGCGAAATGTCTTCGGAGCCTCGTGAAGCTGGGCCGCTTGCAATGACCGGCACTGCAACCACCGCCCCGCACCGCCCCGCCCCGCACCCCCGCCCTGCACCCCCGCCCTGCACCCCCGCCCCGCACCCCCGCCACGCACCCCCGCCTCGCACTTTTGCTCCTCCCATGGCGGAGCTGAGACGGGCGCGGCGGTGGCGGCGGCGTCTGCTGCGTGTCGCGGGCTGGCCATCGGCAGCGTACAGGGGCGGCTGGCGCGACGCCCGCAGCCACCGCTGCCGTAAGTGCCGCTGCAGTAAAAGCGTAAGTGCCTTGCCGACGGCGGACACGGTGGCCACCCTCGCCCCTAGATCAAGATCGTCGGTCACTCGGCGGTGACACCTCCAGCATGCACGTCGGCCGCCCGACACCCACCCAGTGTTGGCGGCCATCCGGCGGCGGCGTCACTGGTGGCGGCTGGCGACAAGAGCGGCGGGCGGCATCGCTGCCGCTGCCGTCGCGACAGGCATTGTCGGCAGGCTGGTTGGGGAAAGGGTGGGGTCTACTGTGCATGGGCGCGCATGAGGGTGCGGGTGGCGGCGGCGGCAGCTGCAAAGGGCGTCGGCGGCCACGGCAGCGGCTGCGGTCGTCGCACCTGCACCAAGCGGGTGGGCGCCGCGCCGCCGCTGCGCGCGTGGGCCCCCGGCGCCGACGCCCCAAAGATTGTCAGGCGGCGGCGGCAGGGCCGAGGCTGGCAGCCGCGCAGGGTCGTGCCGCCGGCGAGATGACGGTTGGCGGCAGGCGGCGAGTGGCGAGAGGGGTTGAGGGCGCCTCGGACGTGCGCCCGAGGCCACGCGTGTGGGCGGCGGTGCCGCTGCCGGTGACGGCGGGGCAATGGCTTGTGACGAAAGCCCCGGCGCCCGCTGCCACCCGTCTGGCACGCGGCTACACGGCCGTCCGTGGCGGTTGTGGCGGTCGACGCGCTCCCTTGTGGACGGCCGATGACTGGCGATGGCCCTGTCGGTGGCGGGAGGCGTTGCCGCCGCCGTTGCCGCCGCAACGGCACGGAGCTGCGGCTAAGCCCATCGCGCGTGGTGGGGAGGCGACGGCGGCCAACGGTGCCGCCTCGGTGTGCACGGCCGCCGCGCCGTGGCGCCATCGGGCGGCGCAAGGCGCGGTGCCCACGCGCAGTCGGGTGCCGCCACGCCGTCGGTGGCCGCGTTCTCCCCAATGTCCCGTCCCTATACCCCGCATCACGTGCGGCGGCCGACAGGCAGTGGTGCCGTTTTGTGGCTGCCGGCGTCACCACCGCGGCGGCCGCCGCCGCGACCATGCGACCGCGTGCGCGACGGGGGTGGGGGGGACGCCGCGCCTGTTGGGGCGGCACAGCAGCGGGGTGCAGCGCCAAAAGCCCCCCCGTGGCGGCCGCGACCGCCCCGGCCGCCGCGCCGTCTGGCAGCGGGTGGGTCGCCGCCACGGCTTGTGGCGGCAGCGATGGCGGCCGCCCTCTTCTCGGCGGTGGCGACGCCGCCGCTAGCGACACGCGGCGGCATCACACGGTGGCATCACGACAGTTTGCGGCGGCGACGGCGGGGGCACGCGGCGGCGGCGGTGGCGGTGGCGACGGTGGCGGCGGCGGCACGCGATGGCGTCGCCGGTGCCGGCGGCAGCGCGCCCACTCGGGAGGCTGGCGCGCCGCGACCACTGCGTCCGCATCGCACCGCTGCCGCGGCACACGAGGGACCGGTGGGAACGTGCTGGCCCCGCCGAGCCGCGAATTCCACCGCCGCGTCCGCCGCCGCCGCCGCCGCCATGGCCGTGTTTAAGCCACTGCGCGCCGTCGGTAACACCGTGGTGGGGGCACCATAACACACCTCCACAGTGGCAGCAGCGACAGGCGGCGGGCGCGAGGCGCCTTTCACCCCACACATCTGGTTGTCGGCGGCGTTGCCATTCCGATGCGGTGAGGTGGGGTTCGAGGGCGCGGTGAAGGCGTGACAAAGGGTCTGTCGAGGGGGCTCGACTGAACCTATTGAACGCAGCGGCGCTGGCGCTCGACGGCTGTGGCAGGTGGAGGCGGGGGTCGGTGGGGACGGCGCTGCGCGGGCGACTTGACGGAGGGGCAGTTGTCTGCAGGTTTTGTCGGTGGCCATGCTGTTGTGTTGGCCAGTCGGGAGTTGATGAGGGGGAAGTAGGCCATTTTGTGTGGTAGGACAAAGACGAGGGGGTAGCTGACTTCTTGTTCAGGCATTCTTGCCTTTGACTTACGTTGACCACTATGACAGCACACGCTCCGAAGTTTTTCGCTACGTCTTGCGCCCCCTCTCATATGCTTGACAACCCCTGCTGCACACCACTCGGCTGTGTTTCTGAGCGTGTCCAAGACGTGCTCACCAAGCCAACGTCTCAGGCGTGTTACTGAATACACCAAAGGTGTCCTCATCAAACCTCAATTATTGAATTGCAGCCGTTCTCTCAAAAATCCCGCACTGCAACAGTTCCAAAAGTGTTCCAAATCGGCTTCTGTGGGGTCGTAGAGGCCGATTTGGAACTCTTTTGGTACAGTTGGAGTGCGGGATTTTTGGGAGAGCGGCTGTACTGTACGTGCGAGTGCCCTTCAGGCATGAGCCGCTCGCGTGGATGTCCCCTGCGCGACGTCGACGGTCAGCTTTCTCCAATCAGGTCGTGAACTCGGTGCACACTCGCGCGTTCATATCGTGAGCGCCGCGTCTATTTCTACTGCTACTCGCGGAGTAGGCACTCCTCGTGCTCTGATCGTCCTTCAGCTCGGTTACTCACCGATCTCGTCCTCAACATTGGAAAAAAAGCGAAAGGCCGGGGGAATGAGGAGCACGCGGAGACGCGAGAGCACAGGAGGGCAATGCAACGCAATGACAAACAACACTGAGAGTCGGTGTACACCGCACGGTTGCAGGGCTTCCCCTCACACTACACTACCCTCAGTTCCCTGACCTGCAAGCGCGCGCTCCGCCTCGGCCACGGCGCCCACTACGGCCGCCTGTTGCGCGGGCCATGCCGCCCAGCGCGGCCCAAACCGCTCCAGCGCCCGCCCGCACTCTTCCGCCGCCGTCCAACGCTTCCCATCCACCAGCGCAAGCAGCAGGTAGAACTTCGTGAGCGCCCACTGCTGAGGCGCCGCCTGGGGCGTGCGCACCTCCAGCGCTCGGCGGTAGCAGGTGACCGCCGATTCCACGTCAGCCACCCCCGTGGCGCCTCCTCCATGGCGGCCGTGATGCGTGACCCCCATGTTGTGCTGCGTCTCCGCCCAGTTGCGGGGCACCGCCACCCGCGTGCGCACCGTCAAGGCACGATCAAAGCAGGCGACCGCTGCCGCCACGTTGTCTGCGGGGTCTCCAAATAGGCGGTCGCGGGTCGCCTTGCCGAGGTGGTTTTGGACAGCGGCCCACACGAGCGGGGCCGCTTCCCGCGTGCACACTGTCAGCGCGTCTTCGTAGCAGGCAATGGCCGCCTCGATGGAGGCCGCCTTGTCGCCGACAAGCCGGTTGTAGTACGCTATACCCAAGTTATAGCGCGTCTTCGCCCACAGCACCGGATCCGCCGTCCGCGTCCGAACATCCAACGACCGGCAATAGTGAGCGATCGCCTCTTCCACGTTGGCCGCCTCGTCCCCGTTGATACGGTGGCGATAGGCCATCGCGAGGCTGTTCTGAGTCCTCGCCCACTCGTGCGGTGCCGCCGCTCGCGTCCACACTTCCAGCGACCGTTGATAGTGCGCGATGGCTGTCTCCATGTTGGCCGCCTTGTCGCCGACGACGCGTACGTCATACGCGTCGCCGAGGAGCTTGTGCGTCTCTGCCCAAACAAGGGGCGCCGCCGATTGCGTCCGCACCTCCAGCGCCAGACGGTAGCAGGCGATTGCCGCCTCTATGTTGGTCACCCTGTCCCCGGCAACCCGGAAGACGAGTGCGCGCCCGAGCCCGACTTGCAGCGTTGCCCACAACGATGGTGCCTCCGACCGCTTGACATGCTCCAGCGCCCCCTTCCAGTGCTCGATGGCTACCTCGATGTTGTCCTGCCGGCAGCCAGCAATCCGCGAGTTGTACGCCAACGCCAACGCGGCGTGCACCCGGCCGAGCAGCACCGGCGACCGGGAAGCCTTGGAAGCAGGATCGTCCACCACCGCCATCAACGCGGCAAGCACCACCTCCACGTCAGCCTGGAAGGCTAACGGCGAGCTCACCCGCTCACGCGCCGCTTTCCAGGCACCGTCCATGGCCGACACCAGTCCGCACACGTCCCCCACGGCGGCCATGTGGCGCACCACGTGGTCGTACCAGTAGCCGTCGTCGGGCACCTCCCAAAAGGGGACCCACCGCCACCCATACGAGTCCAAGTCGTCAACGGTCACCCCGTCCATGTAGGCGTCCACCATCCGCTGATGCGTGGCGCCGGCGGCGTCGCCGAGCAAGCTCAGCGCATACTGGCCGACGACCGGATGCATAATGACGCCGACGAGCTCTCCGCGTGCCTTGTCCACGTCCCGACGCAGGAAGCCCGCTCGAACAAGCTTGTCGACAAGCTCCTCAAGGTCGGCGTTCGGCATTGCGTCGCTCGATTGCGCCGCCGACCGCCCAGACACGGCGGATACTCCACCGAGCGGGAACCGCCACAGCCGCGCCAGCACGGGAATGCGAACGTGGACGGGAAGGACGCCCATCGCAGCGAACGCGTCGCGGCAAACACCACTGGGGATGAGCCCGAGGCTCACGTCTAGCGCTGCACGCACTGATGGCCGTGGAGTGGTGCTGTCCGAACACCCGAAGTCCGGATCCATCCAACGCTGCTCCAGAGCCTCTACCACAGCTCGCCACGCCCCGCCGCGGTTGGCAATCATCGAGCCGACAATGGCCAGCGACAACGCGTGGCACTCCGTCTTGGCCAGGATGCGGCGCACGCAGCCGGCTTCCTCCGCGGCCGAAAACGGGGGCACACCGGCAACCGCGGTCCTGCCCGCGGCCTTGGCCAATACCAGACGTGCGTCTTTAGCAGGCAGAGCGTCGATGGACACCAGGGTCGCACCCGATACGGACGCGACGACCGCCTCAGAGCGGGTCGTGAAGAGCACAGGGGTGGCCGGGGGGATCAGCGCGAGGAGTTGTCGAAGCAGCGCCCGCTTCTCGTCCATCACGTCGTCGATGACGACCAGCGACTCGGCCGCGTCCACTACAGGCACTGATCGCACATAGCCGGCTGCCACCGCCACAAAATCCTTGTCCGCGGTCAAATCCGCCAACTGCATAGCAGCATCGCTCCCGCAAAAGCGGTGCACAAGCGCCATGACCGCCTCGGCAGCCGACTGCAGCGTTGAGGAGGCATCGAGCTGCACCCATACGGTGCCCTTAGGGAAGTGAGCGCGAACCCAGTCACAGGCGGTCACCCCCGCGCACGCCGTCGACTTCCCGCTCCCGCCGACTGCACAGACGCCAATCCGCGCCGCCGTGCTCTCTTTGACGCGAAGTGCCTGCAGCGTGGCGACGATGGAGTACTCCACGCGATCCGGGTTGTCCACGCCGGGAACGTAGGCGTCGTCGAGCGGGGGAGGGAGCCATCGCAGCTGACAGACAGGGTTGTATGGCCCGTCGTCACCGGCCGACCGTCGCGACCGCCCCATCACGAGAACTCGCGTGACCACCGAACCGACGCCGTCGCCGGACCCGCGCTGTGCTACCACCGTTGTGTGGGCGGAGACAAGAATGCGAAATTCGTGCTTCACGAGGCGTACAGCTCCACGGGATGACCACTAAATAATCTCACCCTGTAGCAGAGGACGACGCCCTGCTTCGCCGTGCGCGGGCCGATCGTCTTCCGAGACGCAACCGGGGAGAGCCAGATCAGCCAGGAGGACACCCGGATACACTGCTGAGCGGCTTCCACGCGGGCGACGAGCAGGGCCCCTGATAGGACGGCTGGCTCGAGGCGCCTTATCGTGAGCGACAGGCCAAATCGCGACTGACATGGCTATTGTTTCAAATGGACTTTTTACCCGTCGGCAACACAACCGATTGCCAACTGTGGATCGAGCAATTAAAATGGGATGATAATATCCCCATCCACAATGACATCGGTCCTATCCACTGGACGGAAACGAGACCTTGACCCTTTTGGCTGCAAGGAAGCAAAAGTGTTAAGTGGGCATCCCATTGGCCGTCTTAATTTTGCCTGATTGCTCATCAGACAAAGCTGTGAGTCAGGCTCTACGCACCCAGAGAGCAGGCACGAAAGCCAGCTACGTACATGCGTCCGATTTGATCAGCGTAGAATCTCGATGACATCGGTCGATGAGTTGAATTGCATCTGCGCAGTCATGTCGGAGCTGCCATCCGTCTCCATCCAAACCTCCAGCCAATGACATGATCCTGTGGGTCGGCGATTACATCAGAATCGGACAATTGAGGTCAAATCGTTTCCTGCAGACGATCATGACGGCAACAATTGCCGTGGCTCTTCCGCGTACTGTATCCCTGGGGAGCTCGCCCAGCCTGCCACCATCAGCTCCCCAGTCCGCTCAGTCCTGTCCCCGGATCGGCGGAGCAACAAGGATAGCTCCAACCAGAGTCAGTCAGACTTCCGAAGGGAGAACGCCGTGCGGTCGATTTCTGGTCAACGATCCTCGCCAGCACCTGCTGCGAACCGTTGTTGCGTCATCGTCGCAACAGCCGCAATCCCCATCGAGACTTGGATTCCGTCATCCCTCGATAAGCATCAAGAAGGAGTTTCCATGGACAATGATAACCTTACCCTATAAACTACAATCCGATGTCTGTTTTCCGCATCGGCCGACAGATAGAACGGCGGCGCCAAAAAGGTAATGTGCACAGCGTTTTGTCCGCGATTCCTCAATAGTCAGAACTGCACGATTCGAGCACGCCCATCGACCGTTCGTGGAACTGTCGAGCAAGGATCTTGGAATTAAATTATGTCGACTACGAATTGATATTTGAAACAGAATCAGCAGTGGAGTTCAGAATGTTTTTCTGGAAGACTGCAAAAATCGACATTTAAACCGGCTAAAACTGGGCAGTTTCATGTTGGATCGGCTCTCACGACTTCTGCGGACGGGGTACGCCAGATTGTTCACGGGAGGTTACTTGATCGAGGAACACTCGAAGAAGGTCCGCCGGACCTTGTGTGAGTAGGACCTTGTCGGGTTGTGCATCACGTCCCTCAACGTCCAGTCCGTAGAGTCGTTCTCTCGTGAGAGGCGGTCCGCCCAGTCGTTGAGCACGGAGGAGATGTGCTCCACCCGCAACTCGACGCGCATCGCGGCGCAGAGCTCGTGCAGCGCCCCGTACTGGGCCATCAGCACCGGCGAGCGGGAAGAGCCGGCCTCCAGGACGCCGAGTGCCACCATCGAATCCGTGCGCAAGCGGATTACCGTGCCCGTCGGGATGAGCGCTCGGAAGGATTGGAGCGCCAGGGTGATGGCGGCCAGCTCCAGGCAGTTGATGTGCAGCCCATTGCGGTCCGCCGCGTGGTGGCCGCGAGCCTCCGCTGCCTGGTTGAGCACTGCCCCCCAACCGAGGCGGCTGGCGTCGGTGTCAAAGAGCATAGACGCCGACCCCGGCCAGATCGCCTGACCCGTTGCCGCCCATCGCTGGAGCTCCACCCACCAGTGGACGTCCCGCAGGGCCTGGTGGCCGAGCCGGGCGTCGCCGCTGCGTGGATTCCGGCATTGCAACGCCGTAAAAAGGCTGCGCAGGCGGTAGCGGGCGGCCGGGACCGACAGCGTCGTGGACACGGCCGTGCCGCAGAACCGGCGCAGCGCCGGAAAATTGACCCACCGGCGGTGAATGGATGCCGAGCGGGACAGAGCCGCCGACATCGCCACCAGCTTGTCGACCCGGTCCTCCGGCAGCAGGAACTCGGCTTGGACGGTGTCGATGACGTGCCCGAGCAGCCGGATGCATGTCGGCCCATGGCTGACTCCCTTTGTCGGGTGCAGCCGCAACCCCAAACGGAGGAACAGCGCCGCGACAAGGATGTCAGCCGCCGTCGCTGGCGGCGCCGTCGCAGGCTCGCCCGGCTCCGCCGGCGGCGCCCCGCCAAAGTCGTCGACATACGCAATCATCCGAAAGCCCAGCGACCTCAGGTGCTGGACAATCGGGCGCATGACCTGGGTCCATGTAAGCGGGGCGACGCGGAGGCCAAACGGCATCTTGACGGGGATGAACGTGCGGCCGAGCGTCCGGAACGCGAGGAAAGTGCAGTCCGCCGGCCGCAGGGTCAGGTGGTGGTACGCGTCTTGCACGTCCCATTGCAGCAGCGCGTCGCCCGGCCGCAAGACCTGGGCGAGGTCCTGCAGCGTCTCGTACTTTCAGCTGCTCACCGCCTGGAACGTGTTGGGGTGTTTGTAGTCGAACAACACGCGAGGATTTTGCCCCGAGTGCACCACTAACGATGACGACACGCACACGAACTGGTCCAGCGCCGTCGAGTCGTTCATCTCCTGGATGTAGCACGCCGCCAGCCCGCGTTCGATCTCGGTCGTCATGAGGGCCGAGTCGGCCGCGTCCAGCGGGTACTCGTGGGAGCGGTACGGCGTCGGAGGAGAGTCCCACTCGATCCTGACGCCGCCCGCTATCATGTCCTCCACCCACGCTGACACCCCGAGGTCGATCTACGCGGGGAGGGCGTCGCGGAGGGCGGTAAACACCGGCACATCGCGGCTGGGGCTGTGCCGTGGCAGCCGCCACTTGTGCTTGCGCGTGCGCTTGGAGCGCTGCGCGGTCTCTGGGCCTTGGTGCGCCGGGGGAGAGACGACAGTCCCCGGAGCCGGGCGAAAAGCTAGGCGCGGCCGCCTCCGCGGCCGCGGCCTGCGCCACCACCGCCCCCGCCGCCCCCGACACCCCCCCCGCCACCGCGCCCACCACGCATGATGGCACCGCCACCACCGCCGCCGCGGCCGCCGCGCCGAGGAGCATCAGGTCCATTGCGGCCGTAGTTGGGTGCCCCGCCGCCCAGACCGTTGCGGTTGCCGCAGGCAAAGCCACGCTCGGCAGCGCCGATCTTGGCGGAGGCGGTCGTCTCGGCACGGATGACGCGGGCGATGAACCGCCGGGCACCGTCACCGCGCAACGAGTTTCGGGGGACAGCGTCGGCGTGGGTGAACGCGTCAGCGAGGTTGGGCTCCGACTGGCGCAGGGCGAGGTAGTCATAGCGGGACACGCCAAGCGCGTAGATGCGTCGGATGGCCGACGAGAGGTAGGCTACCAGCACCTGCAGCCACTCAAGAGTGTTGTCGGTGCGGGTGTGCGCCGCCAGGAGCTCGTTGAATGCCTGCTAGGTCTAGGCGAGGGCGCAGTACCAGAGACGCGCCTCGCTCTCATCGCGGCTGCCGGCCGTGAAGGTGGTGGTGTGGACCGGGTCCGCGGGGGTGAACGGGACGGGCAGCCCGTCGTCCCGGAGTCCGGCACGGGGGACATCGAACGCCTGCAGAAAATCTTCGGGCCCGAGGCGGGTGCGAAAGGCAAAGACGGCATTGTAGGCGCCCGCCTCGTCGAGCGCGTCGGCGCGGGAGGGGAAGCGGCCGCCGCGGCGCGCGCCGGCGTGGCGCCCGCGCCGGCCGCCGCCGCAGTCCGTGACATCGTCCTCCCCTTCCGCGTCGTCGCCGACGGCAGCTACGTAGGGGTCCTCGCCAAAGGCGGTGACGCCACCGACGTCGGCGCCGTCACGGGCAGCGGAGATGATATTCCCCCCGTCGCCGGCCGCGACCCCGGGGTCCGCGCCACCCTCCCCAGTGCGCCCGACGGTGGCGTCGGGGGCGGCGGTGCCGACGTCAGGGGCCGCGCCGCCGCCACCGCCAACTCCAGTTGGCGGCCGCGCCGCGTCAATCGCCGAGGGAGGAGCTGAAGCGGCGGCGGCATCGTTCTCGGCAATGGTGAGCCGAGCGGACGACAGGGCTGTCTGCGTCTGCGACAGGCCCAACGCAGCGGCAGCCAAGCGGGCGCGCAGTGCGTCGAGCTCCGTCGCGCCGGTGGTGTCCGCGCCTAAAGGAAGAGGCGTGGAGAGGGAGTCACCGGCCATGGCGTGCACCCGGGAGTACCGGGTGGAGCGGAATCACGAGCCACATGCAAGCAGCCTGGGAGGGGGGGTATTTCTTGCGAGTCGCTGCGCCCACAAGACGACGAGAAGAAATGAACGCTGCCGGCCACAGCGGCCGGCGAGGAAGACGCTCGTCGTGGCTTCTTGAAGCACCATCCGGCTCCAAGCAGCAGCCCGTCGACTGCACCGCCGTCCACGGGCGACACAGCAGCGGCGCCCGCCGCGGGTCGGCGGCGGCAACTGCGCAACCCCCCCCGCCGCCCACCGGCGGCGGAGGGATACGGGCGGGAAGGCGACCGGCCCCCCCACCCTGGGGCCCCACTGGCACCGGCCGGCCTCCAGCCACGCATCCGTGTAGCCGCTCACCGGCGTCAGCGTCGACGCCTGCCGTGCGGCGTAGGCGGTGGTAGGACGCCGGCCACGGCTGCGGCACCGGCAGGGGGGAAAACACCCGCCCGGGTCGGTCGCCTCGTGGCCAAAAGCCCCGGGTGCCGCCCGACCCACACGCAGCAGCGGGGGGCATCGGGACTTGTCCGGTTACAGGAACATTGGCCATTAAGGACAAAATTGCTCGTTGAAAGTTGTGACGAACCGGAATCTGATATTGACCGGAGGCCGGCGTCGACGATCCGGACGACGTCGCGACCACGCTCCTCCACATCCCCCCCCGCGGCGCCCCCCCAGCGCTGTGCTCCTTAAACGGGGTAGGACCACAACCCCAGTTTGTCCTGTGGAAAGGCGTCGTGGGGTGTTCCCACATTGTGGGATTGTTGTCCGCATTGTGAGTTTGGACCACAAAAGTCTGTTGCAATGCCTGTGGGCAGAGCCAAGGCATGTAAGCGAGAGATACCTCCGAGACGGGAATTCCCTGACAGTCGTGAACAAGCCAATGGAAGAGCAGATGCAGGTGACTAGCAGTCCAATGAAAGCTCTCCTCGAGGTTGAATGGTACAATCCTCCATGCTGGAGACATCCTGCTTGAAATCGGGGGGCGGCACGGGGGGGGGGGCGGTACCCAGACGATACTGCTTACTGCGGGAGATTTTTTCCAGGCCCTGGCCGTGTACGCCACTAAAGGTTACAGCTCTTGCGTCTCTCGCCGGACCCGCAATGCGGCTATGGCGCTACGCTTTGTGAAGCGCACTTGGGGCGCTCGTTGGCATCTGAACACACCGTGTCCATGCTCGTGATGTGATGGCGGTTACAACGGTATAAAGGACTCTCGCCACCGGCTGCCCGAAACCTCTGCACAACATATTGCGGGGAAACTCATCATCTGATGGCTCATCAGGGGGGTTCCGCAAAAAAATGCGGGGTCCACAACACCCAAAACAGCCAATGTGGTCCTACCCCATTTAAGGAGCACAGCGCAGCTCCCCCGCCCCCCCCCCCCCGACCACAGTGGTGCTGCCGTAGCCACTGTGGCCACTGCCACGCCCTGCTTCGCCCGCCGTGGTGCTCATCCCATTTATTCCTTCTCTTGGTCTGCACCCTTTGCTTGTTCTCCTGATTTTTCAGTTATCTTGCCTTCTTTCGCAGCCGTCACTCTGTGTTGCCGGGAGAAATAAAATGCGGTTGCCTTTGCCCCGTTCTTGGACATATGATCTTCGCGCTGCAGATCTGGACCCGCAGACTCCGCGATTGGATGCTCTGCATCGTCGTCGGCAACGTTTATACGATGCATAGAGAAGCAATCTTCGACAGAGCACAAAGGGCATGCGGCCTCGGACAAGCAGGAAGAGGCGACAAAATTCCACGGCGACATGTTTATTCACCAGACAGCAGAGAAGAAGGCAGACGCTCCGAAACACAACAAGGGCAGCCACAGCCGTGATCGCCAACGGTGGCTACGGCGGCACCACGGTGGAGCAGGAGGGGGGCGGGGGGGGGGGGGGGGGGGGGGGGGGGCGGGGGGGGGGGCGGAGATGCGTGGTCCCGATGTCGTCCGGATCGTCGACGCCGGCGTCCGGTCGATATCTGATTCCGGTTCGTCACAACTTTCAAAAATCAATTTCGAGCAACTGAGAACGGGGCTGTGATCTCGACCGTCGGGCCACCGTTCAGGGACCAAAAAACCATCAAATCATGCCGCGATTCCTGATTATTTTGCAATGGACTGGCCATGATCCCGAAATGGCACGGAAGCGGAGATCTTCTGGACAATGTCCCCCTCGCACTGAGCCGTCAACCACATTGATCGACGGGCTGGCCCGGCTCTGGCTCTGGAAGCTCCAACGCGACATGTGTCGCCTGGCACGCCCGCCCCCGGCTGGTAAAACAGCCAAATTGATCGGTGGGCCCGGTCCCGCGTGTGGGGGGCCAGGAAGGGCGATGAAGGACTCATTGCTGTCACGTGCGACCTCGAGTGTCTGTGCCGCTCGCGTCTGATGGGCCGACTTCGAAAGATGATGAAGGAATCTATCTGACGACAAGATCCCATGGAGTCGTGACCTGCCTCCGTGCTACCCTTGAACAGGTAACAAATGGGGCATATATTGAAGGGCGCTTTCTCTAAAGAGGTGTCTTGGCGCTCTCTCATTGGTTCGCCAGATCACCGATAATGTCGGCAGTGCCTGGTGGACCCTCGCTCCAATGAGAGCGCAGGGAGGCGGGAACTATCGAGGCATCAATTGGCGTCCATGTGCAATATTTCCGACCACGTGTGTAAGTCTGACGCTGAGCTCGGGGAGATTCTCGTGGGCTCCTTGAGGGGCGTCGCGATGTGCGGGGTGGTGAGAGCATGTACCCTCCAAGGGAGGGAGCTCTGCCTCGGGAGGTGCGTCGTGGGCCCTGTCAGTGCGTTGGCGGGGGTGTGCCTGCAGGACGTTGAGAGAGGGGCGCACGGGGGGAAAGAGGCTGCTGGCCTCGCGCCTCAGACCGGTCTCGAGTAAAACAACGCATCCACCCAACTACCTCCCGCTTCCCATCGCCAATACCCCCCTGCGTGTCACTGTCATGCAGCGGTATGAATTCGCGCTGATGGGCATCGCAGTGCGTGATAGCCGCACCTTTGCCGTTATTGCACCGCTGCTGAGGCGGTTTACTCATGCGGCTCGGGACCTGCAGCGCGCGCTCACGCCGCTCAATGGAAGTGTGCATGCCGCCATCAGTCGGGCAGTGGTGACCCCGGGTGACGGCATGACCACAATCCACTGGGTTTCGGTCTATGACCGTGTTGGACTATTCGACTTTGAGGACAACCACGTCTCCCGCCTGATGGACTCTGCGTTGCGGTACGTTTGGAGGAAGGAGGAAGCAGACGCATTCGTTTCGGCAGTGGTGGAGGACAGGGACCGCGTCGTCTCTCAGCGGCGGCTGACGGACGCCCGCACCGGAGCGCCTCGTGATGGTGATAGGGAAGACCCTGAGGTTGGTGGAGGTAGTGGTGTACCTCAGAAAATGACATTGCATGCTCTGCGCTCACGTGCAATCTTCTCTGTCGTCCCACCCCCCGACATCACCGAGCCACACGTGGACACCTTTTCGGCCATTGAGAAAGTCGTAGAGATGCTTTCCAAGTCAAAAAACTCCGCAATCCTCGCCCGCGAGTATGGCATGAGGGTACTGACGGCGTACCTGGCCATCCTGCTCGCCAACGCCGACCTATCCGTCGCGGACGTGCTCAAGGCCGAACGCCTGCTGTAAGACCTCTGGCCTTTCACGCCACGTGGAACCCTACTTTCAACATTTCACCCATTTCAAACATCACTTTCCACGTGGCACGCTTCCTTCGTGACTCGCTGTACGCGTCCAACATCCGC